>JGI24159J19872_10002482_pt1 | contig 22015 bp, 18 predicted proteins | sample Ectturendosymbi4_FD_19872 | JGI IMG/M metagenome (IMG submission 19872) | reverse complement strand
TGTTTTTCCTCATTGGCAAAATGTCTACGCGGGCCGGATGAAACGGCTTCGCGGGCCGGATTTGGCCCGCGGGCCGTAGTTTGGTGACCCCTGAACTAGCCTATACATTTGTGTGAAGATTGGGGAACAAATTTAAGCCGCGGAATGCGACATTTTTTCTGTGACGCAATGAAATACAACCCATTCTTAAACCCAGCCTACCATGAAAACTGCTGTTTGCGGTAAGACAGTATAAATAAAATAACTAACAACAACTGCAGTGTAAATGTGTTTGCCTCTCTGAACGATATATAATTGTAAGCAGAAATTCTGGTTTAAAGGTTTGACATTTTGTCCATAGGCTATTTGTTTGTGTTGAGCTGGGCACGTGAAATCCAGTCGCGACGAGTGTGCACGATCGACTAAGCCTAGAGGCGGTGATGTAAGTTGATAAATTATTCACGTTCACAAAAATACTCCTTCCATCGTTTTTCTAGAAGGCTTGAGCTTTCCAGATTTCGACCAATCTATACTTTTTTATTGTTCTTTAACAGAAAAGGATTAATGCATCTTGCCAATTTCTGAGGACGATGCACGTTCCAGACAAACAGCAAGTTAGTTGCCCTGTCCGACTGATAGCTTCAAAACATATTGGCTTTGCCAGCTTTTTATCAGATTGTGGCTATTGGTTTCGAACGGTGTGTATGAATTGTAGGTCTTCACAAGCAAAAAACTTCACTTTTTCATTGTAAAAAACAAGCATGAATGAAGGTTGAAATGGAAAGCTAAAAAAAAGAGAAAGCGCCCGGTTGTCATTTGCCCGAAGTTTTGTTTTAAATTTTTCCGCGACCAGGAAAGCCTTGGACAGTCTGGGTGGGTGTGCTTCAACAAATTCCCGCTGCGTAGGTTGGTTGCTCGCTTCGCGCGGCTCAAAAGCATCCCGCTGCTTGCGTCGGTTGACGCTATTCCCAAGTGACGGCGCCTAAAGCTTGGGCGCATGCATAGCAGAAAATCAACTTGTTTGACTTCTCAGGCTTCAGAAGCAATGTGTTATGTGGCCGAACGGTTTCTGAAAGTTTTCTTCGACAGCATTGTGTTGGTGTTAGTGAACTGGTCTACTGAATGTGTTTGAGCTAACTGCATCTCAACATTATCTCGGTTCCTTGAACTTGTCCTCAGCAATTACTTCGTAGAACGCATCACGATCTGCATTTAGTAAGGTTTGGTAGCTCTGCAGAGCAAACAGGAAGTGTAGGTCTTTAGGGTATTGTAACTCTTGTTGATGTGAGATAACTACTGTATTTTTGAAGGTGCCTTTATACTCTGGCCTAAATCCAGGGTTTCTTTCCACCAAGATTAATCCCTAGGTTAACNTTAAGTGTTTAAACACAAGTCGCGTGNAAAATGTGACAACCTGTTATCATGAACTGAGGTCTCTCGTTTAAATTTCATCGATGTTATGAAGCTGTAAATAGAGCATTGTGCGTCTGGAGGCTTATATTAAGCTTACCAGCTCAGGTTAGTAATTTCAAATCAAATCCTGTGATTGCATATTTACTGCTAATGGTCAAGTAGCAAAAATTAGAAAGCCCCAAGGTACTGTATGTATAGACAATTTTCTGCGTGTTGAGGACAGTCGGCATACACATGCGTTGATCGGCAGTACGCAGAAGTACGTTTGCGAAAATACTAAAAACTGCTATGCAGGTTTTCAAACAGAAGAAAAAAAGAGTTTCTTACTGAGGAATGAGTTGTTCATTTGTGGCTATGCACAGTTGAATATGGAGTCTATTTGAAAACAGAGTTCTCAATTTTGTTAACAAAACAGAACCAGCAGTTTCTGTCGCTGCAATGTTCAAGTATTTTGCGGAGAGCAAAGCATCTATATGAGATATGCAAAAAATACGTTTGCTATAGTAGTCATTTCAGTATAGGGAGGAGTAGAACCAAGTGTTTTACCTTTTAATATTTCATTACTTAATGCCGCCAGTTGATTGCGATGACATTTCTTGAAATGTTTTGAAATATAATACAGTAATAAATTCTTTTGACATATAGACAATACCATAAAATTTATTTCCGAGCCATAATATCTTCAAAATCTCTGAGACGGGGTTATAGAACAACTGCGGTTCGATTGTATCCAATTTAAAAATCACTAACTTAGAATGTTTTGACAGTAAATTTTTTAAATAAAACCAATCAATTGGTTCTATAACTTTCTAATTTTTCCGAAAAGAGAAAAAATTATTTATTGTGGGCAAAGTTAGTTTTGTGATGCAGGCGATGTGTCATGCACTTGCATAAACACAGAAATCTATTTTCTGTATGTCTCACTTCTTGTGGACTGTCATGATCATGCTGTGAGATTTATTACGATCCGTTACAGGACTAATTTGCGCTAAAATTTACGAAGGTGACACTTTTGTGAGAAGTTTCAATCCTAGCTGCATTTTCTGTCTGCCAGCTTCTAACCAATTTGGAATGACATAAAAGAAACAAAGACACTTAAAATCGTGAATGCCATTGATTTATATTTGTTTATCTAAACCAGGGTTCAACAATTTCTTTTGTATAGCCCAGAAAAATTTAGGTGTGGCACACTGTCTGTTTAGCTACGCTGCCTTGTTTTATACCAGTGGCGTTCAACCTGAATGGTTTGGGTGCCAGAGGTTTTCCAAAAATTTATTCCCGAGCCATACTAACAACAAACAAGTGCTGGCATTTTAAACGAGGTTCCTTGTCGCCAAACCAGATGTGTTCGAACCAGACAGCAACCGAGCAGTGAGCTACTTAGTTACCTTGTTGCTAGTTTCCCACAGCAATTAGCCGCGTGTTAATGAAATGCTGATTTAAATTACTACTAGAATAACACGAATTTTAATTTACACCAAAAAAACACCTCCTACCTAATCCTAATCGCTCGCGTGTCATTTACGAAGATACGGTGCACAAACCCTTGTCGTGCATCCCTGCTTTATATCATTTACGAAGCAAGCATAGAACCAGGAATTCCAAAATAGGTGAAATCACCAGTTAACTCACTGCTGCTTTGGTTGTAAAAATAAAATGGTTTTACAAATATGTTACCAACTATTTCAGTGCACCAATGATTTATCGTTCACTTTGCAAACTATTTCTTTAAGTCGAACTGTGTTCTTCTCTGTAAACAGTACCAATACATAAAACCCTCTGTTTCTAGAAAACATCAGCGGACGCATTTGTATTATTAGTTTAACATTGCAACATGTCTGGTATGATTGTTACGACGCTTGTGTTGGTAAGCTGCTGTAGTAGGTTTACGAATGGAAAAGGTAAGCTTTTAGCTTTTGCCATATACATTTTTAAGATTTGTTTCATATGCATCACCGTATTATACTGTAGAGAAGGGGTACGTTTCTGAAAAGCAGAAAGTTCTGTACTATGAAGACGATGTACTTTCGTGTGTAGTTTAAATTTTTTTAGAAAAAGGAAAGGAATTTTCTTCAGGAGCATGTTTACTTTGATAAGGCAGGGGAAGCAACTTCCTTGGTGAAGAGTCAAGTATGAAGAACAGCTATTTGACCATGCACGCTTTATGCATTTATTCAGACTGAACAATCGATTGGAATAAGAGTAACCAGAAAGATTTACGGCTGGTTTGTAGAAAACTTTACGGTATAGTGCTCGAATCTTTTGCTAAAAAATGGTCTCTTACGCATATTTTGAAAGATACTGATAATGCTTTAGAGATTAACATTGTTTTGCGGAGGGTTATTCAGGCTTTTGATGTCGGTGGACAAATATCCTATGATGCAAAACAAATATTCACCATTTTGAATTTGAGGAAAATTGCGCATTTAGCTCTCAAGACAATATGCTATATTACATTACCCACAACAAATTGCTGAACATCATCAGCACGATTGCCAAGAGTGCTTAAGATTTAGGAGGCAACATGCTGGACTGGAGCAAGCCCAGGATATCTTAGGCCTAAGGCACTACGCAAGAACTTAGATTGTTTACTTTCTGTACGCGCATCGCTGGAGTTATATTGGCCGCGCGCTGTTCCCTAGAGATCGACGCAAGGCATGATCACATTAAATATACAACAATTTTGATATCAGGTATAATCTTACTGAGCTCGATGCACGTAGAGTTGTATAAATCTAGTTGTGAAGTATCTGTCGGAGCAAGGAATGGATATCTGTTGAAGAAAAAACGTTTTGAATCAAAATTTTAGAAAATGCAGCGTTTAAAAAATAAAGTTTCAAATTTGTAGATGCTCTCCCGTCTAACTGCGCAAAACTGCAAGATGTTCAGCTTGCTTATGCCGGATGGCCGTTGAGACTTGACTGTGACAACTACTTTGACTCCATCTACACTTTAAACGAAGGAAAAAGTTATGAGGATCCGGATTACATTGTGGACCAATCGGTTTTATCTGTTGAAGTACGTTGAAATTTATGCTTGTAATTTTCCAAGCTATATAGAAAAATCTGAACATTAAATCGTTATCGATTAATATAAACATTAAATCATTTCGATTAATTTTTAAAGGATTTTCTAAGTTCTATTACCTTGGTTTTGGAATATTTGTCAGGTTAAAACCACAGATGATTGGGGAGTACCTCCTGGGTCAAATTTTCAACTGAAGCTTATAATTTTTATGAAATGCACGTTTCGTGCAAATTGCAACGATTTCTCTAATAGTGCTAAGAGTCCAGTTAAAGGTGAAACTCATACTGTCTCTACAAACAAACTTCAGCCTGGCGGCAAGGCTCTGAGGAATCTGCCTGCTTTCTGCTTTCATTCTTCTGCGACGATTAAAACTTGCAAGTATATCTATTTTTCATAGTTATAGGCCACAAAGATGGCGGAAAGTAAATCAGTCACAGTTTATTGACGGGGATACTAGCTCATAATTTTACAACTATAGGAAAGTACCGGGAAACTGAAAGCTACATTTAAAGTTTTGCAAAAGCCCTACTCACGACGTAATATTTTTTTTTTCTCATTAAAATCAATAAAGCACGTATGTCAAGGGAATAGGTGCATGTAATGTACGCTTCCCGATTTTAAAAACTGTGCACGAAGCGATTCGGAAAGGGCGCCCAACGCATGGCCGTCAAGGTCAAACAAAGAATGTGAAGTCTGATTTTGGAAAACGACGGGGCAACATAATTAAAGCGCAAAAAATGTCTCATTGCCGAAGTACCTCAATGAAAAACCAACTAAAACTTGTGTCCGGTAGTCTTAAAATTTGGAGGTGTTTGTGCAAGAAAAAAGGCAGCAGTTGTTTTTTCCCAGTTTTCCTTTGAAAATTGAGTTGAACAAAATGTTCCAGTGCGATGTGCGCTCGTGGTCAAATCTTGTGCGCATGGCACGCTGCGCTAAACTGCTGTCACGATCAGTGCAACATTTAGTCGAAAAACAAACGCAGACATTTCCCACATCTATATAAGCCATGGCGTGGCGTCAGTCCCATGCGAAAGTGTCGCGCTATTACGAGTCGACTTCAATGTGCTTTGCGTATGTGCAGACTTACACTGGGCCGTTTATGTTCTTTGCGATGCAAAAATAAAGATAAGCTGGTTTATATTACGGAAATGTCACGGGGTAACTTTAATAGACAAATAATGACATTCAGCGAAGACCGAGATACCGCGTTCAAAATTGCACTTACGCCTAACCGCAGTTTCAATGAATTTTATATGTTATCGTCTTCGATGTTGTCGTCTTCACTGACACTTGGTGCAGAGGAAAATCGACAATGAAGTTGATACAAACCAGATCTCACGTACGGAATGCAATAGCGAGTAGGGAACGGCAAGTCGTAATGCGAAAAGTTAAATCCACTATAGCCTTGTTTTAACAATATGTAAAAGTTGATTAAATATGTCTACATTTTTTTATCGCAACGTTGTCACTTAAATTGGGGGGATTTTGCAAAATCAGTTTTTATGCAACACCGCCGATTTTCAACAAGTTTAACAGAAGCCGTTTCTGGAGCGCAGGAGCGATTGAAAACCAAAAATATTGAAAAAATCGCCTGTTTACATCATCAGAATATTTTTACGGTGTAGTTAAGATTCCAGTGATCTAAGACATTTCAACCTGATTGTGTAGTTTTCTGAAACACAAGAGTAACTTTGTACTGAATTTCTGTTGCTTTCAGTAAAATCCCGTTTTGTGTTTTTGACACTTTATAGTGCAACATAACAGATGCAATCTCTGGCAAGTCGCTGCTGCACAAAAAAGGTTATTTCGAGGATGTCGAAAAATGGTCTGTCAACATCAAAGACATTGCCGTAAACAGTCAAGCTTCGTACAACGTCGACACCGTGGTGACTAGTTTAAATTTACTTTTTAGCTCCCTTGCTTTATTTTTTATTTTATTTGAATTGGATGTCTAAACTTTACTGATCAAAACCATGCGCAGTTAATCAAAACCACAGCACACTAAATCCTTTCACAAATAAAGTTTGTTTGCTGAAAAAGAGCTGATTACCACTATACCTCGTTTGTATTATCTCAACTAAAATACAGCGCAAAATTAGTACTTTTAATGTGAGAGTGTTTGATTGTCGATGAAAAAATTCATGATTTTTTACATTAACTCTGTGGTTTATGTCAACAAACTCGTTATTATATTTTTTGTACTGTCTCCTTGCATCCTTATTAAGTTTAATTCTGTTGCTGGATAAGGTAGATTTGCTTTTTACATGCACATGCCTATTAGTAACGATACCAAAGGCCGGTTTACACTATAGCGAAGTGAAGTGCAGTGAAGCGTTACACGTACGCGAAGCGAAGTGCAGGAAATTTGCTGAGGGCACATTTGCACAATCTTTCCACATTTAAAAACAGGTTGTAGAGCACTCAAGTTACTCTTGCACAGTAACATTGCATCAAGTAAGTTAATACAAAATTACAAGTGGCGTTTTTTCACTATTTTTACGTGACACCTTGTGGGGTTTTGCAACAGCATTACTGTTACAAGCAATAATTGAACAGTTGACGCCAGTTGCTATAATGTTCTTATTAAGAGAAATACCTGCGGCTGTAACAGTTAAAAATGAAGGCAATTTCACACCAACCAGTTCACAAAACAATTTACGCGTTACATCGTTTAAAGCGTCCATACAGCATTGATATTTGTGAAATGATTCGCTGCAGCACTATCAGTAAAAATTAATTTGCACAAGGTCCAATCAAACAAATATAGAGTAACTTGTTTGCCCTACAAGCTCCAATTGCAGCAAGGGTGCACCTCATGATGGTGCAGTAATGGCAGCTGAAAAACCCTTTCCACTATGACTAAGTTTATTCTACACCAAACGTGAGCTATTACCTGGTGAAATCCGCTAGACGATCGACAACAATTATAGTTCTTAATAATTGGTAAAGACATTTTGACTCCGCATCTACACACAGTTATAAGTGATAGTGAACAGCTGGCAACACTAGAGTAGGCAAGCTGGGTTGCCTAAGCAACTCTAACCTAGTCTGTTATTGAACTACTGTAGTGTAGCTTGGCACCGTGAAAATCTGCGGCTTGAGCTCAGTCGAGTTCAGCCAAGTTACATGTTCGATAAAATAAAAGAATAAACGAATTGCGCCTGACTTCACTTTGTCGTTTCGCCCAATTGTACCTCTGTATCAATCAATTTTTTAGAACCCACGTTGACGTTACTCAATTCTCCGTGCAAGTCACTGGTTGGAACAGAGTGAGTTATTCTCAAACTCAACATGTCATTAGATCTTGGTTCTTGATGCTCATATTTTGAACAAAAAAAAAGCATTTTTACTGATCACGCACGCATGGACTTCGATTTTGCGATAATCTGATGTTTCGTAGCAAGGTTTGCGGCAAATGTAACTTTTCACAAAATTTGAGGCTTATCTACTAGCATTTTATACATCCCGTCTCATAAACAGGACCATTGAGGAAACTTGGCGCTTCCACTAAAGTACCATGTGGAGCATGAGCGAAAGCATAGTCCTTAATAAACAGCAAGAGGATGTCAAGTTGAAATTCTTTACTGTCTGTGTCTGCTTCGAATAAAATTTTTGTTGCTGTTGAAATGTACACAAATATACACATTGATCTCAACATTGACAAAGACGTTACTTAATTGGAAATCAGCTGTTTGCGTAGAGTTGAGGCCCCGGTAGCAATTAACGCGCCGAAGTGGTAAAGTTAATGTGCGATGTCCCGGGCATCGAAAGATCCAAATACAAAGCGCGCTGCAACTTACCAATGCAGCCATTTTCATCAAAAACATCCACTTGTTGGAAAAATGTAGTTTGAATTTTTGAACGATTTCATGACGGCACTTTTTTGCCTTGAGCACCTCAACCTGAAGCGGGCATCACACTTGACAAAAACATACATGCCAGTGTTTTTACGAATACGCTTTTACGATTAACTTTTCGTCCCTTTACACCTAATTTTTCGAGTCACTCTAAATGTTACTTTACGCAATAAAATGGCTAAAATTCACGAACTTTCATCGACAGCCGTTCTAAATAAGGCTGGAGAAAGCAAGTAGAGAACTTTCAAAATGCTCAGAATGCACACTTCTTAATGAAATCGGTTTAATCATAGTCATTGCCCTGGTCATGTGTATTTTTTGAGCAACTTTTGCTTTCAGAACATGCCAGGAAATCTGTTTGAATAACATATGATTTGTCTATGGAGCACTTTGCCAATGTAGAAAAGATTCCGCATGGTTTTCTGATTTACACAAAACAACTTTTTCATCATTGAACTTCTCAGCTACGTATGGACAATTATACAACTTTTAACCGACTGAAGTACATGCTTCAAACCGCTGCAAGCACTTTGATTTGCATTTGTTGTCTACAATGCCAATCCAGCATTCAAGAGTGGAAAAATCCGTAAAGGTATATCCTGAAGTAACTGGACATTGCCAATCTTTACGGTTTTTTTCCGCGCCTAGTAGATAAACTGCTTGCAAGCAGCAATCTAGACAATCGTGAAATTTCTACGGTTACATGAGGTTAGGTCGTCTGGTTTCTAAGGAAATATGCACTTATATTTTACATATTACACGTGGAGGCACCGAACGAGAGGTTCTTTCTGGCGCAATTGGTGTGACTGTGTGTAGCCATTCTCATGCACTCTATTTAACGCGTTTGACAAGCTTCAACCTCTCAGTATTGTATTGCGTTGGACTTAGATATTGTCTCACAACGTGTGTCGATCATACTATGTTAAACTCAACGTAACGAAAGATCCGGTGGAGAGTTGTCAACAAGCTACAAACACACTTTCGCCGATACGTATCCGCAGTCTTCTTGGCAAGCAACGTATCATGCAGTGCATGGGTAAGTCCTCATTTTTAGAGCTGTATTTTGTACGATCCTCTCAAGTCTCGGGATTTGCCCAAGTTCGGCAAGTCATAACTCGCCAGCCGATTAAGTTAGAGAGCTGTTCAAACCATCTAAAGATGCGGGAAATCTTGTAGATTTGATCAAACAAATGTGGTAGATTTTGGATTTTGTTTTATTTTAGCGGGTAACGTCATAAAGAGGGTAGGTTTAAACATTTTTGGTCCATTTCATCGGGCCCTGGGACCCGACTCAACGGGCGAACTTTTGATTCAAGTTTTTTTGGGAAACAAGCCTAGAATCCGAGTCTTTAGAGCCCTTGATTTACCGTCTAGCACTTTTGGGTCAGAAGTTATGGCCAAAAGATCTAAATTTTGACAAAAACAAAAATGGTAAGATTTGCCTGAAAAAACAAACTTTGTTCAACCATAATTCGCCAGCCAATTGAGCTAGAGAGATGTTCAAACCCTCTAAAGATGCAGGAAGTCTTGTAATTAAATTTTAAAAAGCTGTATAGTTTTGGATTTTTATTTTTGTGGATGACCTCAAACGTGGGATAGGTTAAGGCCTCTTTGGCGGCATTCATCACGCCTTGGTCCCTAACCTCAAGGGCCAATGTTTTGTTTCTTTAAAAAAATAGGCAAAATCCGTATTTTTACAGCCTTTGATTGGCATTCTATCGTTTGTGGTTAGGATGTAATGGCATTAAAACAACAAATAAATTGAATTAATCTCCTAGGGAATTAATAAATTTTCGAATTTTTGCATAACTTGCCAACCACAAACGCTACAAGGCCAATCAAGAGCTCCAAAGGTGCGGATTGTCGTCTAATTTCATTAAAATAAACAAACAAAGAATTCCCCTTGGGGGCTGACGCTCTGGACCAGGTAACCTGAGCCAAAAATGCCTAAACCTACCCCTATTTATGACGACAACCACAAAAAAACTCAAATATGAGCTTCCCAATTTTTTTAATCGAAAGTAAAAGTATGACCGGATCTTTTCAGGGTTTGAACAATTCTGTAGCTCAATCGCCTGGCGAGTTATGGTGGAAAGTGTTGGCCGCTATATTGCACCAAAATTTTTGCGCGCGCGGGACTTAAAGGTGTTAAGAAATAAACTTTTGACTTTCCTGGACAGAAAGCTCAAGTTTATATAATCCGTTATACTGTAAATATTTTTGATGAAAGAAGATTTTTTTGAATGTACAGTAAATGATGTACTTCAGCAACTGTTTATACAAAAATATTTCCTAAAAGTTGTTATAATATTTTCGGATTAATTAAAAATATATTGCGATGAAAATAACTCGTTGTACTTCACTCAGAATCACGCCATGTTAACTCCATTCAAAAGATAGATCGCTAAAATTATGCCAACTCTTATCTGAAATGTATCGCAAAGACATTGTTTATTGCTTAACCTACCATTAGCAACAACTTTTTGCATTATACATCCGTACGTTTAACTGATGGTATAAAGCAATTTAACTGATGGTATAAAGCAATAGCTTGTGCGTCGTTAAATCTTCCCATATTCATCAATCAGACTTGTTTTGTTCATCGTATAGTGCCAAAAAACGTTGTTCCTAAGCTGCGTCTTGGACGTCGAAAAAAGTACAGTGTCCGCTGGCAATATAACTGCTCCACTTTGCCTCCGGGTGTGGAAAAACACAAGGGAAGATACTTCAAATCGGTATAGTTCTTTACACGTTTCCAGACTCCCAAAATGTTTTTTCGTAATGATGCTTCTTTGATCGTGTTTTTAAAGTACCACCATGCATAGCATCCAGCTTGCTCTACCTAGCACTTCTCAAGTATAGTCCTCCCCTTATTCTACGTTTTTAACCAGGTTCTTTCGTGTAAGTAAATAAGTGTAAATAAGTTGCACATTTTTGATGTGCTGAGTACACTTTTGTGTTGTAAAAATAAAATGTCGCTTTTTAGAAAACACTGCATTTAAGTAAACCACATTCGTTTGCAATGATTTGATTGTGCATACAGTTTACTCTTTTTCCTCAGAACGCACAAAAGATGGTTGCAGGTTTTCTGATAAGATCCTGTAGAGGCGGACACTAACGTTTTTTTAATTTTTAATCTGGCTCACATTATTCTTGCTTATACACGCTATTATCGGTGCATCACAAGATGCGACCCAAGCTTACAACGCAAAATCCTGTGCAAAATATGCAGTCTCAGAATAGACAAGAGATTCGCTGTAGTTTAATATGTATCGAATATTATGCATGTCTGCATGCCTTTATATGAGGATTGCAGGATGGTTAGTTTCATCCATTACTTGGCAAAACAAACTAATTGACACGCAAACTGACATGAACTATTCGTGATTGCGTTTACCTCTTCAGTTAGTGAATTAATATTTGGGATTTCTGCAACCAGTCATAGAAGTGGTATAAGAATCACTTTGTTGTCACAAAGGAAATCACATCATCTTGACTGGTATAAACCTCTTTCAATTGTTTGTTTCATTTGATTCATATGACAGCAGCGTTGTGAGAAATATTAGCATTTATTATTACATATGAATAAAAAATGCAGTCGGTGGCTTTATAAGGTACGTATGTGTGTATACATAGACGATTTGAAACGAGCAGGTTCGTCAAAGATATACTGTCACCACGGGCGTCCGCAGGGGAGGGCAAAACGGACATCTCCCCCCCTGGAAATTGGAACTAAGAAGGCAAAATTTCTCGAAAACGTGATATCAGCTGTTTGATTCTGATTAGTTGGGTTAATTCTTGCAATGACAGTTTGTTTGCCGATATGACACTCACACTGCACAAGAGTCGGGCAACATGCAGTTATGAGCTTGCAGTTCACTAAATCCGCTTCTTTGCCTGCAGAGGCAGGTTGCGAAACACGCGAGCGAATTGTTTTGCTATTGGCCTTTGTTGCGTAACATCAACATGGCAACAAACCTTGGAAGATGCACTAAGTCACGGTAGTATGCGTTCTGCCGCATGTAACTGTTGAACGCAGACATCTTGGCAGGTAATGTAGTAAGACAGCGACTACTGATAGCGGTAGGCCATGAAGGTTTATACCAGTGGTGGGCGAACTGCCAGTCGCCGACTTATTTTGTGTGGCTCTTCTAGATGAATAGCAATACCTCAAATTGATAGAGAGTTGTTGCCTCGTATTTACGTTTGTTTCATTTATCAAAATGTGTTTACACAAGTTCCTGAAGTTAGTCACTAGCAGTGTCCCTGTAAGAAAATTTTCAATTGAGCAAATGTTTGTTTCAGTGCGCATGCAATTTCACAACCGTGTAGACACACAACCAGTGAAACGTTTCGACAGTGCTATGCGATGCATATACGATATCAAATTTGGAATGTTGCAAGTGCGCAAGAATAGGATTTCATTGCGCAAATATTCTGGTGGTTCTGCGGATTTGCGCGCCTTAGAGCAGGGGTTCTCAACGGGGATAAATCTTACCTATCCGGGGGGTAAATTTAATGATGCTGAAGTTACAATACTTCGTTTTTTCAGCACTGCTGAGTAAACAAACAACAGGGGGTAAATTTGATGTTAGGAAGCTGGCAAGCGGTAAACGGGAGAAAAAAAAGGTTGAGAACCCCTACCTTGGAGGAAACACTGATCACCAAGGAGTTTGCGCGATTTGACAACAACGACAGTGAGCCTAAATCACAAGTAAGGCTACTTTAGTTCCCAGTAGAAAATAAAAAATTTTTAAGACAGACATCGTCGAAAGCTTGCTTTCATTTTCCCAATGTCAGAATGAGAGCGAATGTTTTTCGCGAAGAGGCAATTGCAGGCAACAAAATGGAAAAATACTACAATAAGTTGTAAGACTACTGGAGAAGTTCCAAGCCAGATTTGACCATTTCCAAGAGTTAAAACCATGCTTTGCATTCCTTGTAAATCTATTCAATGTTAATGTATCTGTCCAGTTCGCTAACCGTTTGTAACAAATTTGTCTGCTGTAAAAATAAAACTGACCGAAATGCAAAAAAACTCTGGCTCATATTAACTTCAGTCAATGCCACTCTACACTTAATTTCTGGCGACAGGTTCCAGAGAGTAGATATCCAGAATTTAAAATACCAGTGTATAACCCATTTCTGCGTATGGCACAACATGTTGCTGTGATTTTTTGCTCTGTGATGAAGTTTGTAAAATCAAACCATCGTGCAACCTTGAAAAATGAACACTTGGGAGAATTAATTTGCAAAGCTTTAACAAACGTACTGTCCAGGTTTTCGGGCACTAGCAAATCAAACAAAAACTTAAGACTGATAAATTTCTGTACATCAATGAATGCAACACTTACATTCTTTGCCATTTTTGTATCGACACTACAAACTGGATTCGAGGTTCGCTGGTGTTTTTGGTTCCTGCAAATGACTCTTCTATTGAACAGGTTTGCCCACCCTGGTTTATACAATGTGTAAAGAAACATGAGTGAAAAAAGGCATTGCTGCCAACAAAACGCATTTTGCAGCAAATGCTCCCTCTAAAGGTGCGCAAATGCGTAGTAACACCAGACCATTTGCGTAGTGCAGGCTCATCTCGCGCACTTGCAGCATTCCAAATCATTAGAAAAGCACGACCCCAAGGAGAACCTATTTGAATTAAATGTGTAGTTTGTTCGTATTTTGATAAGTTTTCACACTTATTCTAAAAATTGACAAAGTTTTAATTCATTTAGGACTCTGCTAACTCAGTCTGAAAAAATCCATGCTCACTAAAACAAACATTTGCTCAGTGTAAAGTTTTCTTACAAGGAAAACACTGTATGCAACTGTTGCCGTAACATTGGACATTTTCTTTTTTGTATACGTCCATTTGCGTTGCATCGCCAACAACCTGAAAAAGATAAGCAAAATGTCGACTTTGCTCCCCCTGGAAAAATTTCTGCGGACGCCCATGACTGTCTCTGGAAAGTAACGATCATACAAACGTAGCCATTCCTGCAGCTACATTATCTCATCCTTTATATTTTTTACTTTCCCTGACCTGGCACACACAACAGACCTGGCGTTTCTCTACATCTTTCTAGAAATGGTATTTCAAATTTTTCAATTCAACTGTTGCTAAGAATCGGGGATAATTTGGATTTTTCTTCCTTGTCAATGGAAACGATTTTCTTCTTGTTGGGCATCTGAAAATGTTCTGTGAATTCTGTTTTATCTTTGTGTTTGATGCCTTGTGCCTTAACTTATTCGCTCTGTCGCATTGCACCACTCAGAGGCCAAGTTTTAGGTGAACAATCAATGACTACCAACTTTGAAAAAAACAATTGTCATTTCAGTGGCTGCAAATTGAGCAAACATGTTTCACAGAGGGGAAGAGTCTTATCTGACTGATGGCTGTGAATATCTTTACACAATAATGCGACTGAACTCTTTTATTAACGTTTTTTGTTGGAAGGTTGAACAGTGTATTTCCGAATCGTATTTGAAAAAGTCGAAGACAGCATTAGCACAATTTGTTTCAATGAAGGGCAATATATTTTGTCAACAAGATATTTGATGTTTTACAGTTGATTATACCGGCGACCAACTATCATCATCCTGGTGTCTACGCTTGTGCTGTGACTTATAGAAACAACACAAGATATCTAGTTCAGTACAATCTGTGCGTAAAGCGTAAGTTGCTCAGTGCGAAAAATCTGTCGGTTCAAGCTTTCTGAAAATATATAACACTTTTGTTAATAACCACCACTTGGTTTGAATCCTTTATGGTAACTTTGATCAAGAGGTGTATTAGTACTTGCTAGTCTGTCTTCAGCAAAGTGCAGTAGCTATTTTCTGTTTAGTACTTAGTGCATTATATATTTTTTCGCAAAGCAATTTCAGATCTTTTGGCCAGAGGGGCAAAATTCTTAAGAAGGGAGAAAAGTTTCATTGTTTCATTAAACTCGCTTAGTACGCCCTTTAGTACAGGGGTTCTCAACCTTTTCAAGCATGTGGCCCAATTGATAAACCTGACAGATGCTCCGTGGACCACCTGCTGTACAACTTCTCCAATGCGACAATTGTTGCCCATGCACAGAGTAGAAATGAAAACAACTAAGGACAAACTATAACAACAAAACATGCCCTGCAATCAAATGCCAAGGCTGATCTAACTGTTGTTAGAAGCATAGATATTTGATGCTCAGGAGAGTTTGTTGCAGAAGCACGGATATTTTACGCAGAGGTCCAACGCTGGAACAGCGGTAGGACAGGGTTGAAGGCAATGGAAACTTATACAAAACAAAAAAATCTTTACCAATTATGCTTGTTTCTATTCAGCAGCAATGTCGACCTCAAAAAGAATTAAAAAATTTATATAAAACCATTCTGAATTTTCTGTGTGGGCAAATAGCTACAAAAGTTGTTTAAAGTCTATCTTGATAAGCCGTGAAATTACCAGTGATAGTGTTTTCAAAAGGCACCTCTGCCCGTCGTTGGCCCCCCTTTTGGGTCAATGCTCCCGTCATACCCCCTGTCCGGCGTTCACGGTGTGACACTTCGCGACAAAGTACGCAGCTTTGAAATTCGCAAAACCCTGAATGTCGAATCACTTCTCCGAACCGAGAGATCCCAGGTACATTGTTTCGGCCATGTGTCCAGAAAGTCACAGTAAAGATTGGCGAGGCAAGTCCTGCTGGCTAAACCACGGGAAAGCGGCCAAGAGCTCGCCCAAGGACCAGGTGGAGTGATGACATCTTCGACCTTGCTTGGTCCCGTTTTGGTGTTGAGCCAGCACAACTATCTGAGATTGTTGTTGGTCATTAGGCACCTCGAGTCTTCCTAGGGCTGCTGCCCCCGGGACCCTCCCCAGAGGAAAAGTGGGCAGGAAAATGAATGACAAAAATAATATTCGAGCCTGAATACATGACAATGCACAGATGAAGTCATCTTTCACATATTAAGCCAGCTTCTACATTTCGTTTTCATGGCAACAAGAGCCGATTTTCTGTCTCAAAATGCCTTCAGTAACTACATGCTGTGCTGAACGTGGTAGGCTATATGTGGAAATTTCCATGTTACAATAATTTCTGACACATAGTTCCGAGAGCGTATTTTGACGTTTGTAGCTGTAGAACTGCCTACCTTTGATTAAAAGATTAAAGTATTCAACTTCAAAAACCTATTCAATTTCAATAATGTCAGGCCTTGGCCCATTAAAAATTCTTCCGTGGCCCACTAGTGGGCCATAGCCCACAGGTTGAGAAACAGAGCTTTGGAATGTCACGATTGGTGTGCGAGCGCCCATCTCCGCTTGCTTCACTCTAGAGGCCAAGTGGCGGCTAGAAATTGTTGTGCAGGTGACAAGTCAGTGGCAATTCTGCGCCTGAAGCTTTCCGTTGCACCATCCACTGACAATGACCATGTGGCTGGCAGTATACAAGTACCCTTTTTTCTAATCGCCGCCGATAACTTCAGTGATATGTGACTGTGTTCAATCCATTGTATAACTTAACCGGTCAATAGTTGAAACGATTTTGAGAAACTTTTACCTGATTCTAATTTTGATTAAGCTCAAATAAAGTTTCCAGTTGTTTATGCTAAAATTTGGCGCTTTTATGCAAACTGAATACCATGTGCATGCCACCCACTCTGCCATAGGCAACTTGCATAACAATGTCACCAATCCTTCACAGAAAACCCACACCATACATGTCGGTCAAAATTCAGGGCCAACAAAATGCTTGGTTTACACTATCGGTTGAGGAAAAATACCTCAACCAATAGCGTGAAAACAGTGACGTATAAGTACAACTTTTAAACGCAGAACTGTCTGCAAGAGGCGACGGTTTACTAATAGACCACTTCAAAGTTGCAACTGTTAGGAAACGTGTAAAAATTTTTAAAAAATTTATAAATCCAATCATTCAAGCCCTATTATGTCAATCATATTGATTTTTTTAATCCAGCTAAAGCTGCCCTCTCCAAGCCACGCATTTCTTGTAAAAGATCGATTGCCTTGGTTAACATTGGTGACAGTGTCACTTTGGAGTGTGTGGGATTGTTTGGATTCGGTCGAGTGGATGACATCTCCTTTAACACAGTTTGGACAAAGGTATCAGTGTGAAAAAAGAAAATTGTTTTTACTGCTTGTTTGGGAATGCCAAAAATATTTCTGCACTGCATTGGCAAATTTTCACATTAAATATCTTAGGTTCCAAGAACCAAACGCAAAAACAACAATTATTACAGACGTAAATTTTTGGTTCCACGTTCGTTTTGCAAGTCAAGCTACTTTACGACTGCGTCTTGAAATCCTCCAAACTGAATCAGAACCATCCATGCAGTCACTATAGGTATAAATTGAAGTTTTCAATGAAGTTGTTCGTACGTTTCGTTTTTTCATAGAAAAACACTTTGTTTTGCTTGTACGAAGAAATTCTTTGTCCAACAATTTAAATACCAAGCAAATTATTGACTGGCAATATTCGACTTAAAAGTTCTACTAAACTGCAAATACAAAACATTTTTGGCTCAATGTTGGATTAAAAAGTGCAATTATCGACATATGTTAGATTAAGCAATGCCACTGGCGGAATATAAGCTAAACGAAACAGAAAAATATCTTTTTCGACCAAGGGGGGATTTCAACATACAAATCTGCTCAATAGGCTTTTACAAAATACCTACCCGATCTAAAGTGAGACGATTCAAAATTAGGAATGATATCAATATATACCTCACGCTTGCAGTTGAACAAAGGTGTTGTAATTTTGTAGTAAAACGATTAGGAAAGACAGTGTGGTTCTATTTGTCAACCAGGTTTCATGAGTATTCACAGCAATGAATTTTAGTTGTTATACACTATAGCAACACAATTTAATAATTGGTTTCAAGTAAAACAGTTTTTTGAGTAAATGTTAGACTGAGGGAGTTTTAATTGAAATGCATAAATATATAAATAATTTGAATAAAATATATTTACCTTCGGCATAACAAAATAATGTTGTGGATATTCTGCAGAAAAATTCAGCCAACTTCACCTGCAAGAACTTGAGGGATAGAATTGTGGTTGTTGCTGCTCATCATCCTGATCGCCACTGTACTTAGTAAGCTGATATTTTTCTTTCAGATTTTTAGCTGGCTTTAGTGTTCCTTCATCAATTGAGACCAGTCAGTTGGATTTAACTTTACATTGTACAACCTGTATAATATAGATTTCAGTCTTACAACCTTTTCTTGTTTTTTAGATCAAGCAATCTAGTAGGATTACTACAATCCACGCTAAATATCGTTCTTTCCACTTGAAGCACGCAATCAATTGCGCTTTAAAACTATTTTCAGCAAATTGCAGCATCCAATTCGGTATATAGCGTATACTATTCTGAGCACCACTCTATGGTGGCATAGTAACGGCCTCAGTCAGAAAACATTAGTAAGAACCCATCGATACTCGAAGTGAGCAAACTATTTCAAAGGTGTTGTTTTCAAGCATTATTCGCTTGGAAGGAGTTTTCCGCAACAAACGATTTGTTTTATTGATGCTTTGAATATCTATTGATGACGAAATTCACCTCGTATAAATTGGATGAACATAGGTGGAGTACACAGAGTTTGAGGAGGGCTACGCCCCCTGAGCTGATTTACTTTCTGACAAAAATCATTTCAAACATACACAGATATATTTGGATGTTTTATAATTTTGCCTCGACATTGTAATCTTTGTTAATTTTTGCAATTTTACTTCAACTTAATTGTTTAATTTTATAATTAGGAAAAACTTTCATTTTTTCAATAATTTAAATGTTTCCTATTAATACTGGGATGAAAATTGCATTTGATATGCCTTTTTAAGACAGAAGTTAAACTGAAAATGTTTTGGAAAATTTACCTTTTGGGCATTAACATACTATTTTCAGGCAAAGCACTGAAGTTTCCCTGGACGTTTTTGACCCCGACCTTTACATGGATGTACCCAGTGTAATGAAAATTTACGGTGCAAAAACAATCTTTGTACGTAAATGGCTGACTAACTTACAGCGAGTTCCACCTCCAAAGAAGATTCATTTATGCCTCATCATTGTTATTGACTAAAAATAACTGACTTTCATGTGTTGTCTTTAACAGTTTTACTTCTCTTCTTCACTAGTTTTATATTGTTGTTTTTATCACTTATGCTAAGATATACCTATATTATTGGCTAGTTTTCTATACTTGTTTATGATCATGAACCCTCTTGAGTTGAGGAAACGTTTCCATCTTTTACTCAAGAAACAGATTCAATTAGATTTGTACCCGCTTTTGAAGCATTTTGTGCAGTAACGTCAAACTAAACCAAGGTTATTTCAATATAAAGACAAAAAAACAGAACATTCGTTTCGAAATGGCGGTTTATTCTTTTCAGCGAAATCAACAAATTCTCGAAATGCATTAAAAATCCAATCACCCATGAAGAAAGAGAACGATCTCCAGCCACAGTTACGATGAAATTGAAAATACGGTGAGTTAATCAGAGAATTTCTCAATTTGTACCCTCGAAAATTAAATAATAATTAAGTACCGCCTTTTTGCACAAAGAAATGTCCAGATGACTGATTTGGGCAACTACACCATTACGATCACAAAGGCTTCAGAAAATCAAAGCTATGGTCATATTCTAGTGAAGATAAATACAAAAACGAAACTACAAAGCAAAGTGGTTGTTGTCGCAACCTGCATTGGTTTTGTGGTTCTGATAATCTTTGCCGCTATCACCCTGTACTTCCTGCGTTTCTACCTGTCTGCATATGCAAAGAAATGGTGTGGAGCTTATGAGAAAGGTAAGTGTGAATATCTTGTTCTTTGTTCATATATTTGCGTNACCATGGGCGTCGGGAGGATTTTTTCCAGGGAGGGCCAGTAGGGGATTTTCCCAAAATATTTTCCAGGGGGGCCCAAAAGTNGTGAAATTTGGTTTTTACTCCTCGAAATTGAAAAAATATCCTTTTTTTGCTAATAATTTCAAAATCCAGGGCCCCCCCTGCTCGCCCTTTCCGACGCCCATGTGCGACACTTTCATGTATTTCTTTACGCAATGACGTTATCATTCCGGCACTACATGCTTCAGACAAACATATCTAAACTGATATGCTATTTCATGTAAGCTTTAAGTTCTTCGAGCACCCATTAAACTGTTTTCGATGAAGCTTTTAAAAGATAGATAGCAGAGAACAGCAAGTGGTTGCAAAACGTTTTTTCTTTTAGAGTCTTTGAGCCTTTGCCAGTATTTAAGTAAAAGTAACTTGAAGGGATTTTTGTCATCTCTTGCATGATTTCGTGTATTGTGATAGCATTTGCGTCGAAAACATGTGAAAACAAAATAAGCCAGTATACTTGATAAATATATAAAGCACGTTTGACATCGTAGAAACGTGGGACGGCATCATTTGAAAAAGCATTCTGTACAGGTCGGTTTTGGAACATTTTCGCGTCAATCTCGATTCACATTTCAGACCAACAATAGTAAAATCCTAAGCTATATTCGTTCACGCACTAGGTCCTAGATCTAAAACTTTCCGAAACGTTTTCTTGTGTCTATTGTTCACTTGCTCTTTATCATATTTATAGAACATTATAAACTGGTATGAATGAAAAACGGGTGGCGTAGCGCTCAACCGACGAACCCGTCGTCTCCAGTGACGAACCCGTTTTTCCACCCAGTCCCCTTTGTAATCGGTTCTCCCACAAATCGAAAGGGGTTACGAACTTTTAAAACTTCGTGACACGTCTGGTCCTGGCCGGAGTTGGCAATGCCTCCGTAGTTTAAATGAGCCGCTGGGGCTGTTCGATAGATGTTTGTACGAAAATGGCTCAGTGGAGTTGGATTTTACGTGTAGAAACCATTTCCTAACATAGCGTTTTTAAAGTTGATGAAAACTTAAAATTTATCACCTCATTCGTAATCATCAGTGCCGCAACCAGCTGATGGGGAAAAATGATTTTAACCTGATGTTGTACCTAACAAATAAACATGTTTTTGAAAAATTCCGGGGGGGGGAAATTGCCCGTTTTCCGCCCTCTGGTTGCAGTCCTAGTGATCATCCTAAGACTATTTGAGGTCTAGAAGCTAACTATATCTGCATTCAATTTTAGAACAAAAGAGTTACGGAGCATTTCTTTCTTATTTTTATTCAACGGACATGGATGTGTTTGCACAACAGCAAACGTGCGAAGTGACCGCTGAAGTCCGCACAGAACTGGAATCGGCAGGATACTTGATATATGACGAATGTAGAAATACTTCGGGCGGTTGTAAGTAATGAATAGTCAATGAGTAAAAGCAACGATTTCTTCTTCAAATCAGGATCTCCTAAAGAGGGAAGTCACCCATTGTTAATACATTGAGGATTTTGGCAAATTTAAATTTTTTATGTCTTCAATAGTCTATTTTTATTTTAAAATCCACAATAAATCACCCAAAAATTGACCAAAGCTAATTTAAATTTCACTTTGCTTTTGATTTCCCCGAACTCCTTTCCACTGCATGATCTCGACGACGTTCCTCTGACAGTGAAACTCTTTCCTAGTTCGGTGAAGCCATCTTACGTTTGAAATCTCAACTATGGAATTACGCAATTGTTTCGCTGTAACAGAAGAGTTCTGTTCAGATCAATATTGACTAACTCAGTGCTTTTCAACCTGTGCGACGGTACGCACTGGTGCGGATGAGAAAACCTTGTGGTGCGGATGACAAACACGGTGCGGATGACTGGACGAGTGCG
>JGI24159J19872_10002481_pt1 | contig 22016 bp, 7 predicted proteins | sample Ectturendosymbi4_FD_19872 | JGI IMG/M metagenome (IMG submission 19872) | reverse complement strand
CCCGAATTTAAATATGAAGCACTATAAAACAGTGATGTTTGTTCAAATTTCAGAATGTCAAGCCCCACTGCACAAATGTAAAGCCCCCCTAGCCTATCGAAGACTTTCTGGTGACGGTTCTGTTGCCACACCAAGCTTTGCATTAGCCGTTTCTCTGTTAAGAATGGTTAGATTTTAATACCATCAATGAGTTCACATTCATAATTTCATTTATTAATCCTATTCATTGTTGCACTTTAACCAAACCTAACTACATAGAAATGCTTGTGTACAAACCAAAACAAAACAGCATTCAACCCAACACACTGGCTTAAAATATGTCATTTATATTGAAATGATTGACTAAAAATTCAGTCTAAGAAGTCAATGTCACAAAAGAACAATTTTGCATATCATGTTTAAGAAAGAAAAAAGCTATCTGGCCTGGTATCATCCAATAACCAGTCAATGCACTTGCAGGCTCACGTAGAATAGGCGTGAAGACTGCAAGGTCTGGTGTAGACTACAGTTCATATTAAAAGAACTAGGGTGCTCTAGCTAGTTGGGACTAGAAATCACAGACCTACACTAGCTGTAGTTAGTGCAGGTATGGGTACGCAGAAGACAACGTCCTTAATGTATTGGCTACTGGATGAGCCCTATCTTGCCACATCAGTAACAGATTAATGCTGACAAACTTGGCGTGCCCAATTAGCAGATTAACAGGGGAAATGGGATTACATTACAGCACAGAGATTACACCATAGACAGACTCTGAGTCATGGCACAGTAGCCTGACTTACTCTAAGCCACAAATTATACGTCTTATGTCACATATCCCTCAAAGACATTTCCCCAAGGATAGTTTATCACAACAAGGAAAAAGTCAGACTAGTCTACACGTAAGCGCAACACGATCGCGAGATACTGGAGCCAGACATCGACATACGATAATTTGCAAATCAAGCCTTCTCAAGTGGAAACACTGGCCCTCAACGGAGGGTGGCGCGCATGGGCCACGACCAGAAAAGCTGATGAGATTTGTTTTCGATTTGCTTTTGATTTACTTTTTTTGCAAAATGAAAGTGTTTCCGAAATGAAAATACACTTGTTTTTGAAAGGATAATGCTTTTTTATAAAACATTTGCAAAGCGAAATGTTTTTGAAACGATAGTAAAAAACAAAATTGTTTTTAAAACGAAAATGTTTTTATTTATAAACCCACTGCGAAGCGAAAGTGTTTTTGAAACGTAAGTAAAATTGTTTTCTAAAAGAAAATGTTTTTATTTAGAAACCATTTGCGGAGCGAAAGTGTTTTCGAAATGAAAGTAAATTGTTTTTGAAACGAAAAGATTTTAATTTGGGATTACATTTGAAATATTTTTTGTTATTTTTTTTATGCTGGAAAGAAAAAATTTTTACGGTGGCACGCATGGGTCACCATACACCTGTCCGAAAGGTAGTAAAAATTCATAAAGCCTGGCGACAAATCTAACAAGCAGCAAAATCATGCTACTCATTCTTTTCATTGGCAACCAAAACTTTCCACAGATCTGATCTTCCGAAGTCAACAGATCTAAGGTGATGAAAACCACGTTTCAGTCGAGTTGTGACCACCTGTGCGTTAACCGCTGTCTTATCCATTTAGAACAGAGGTGGGTAACCAGCGGCCTGCAGGCCAAATGCGGCCCGCGTGAACATTTGATATGGCCCGCCTCAGAATTTTCGTTAGCCAAGGTAGAGTACAACATCGCGTCAAAACGAAGCTCCATGATAAGCAGGTACTAAGGAAGTTAAGAGAAGTCGCTCTTCCTTATATTTATAGATAAAGGTAGAATTTTAAAATAAAGTTAATTGATTTTGCGGCCCGCCAACGATAATGCAGAATGCATGCGGCCCGTGATAGTAAGCATAGGTTTCGCATCCCTGATTTAGAAGGTCTGTTAGACTGAATTACTCCTCACCAAGTACGACAGTAGCACTGGAAAATGGAAATGGTCACTTGCCTACCACATGGCAAGAGTCTGAACTGATGCGTCACAGCATTGGGTTGTTACATCTTAATGTAGTAATTGCTGTAAGTCTACTGTCCTGAGCGCAATGCTGGCAAACAACTTCAGTCAGGGGTGCAGCGCTTAAACAAGGTGTGGGAACGCCGTTCCCACGCATTCCCGCCCCATACTACACCCCTGATTTAGGCTAAAGCCGAACTCTAACACCAACTGTCTCTCAGATGCCCTCAGAAAGCTCCTTTATTCTCGCAATCCCTTCAGACAAAATGTAACCGCAATGAATTACTCCTCTGAAACGAAGTAAATAGCATTTATGATGTCACAAACAGTAATTACACAACCATGCTACGGTGCTATACACGAGGTAACTTGTCATTCAATGGTGCCACTCCTAGGATTTTCCACTATAGATCTAGTGTCTTTTCAATTCATCTAGTGCTCTAGTGTTTTTTTATGGCTATCTNGTGTTTTTTTTATGAGTGAGCTGAATTTAATTAAATGCACCATTTTGTGTAATTGTAACAGTAATTGAGACCTTTTGATTTCGAGCAATTGTAATTTGCTAAAAATTCTACCTAAGTAAATCTTTAATTACACAAGACAATATAATATGTTTTGAGCTGCGACCGCTGCGAAGTCACTTGGTCATCTATTAAAAGTTTCAATGAACTGTACAAACAAACACAAACGTTGCTGCTATCTCCCGTTTTCTTTCTCTCTGGTTTACAAATGAGTTGCACATGTCTATGGTTGGCATTGCAGTGCATTTTCTGGGCATTTTCACTGTGTGTAAGTTTGATTTTGTAATCTAGTGCTTTTTTTCTTAATTCCACCCCACTACACCCCTGACTTTAGCACAAGCATGTGTTTTGCGATTTTTGATCTGATTAGTTCATATGCTTTAGCTGATAAGTTGATGTGCTTTAGCTCANCATTCAGTTACCCGCACAAAGANTTTCTCATCCAGCGCCCAGCCCGTACTCGCAGTAAGTACAACCCNCTCACGCCCCGCGGCAAGTGCAGCCCGACTCGCACCCGCACGCACAGCAGTGCGGATTCCCGTACCCGCCCCGCAAATGCGGGTACCCGCAACCCGCGCCGGTCAACCCGCCCCGCGCAGGACTCTACTACAAACGTAGTGTCGGCAGTCTTCCATCTCAACAACAAGAAAGCTAAACATGAGGTAAAATTCAACCACAACAACAAACCCCTGCCCTTCTGCTCCAAGCTCAAGTACCTCGGAGTAACGCTGAACAGGCGAAATTCCTGACTTGAGAAATTTTTGACTTCACGCCATGTGGGCAGGACAGTCATATTCTACACATCAAATGCGCTGAGAAAACTTAGGATTTGGTATGAGGATTTGATGTTTAGTTAAGTGCGTCGAGTTAGGGTTTGGGTTAGAAAGGGAAAAATAAATGAGGTCTAAGACTACGTCCCATATATATTTAAGTGATTGCACTTATTCCCGTACTATAGCATGTTGTGGGTATCTGATATCTAACCTGAATCTTTTTATTTGCGCAACACACATCAAAAGAGTAATCGATAAACTTTATTCCCTTTCTCAGAGAAGCAAAATAACTGACTAAAAATAAAAGGTCAGAAATTTCGCAGAGGTCCGAAATTTCGCTTGACTCGGGGTCCGCCAAATTTTTTGTGTCCCCCAAATTTTGTTGTTCCCGTGAAAACTGTGTTTTAAATTTATATTAAAAGCGAAAATCTTGCCTCCTAAAATGTATTCCCCTGCAAACCTTAAATGAGGGACACGGGCCTGCTTACGTTATCGCCGACACCTCGAGCCACTTCTCAAAAAGTTGATATCACGCGTCGCACTCTTGAGGGAGCTTTATTGCTGAGGTGTTAGTACAACAACGTTGCGAACAACCATCTTGATGTAGCGGCATGTAACTTGATTTCAAAGATGAACGAGTTGTTCCGGCAAGTTTGCGGATTCGCTTNGAAATTGCAATTTATCNTATTAATACCAAGCTGTTTATTTTCCTAAACATTCATTCGTAGTGTTATTGTTTTCCTGTGAATATTAGCAACCGATTGCTTGTCTTAACCAACATTAGAATCAACAGTGAGTTTCATTGCGAATTTCGATTAAACGTCGAGCAAAGAAAATTAAAAAAATACCTAAACAACAGCTTCGACTTCGCTGAGAAAGATTCGCAAACCTGAGTTTGATATACTATATTACTAGCAAATGGTCGCCTGTAACTTCGACAAGATCTTAACCATAGGCGTAGCCAAGGGGGCCAAAGCAGCCGGGTCCCCCCCTAAATGTTTAGAAGATATAGTTATTTTTTTGTTTGAGAGGCGTTTTTTCAAACAAAATAGTGTTATTCGCCTAAAATCAAACATTTTGCCCCCCCAAATTTTCTTGCCCCCCAAAAAATTATGGTCTAGCTGCGCCACTGATCTTAACTAAATTTAGTTCATTAACCGTATTGACTGTATTGAGCAGCGTTAATGCTTTTGTTTTTCTAAGTGCTTTTTAGTAGGCTTAGTAATTAGCTGCAAGTACGGAATGCATTGAAAACACTTTGGGCGCTATATGCAAAAACTAAAACAAACGAAAAACTAACGAAAAACAGTCCCAAGCAAAAAGTTTTATCAGACTATGAAATTCTTTTCATAAAATTTCACAATATGCAACCACAACTCAGAGCTAGGCCAAACATTAAATACCGCGTTTAAAAAAACGCGCTTGCGACACGCTTGCTTTTCATCACAAAAGGTTGAGAACTTGCNGTGTATTTGTNTGGTTACCTGTTCTTATTCTTTAAAGTGTCAAANATACAGTAAAAAAGTGTTTAAAAGAGAACAAAAGATTCGCTTCAAAGGTATNTTNCGAGTAAGACAATCTCTGAAATTGAAGCAGCTTTTATCTGTTGCTTTATAATTTCATTACATCTTCATTCCTGCTATCATCATTCATCTATTCATTCATAAAGTTCAACACAAAGTGTATTTTTCGTGAAATACTTTGACATACACTATTTAAAAATCCAGGAACAAGATGGGAGCAAATGAAAACAGAGTAAGCTATTTGAAACCAAGTTGTACGAGTAAGAAGTTAATTCACGGTAGTATACCGCATTGCTACCCTAGTTTCACTGGAAATTTATTGTTGATTTCTGCTTTGTCCAACTCTGACACTTTGGTGCCTAAAACTGCTCGGTTGTTTCTGTGCAGAACGTTGACCAGATGTTTTACGTCCCTGTTCAAAGTTTGCCGTGAAGTTAAGAATTTTTAGGCCAAAATTCAATTCTTTCAGTTTTTTTCATACCAACGCAGGTAAGTGCATAATCCGGTTGTTAAGAATATATAAATATGAGATCCGAAATTGGTTTACTTAACATTCCCCGGCACAGTGTTACGAAATATGCTATATATTTTAAACTAGTATTTATTATGGATAGAATACAGGAAATTTTAAAAGTTGGGCGAATTGGTGTATCCATTCCAGTATTTGGCCAAAATCGACTTTTCTACTTCTATTGTTTACTGCCCGTACTCTGGGTTGCGATACTTGTATATGTGAAACATGGAGTCTAAAAGGCTTGGACTGTTATGTACTTGAATGTAAACCTCCATTATGTTCAAGAGGTGATAAGTCCAACTCTTTCCACTTCCTCCTGTGCCATTTAGCAAAGCGTTTTGAACCGAAGAGTTTCGACGGGAAGCGTTGGGTTTACACCATATACTTAAACATTTGCAAATAAAATGCCCTCCATGCGAAACTTAAAACGAATACCACAATTGTTAATACTCTGCAAAGACAATATAGTTGACAGACAGAAAACTCTCTTGTCAGTTCTTTTTTAAGTTGGACAAAGGTTTCCTTTGTGATTTAATAGTAATAACTATTTTATATTCATAAAATGTGTGGCGACTATTATGATTTCACTCACTTTTTCGCACATAACAAAATTGGTACGCCTGAAACATCATATTTATTAAAAGTAGTATGCCAAACATAGTTTACCATCTTTCTGTTTTGAGAGATTTCGTAAAGTGTTTTCGCACAAACATAATTAGTAAACTGAGCAAAAATGTTTCAATCTGAGTCATAGAATATAGGGTGAACACAGGTTCATAGGAATAAATTAACCACCTTTTTATTTTCACAGCATTTGTACTACTGTTAGAACAAAAGTTCTGCTTGTTTGCGCAGATGCTGTGCACGCTCTGTGTCGCATACGATTTGTTTGACTAAGCAGGTTTCAAACGCAGCCAAGAAATCGAGTGTAGCAACGCAGCAGCAAAAATGGCTACTATATTTTCTTTCGAAGAGATGTTCTTTGGCACAGTGGATCTGATTGTGTTTGCAGGTGAGATGGACATTCCATGTATGTTAAGAAAAAGATAAGTCCTCTGCCAATTAGCACTATAACACCGGCCAGGCCCATGAAATACTGGCCACCTGAAAATGCATAGAGGCATCGATGGGATGTTTGCATTCAGCTCTGGCTTGTATTCTTGAACCAACAAAGATTGAAGAATCTGCAGCCCCCGCCTATTGTTGTCACTGCCAATGACCTCGGAGTTACGAAAATCAACCAACTGATCTGGGTTGTCTTGCATATGCCTGCACACCGACGAGCGTAGTGAGGTTCGATGCTCCTCTACACGATATCTTAATTTGCGTTGCGTTTGTCAAGTGTAGGAGGCACCGCGCATGAGCAAAACAACGTTGTATTGGTTGAGTGAAGCTTGACGGTCCTTGACCGAGAACCAGCTTTGAAGCTTACGGGTATTTTGAAAATAACACACCTTCACGTTTACTACGTACAGCTTTGCGTCTTATAAGCATTTACCCACTGTGGCTTGTTGAAACTAAAGTTTCGCCAAGTCTGCACAGCTGACCAGACGGGCGAAGTAGAACTCCCTGACTTGAATCATTACACAACAACTGAAGATCATTTGGATTTGTCAGTAAAGACTTTGTAAATACAGAGCAGATGGAAGACAATTCATTCATGGTAAACCACCCAAATGTAACATTCAAGTCAATCGTATTCGGAGAGGCAATGAGAAACAGATGACGCAACCAAAGGAAAGAAGACTACTTCATAAGCCCAAACTATAGTGTTTCATAAATCCAGACAAAAAAACTTTCAGCTCATTTCAAATCTGACATGTGCACACATCCATGCTCTTTATGTGGCGTATGTGTGATGTGCTATCTGGCAAAAAAGTGAACAACCTTTCCAAGAGATGGTCAGCGCACCGCGGTACTTGGAATGGAATAAACCAAATAATGCGAATGTCAGCAAACAAATGCCCTTATCGTTGCATTGTGCAGTGTTGCGTGACAATGACACCATTATAAAGTATAAACCACATTTTTTTCACTATTACACTGCTACTTTTGTGGATGAACCAGGTTTTGACTCTTTGGATCCCCTTAAAGAGAAATATGGCCTAACAAAATAACCGCACAAATTAATATTCAATTAATGATCCTCCCTCGCTTGAAATAATTCTTGAAAGCCATTGCGATATTTACTAATTTGCTGCATATTGTTTTGCCCATTTTTTGCTTCCCTTTTACCACACCTGCAATCTTCATTTAGCGATCCTTCCTCCTCACTTTATTACGTTTAACATTTAATTATCAAGGTTCTCCCAAGAGTATGTCTGTCAACTTTACGACCCACATTCTCACTACTCCTTCGCTGTACTGTATGTTGGTCATCGGGACCTGATTCAGTTGCTATGGTTTGGTTGCTCCTTCATTGACCACAGATAATTTTTCACTTTTAAAACCCTGCTCAGGTAACCAGGGCTGCGGCTGACACCTCCTTTCGTTTTTTGTTGATTTTATTTTATACTTAAATGTTAGAAACCTGTGCTTCCATGACTTTTCCTGATTTTCAGAGACTAATGGAATGGTGCTAGAATTATTTTGCAAAAATGTCCCTGAAAGCCTATAAAGGGGTACCATACCACCCATGGTTGCCTGACACTGTATATATCAAATTTCGGACACCTTACTAAGTCAACATTTCAATGCAAGTGCAAAACCTATTTGGCCAGTTATGACAACCGATACGTTATATGTAAAGAATCTTCCTACACCATGACTTTATATGAAAAAAAAACGGATCCAACACCTGCATGCCGTTTTCTACGCACAACAAAAAATCTCCTCTAAAAAATCCCTTTATTGGTGGTACCCTGCATAAAATTTGTATGATATGTGTGTGTTCGCTGCGCAGATAAATTTTGTTGCGAATGTGATTAACAATGGACATANGGAAGTAAAAAAATAGTTTGGTATGGNAATACCGGATGTCACGTGTCCCGAGACCACATTANGANAATGGGGCCGCAATGCACCCTCCGTTACCTGACGTATTAAGTATTTTCAAGGTTACATGAGCAGGTTTACAGAATAAATTTTCGAGAAAGGCTTATTTTTCAGGTTTTTCTTGGAGCAGCTTGTGTTTTGATTATTCATTTCAGTCTTGAGTTTGCTTGTTTTTCTCTGCAGCCCTTGCTTTAGTTTTTCAATATTTTACCCGTAAGCATCGCTTGTAGACTTCAGGACTGAGGATGTGAAGTGTTACTTGAAATCGATTTCCAATTTTTNAAAATTNTTTGAAATATTCGACTGCGTCGCCTTCGTGGAGACTTTATTTCAAAACGGATATGTGCATCATAGCACGGTCANAAACGCAGAGCCCAGTCAGTTGATTTCTCTAAAGCCTGCTGCAGGTCTAAACCTATAAATTTATTTTTTCAGGACTTCTTTTACTTGCACTACTAATTGGAACCTACCATGCTGTTAAAGATCGAAGGAAAAGTGATGCGGATACTTATTACTTTGGTGGAAAATCAATGTCGCCAGTAAATGCGTAGTTTTTATCTCGCAGAATGAAATTTAATCAAAGTCGCTCTGTTGCCAATTATGAACAATTTCTACTATTTTAAGAGAACAGAAATTCGGTACTGCCCAAACCAAATTGAGAAATAAAATCGTCATGAATCGGAATTTTTTGCTATTATAATTGATGCTCTGAGATTTCTCAATTATTTTTACTAGATTCCAGTTGGTTTATCTATTGCGGTTACGTTTTCTTCCGCCATAACTGTCATTGGTTTTCCAACTGAGGCATATGGCTATGGTTCTGTCACTTTCTGGTATGCTTTTGGAGGTTTCATTCCTAAAGCAGTGGCAAGCATTTATTACGTTCCTCTGATCCACAGGCTTCGTCTTTCAACTATTTATGAGGTAACTGTTTGTTTGTCACACAACGTTTGTTTGAGTTTCTTTTCTTCGTGGTTTTGGTCCTAAATTTCTAATATCTTATTGTGCATTCCAAGTTTTTCCTGTGAATAAGAAAAACATCTAACTTACCAATTTTAATTTTTTAGTATAGAAATGAATTATCGTGTCAGGACAAGTTCGTAGTCATGCAATGTTTAACCATATTGCTGGCAGAAATATTCTAAAAAAACGTATCAAAAGCACTTTTCAGATTGTCGGATGTGCAGCTAAAATATGCTTTTCTAATCATATTCCAATCTATTAGACAGCTGCATATTTTTATCAGTTTTGCAGTAAACTCGATTTTGCTTTACCGTGACAAAAGAAGAACCAGTCATAAGCAAGGCCGTCCCGAGACAGTTCTGCGCCATAGGCAAGCTTCTATGGTTACGCCAGCATTACACGTCACACTAAAACTTGCACTAGAAGCTGCAGTAATATTTCTCGAAGACCACTACAGTTACTGCTTTGAACAAGCAATACAAGACTGATTGCAACCATTCGGGATTTGGAAACAAAGAAACAAGCGAATATTGCGCCCCCTGAAAGCTGCGCTCTAGGTGGCAGCCTAGTTGGCCTAGTGCAAGGGTCTCAAATACGGACAATTTCTGCGGCCCGTGATGCTATATCAAATAATTCGCATTTAAGTTATTTAGTTTATTCACCAGCGTTTAGAAGTGCTCTGACAGCGAGTGAACAAGTTCCGTTTAAAAACCAAGGTAGCGAAGGCCACAAATGATTTGCATATAACTTACCATACCTTTCGAAAGAATTAATATGTAAAAGCTGTTTCTAGTAAGCTTCAGGTATCGCCGTTGTTGCGTCAGCGTCATAATGCGGCCGTCGGGTTACTTTATAACCCTCATTTGGCACTCAGAGCATTTTGAGTTTGAGACCTCTGGCCTTGTGGAAGGGCCAGCCCTGCTTATGAGGCTAAAACACATTGGTTTTCTTACTGGTAAGTTTTTCATGAAACCGATTTTATTGATTGTCTTACGGTTTGTACAAAAGGTTTGTACAAAACAAGTTTCCTGAGCTGTGCAATTATTGCGATGAAATTTAGCGTTGTGCAGTAGTAACGTTTTCCTGTCTTTTATCTTGTCGGCACTGTTTCAGCAAATTTTCTGCACAAACAAATTTATTTTTGTGGCGTGGGTGTCTTTTGATATGTTTTTATATTGATAAATTTTTCTTTAGTTGTACTCAGCTGCCTGCAATCACCTTGATTAACCTTTTGCGTATTTGGATGTATCTCGGTTAGGATTTATCTCATCGAAAGCTCGACTGGGTGTTTCAATATTTAGACATACTATAGTAATATACATGCTTAGAGTAAGATACAGGCTTGTCGATGGAACGTATTTTCTGTCCTATCCCATGGCATATTGTGACATCCCATTTGATTCTCACGAAACTTGTAGCACAAAGTACATTATATCATGTTCATGTTTAATGTCTAATATACAGAGACATAGAAACTGACCCGAAACAACACAATCAGGAACGGCCAATGACTAGTGGGTGGTCCTTTGTTAGTTGTTCCTTTGAAAAAGCTGCCCTATTGCTTTAGACAAATCCCATGAAAATCGCATACCCACCAACAAGCCTGTTAGTATGAATATTAATATACGCTTTAGAAAGTGAGTACACGCCTAACACATATTTTATCCTCTGCTTACAGTATTTAGAACTTCGATTTCACAAAAGTATTCGGCGTCTTCATTCTGCGATATCATTGCTTGCACTGGTAAGGTTATCTTGGTTGAAACTGGCAATTGCTTTAACATAGCAGTTCACAAAAAATGATAAACCACGTAAATGACGTGCAGGAATTCCTAGTTTCGAAAAAATTTTTGTTGATTGTCATCCATCGATAATAATTTGACATTGGCTATTGATCAAAGAGACACACTTAAATGCTCACAACAGAAAGAGTTGTTTAAATTAATTATGTGTGCGTGCATTTCAAATAATAGCTTTCAGTAATGTGGTTATACGTCGCTTTATTCGNGTTCGANTGTACTTTAAGTTACCAAAAATTATCTTATTCAATTCCGGTTCCNAAGTAACTAGTCTGCTTTTTGGAGACTAGTTACTTGACTACAGTTATGTGCAAGTTTGAATTTACGCAAAAAGAAAAAGAAGTGCGCTGTGGACTGATTCTTTGAAAGCTTGCAGCCCACCCAGAGCTCGTCAATTTCAGTTTTAGTCGCAAAATGTTTCCAGTCATCGTTTCAATGCTTTACAGGATTTTTGGAATATATTGAGGATAGACACGGGCTGGCGTGTGGGTCGAAAACTTCTTGATATAATTCGAGTTATACAAAACAGATATTTCCATAAGTAGGCCTACACCTGGGGCCGAGATTACTTTGGTGGAAAATTAATGTCGCCAGTAAGATCGTAGTTTTAATCTCGCAGAATAAAATTTCATGGAAGCAGCTCTGTTGCAAATTATGAACGATTTCCACTATTCAAAGATAATAGAAAGCCAGTAAGGGATAGAGCAAATTGTGAAATAAAAACTTCTTGAATGAGACATTCGTGTCGTTATTATTGATGCTTTTGAGATTTCTCAATTATTTTTACTAGATTCCAGTTGGTTTATCTATTGCGGTTATGTTTGCTTTCGCCATAACTGTCATTCGTTTTCTCACTAGTCATCGTTTTAATGCTTTTTTAAATAGGAGTTGTGGAATATAATAACACCATGACTCTGGCTGACGTGTGGGTCAAAACGGTGTTGATGTGATTCGAGTTGGTCACAGTCAGTAACTATTTAGACTCACTCCCCATCAAACGTTCATGCAAAGAGTAGAGACACCACATCAATTTTGCAATGAAGTCTCGATTAAACAGAAAAAGATTTTGACTTTGTGACTGTGACTAAGTCGCTCAAAAATTGATAAGAGCAAGGTAAAAACTTTTAGGAAAAATTTATATTCTTTATTCTTAAAAAGTTTTGAATGACAGCATCGCGTTGAAAAGGCATGATTTTCGTTGAAATTGTTACAGATTTTTTCTTACTTTGTTTAATGTTTTTTGCTGGTTTCGCTTAGACGTCCTACCTTGGAAATGCTACATACCTTCCTGCTTTGGCGTTGAATGCGTTGACCCCATTGAGCCTAACTTGGACAATTGTCCTCACAAGTGGAATATGCGTTCTCTACACAACAATGGTATGACTGCGTTAAAATAAATTTCAGTTATAATAAGCTCGGAAGTTTACACTGCAATGATATATTGAAACGGCGTGTTTTCAAAAGTAATACTAAATCAAAAAACAACATTTTTTTACAGCCACCGCACGATGTCCTATTTTTTCCACAATTAATTTGCAGAGGGCGATTGAAATAGTAGGTTCCTGTTCAGAACGAGTTTTGGGCAACTTTTTTTTCAATTTGGTTGAAACCATAATGTCTTGAAGTTTTTCAATGTATCAGACAATTTTAGTACATTTCATGATGCGTAATAGACTCTCGGACATTTTACTGTTTTTCCAGCAAAGTTACGAATTACCTTTACTGGCTGAGTGGTAGTTGTTAACCGCCAGGTATGTACCATACATTCCACCAGGGTAATCACTCTTCAAGATAAGGGTTTGTGTGTGTTGCGCCTTCAAACAGCCAAATTTTAAAACATTGTATAAGAGAAATGAAAACAACTGTTCCCCAACTTACCATCTAACTTGAAACGAGGTTCTTCAAATGAAAGCACGTGTACATTTTGTTAAGTTTGTTCTTGGAAACGAGAATCTCTGTACATTAAAAAATAACCCACGTTTATAATTGTGGTATTTTCTGGAACCTGTGGCCAGAAATTCACTGCAGAGTGGCATTTACTGAAGATTTTTTAGAGCCAGTCAGTTTCGTCTCTACAGCGCCGACAAGTTTGTGAGAAATGGTTGTCAAACTGGACAACCATGACTGACTACATTAATGATGAATGGATTTTCAAGTCATGAAAATCATGGTTTTAACTCTTGGAAATGGTGAAATCTGGCTTGGAACTCCTTCAGTACTCTAGTGTTACAATTTATTTTTGTACTCTTCCCCTTTGTGGTCCTACAATTTCCTCTTAGCGAAAAGCATTCGTTCTCATTCTGACATTGGGAAATGACAGAATGCTTTTGACAATATGTGTCTTTGAAAAAATTGAATTTTCTTCTGTGAACTTAAGTAGCCTAACGTGAGCTTTAGGCTCACTATCTTTGTTATCAAATCGTGTAGACTCCATGTTAACTAACCTTACGACAGGAGCGGATCGAGAGGGAGCGATCGTTCTCCTAAAACCTGCGGAAGTAACTTTATTCACCATAATTTTGTACAATCAGGAACACAACATTCGCGATATAAGGCCATTTTGCCGTTCATTGCTTTGTCACAGCATTGTTGTGAAGTATGCTTTATCTCTCTTACAGTAGCGAAGCCGGTATGAGACTTGACTAGCGAATATTACTGAAATCGCCCCACCTAAGTTTACTGACTGGATGCGACCCTGACTTATGAGCTCGCGTAAACACATTGACAAATTAAACAAACGTGAAATATGAGGTAACAACTCTCTTTCAAGCTGAGATATTGCTCTTTATCTAGAAGAGCCACGCAAAATATGTCGGCGAGTCGCACTTCGCCCACCATTGGTATAAGCCTACGTGGCCTCCCGCTATTAGCAGTCGCTCAATAGTCGTCTCGCTGCATTACCTGCCAAGGTGTCTGCATTCACAAGTTGCATGCGGCAAAACGGCTACCACGGTAACTTGAAGTAAAGATGTGTTTACATGTTATTGTGACGCAACAAAGGCTAATAGCAGAACAAGTATCGCTCCCGAGTTTTGCAACCTGCGTTTGCAGCCGAAGGAGCTGATTAAGTGAACTGCAATTTCAATGACTGCATTATGCCAGAACAGTGAACTGACTCTTGTGCAGTGTGAGGGTCATATTGGCAAACAAACTGCCATTGCAAGAATCAACCCAACTAATCGGAATTAAACTGCTGATTTTACGTTTTCTACAAACTTTTGCTTCTTAGTCCCAATATCCGGGGGGGAAATGCCCGTTTTGCCCCACTGCGGACGCCCATGATGATCGCGTTATTGAGGATTTGTCTCGCACAAACAATCCCTTGGAGGGTTGGCATAATCATATTAAAGCAAACATTGCTTCCTTCCATCCTAATATCTGGAAGTTTGTGAAAATAGTTATAAGGTAGCAGGCACTAAATGAAGTAGCCATTTACCAAATGCATGCTGGATATCTGGCACCACCGAAAAAAAACGTTATATGGATTCGGCAAGCAGGATAAGAACCATCGTACAGGATTACGAGAACCGTGGCATCTTGGACTACTTGAGAGGAATTTCACATAATTTGCAATTTTAGAATGAAGCGGTCATGGCTGCGAATGTTGCCGGATCTGCGGGACACTGTGGGCAGCTCGTTTCTCTGCCGACGCGACCAACCATGTTCCTGTATCTTAAATAAGTGATGTTAAGTGTCGCGTTGTGTTTTAGTGAAATGTGTGTAGTATACATACTCACAAAGGTTTTGGGACTTCAAAGCGGTTTCTTGAGAAGTCCACACAGTAAAAAGTACAGTATAGTAAGCATTCTTTAGTTCGGTGTTTGCTACTTCGTATCTTGTTTAAATGGCATGTGTTGTGGGATTACATGTTTAAATCTATGCCCTTTCTGCTAGTAGTTGTCACATAACGAGACATGTAACCGGGTTCGATACCATCTCTTCTGCCCTGCTGTCATTGCGTATATTTCTTGGCTGTCTTTCATATTTCATTGATAAAGGTCATATTTGGAGAATTGCACAGTTACTTCTTAATTAGGTCTAATTTATTTATCAGCATTTTATTTGCAGCTTTACAGCGCAGCTACCGACGCCACAGACTGCGATGGAATGTAAGTGGCAAATGCGTTTTAGACTCTATTCCAGTGGTTCCCAAAGTATGGATCGCCTCCCAAAAAAGGGTCGCGAAGGGTAAAAAAATGGGTCGCGCCGAGGCCATCCAAAACTGAATTGTGTATTTTCAACATCACCTGCTTGCCTGTGCCTCCCTGTAACGTATAGGCACTTGAGAAAAGAGTAGATCTCTGACTTTGAAATCGACTTAGCAAGTTACTGCCAAAAGTCACCCATACAATTAGTATTTTTCATGCCATGTTTGAGTCTTGGGTCGCGGGGTTTCCACCAAAGTCAGATTTGGGTTGCTCTAAAAAAGTTTAGGAATCGCTGCTTCATGCCGAATATTTACGGCTAGTGCGAAATGAACGCGAAGAGAGAGGCGAAGCGGCTGCAGCAAAGCGAATGCAAACCAGAAGAGAAGCGAAAGCAAGAAACGCTGCGCATGGCCTATGTGTGGCAGTATACAGGCAATATGCGCAGAGATAGCTAAATATTCGCAGAGATAGCTAAATACGACAGAGATAGCNATCTCTGCCCAGAGATAACTAAACATGCGCAGAGATAGCAGTTTTTGTGCTAAATCTGTCAAATATAATATTTTTATGAACGGCGCTCCATAATCACTTATGCTGTCGTTAATGAATTACGTATTACGAAATAAAAAGGTCCAATCATCGAATCTGGTAAGACAATATAGCACAGTCAACAATTAAAAAGTTTTGTACTGACCTTCTCCATTGCAAAATCATCCAAGAATTCATCAAATTTTGTTTGCCCATGTTGGAACTTTCAGTACACAGAACGCACAGCGGGAACAATCATTCCCGGGTTATTGTGACCCATTACTTCATTTTCAATTCTTTTGAATCTTGAAAAAGACCGATCTCCTGAGCAGTTACTCACCATCAAGGTAAGAGATAGGTGTCCCTGGGGTGGAAAAATTATGAACCACTATTTTAAAGCATCAGATCAAAACGCGCTAAAGTGGCAATGGCCCACCCCAAATTTCTAGCATATCTTGTCGTTTTCCGCTTCGAGAGATGGTGTTCCAAACCAAATACTATTTCTCGCTCAAAGTCAGAATATTTGGCCCCTCCCAAAGGTTTCAGCTGGATACGCCACTGGGACGAAGAAACTTGTGTGAAACTGCCACCTAGGGTACATGTGCGACACACCTTTGGTGATTTAAAAATTTTTGATACGATAACGGCTTGTATTTCAAATGGTTTTGATGCAGTGGTCCATAACCGGGGGGCACGCCTCAGCGGGGGGCGTCAAGAAATTTCTAGGGCGGCGTGAGCCCTTACGAGCTCAAGTATGTCACTAATGTTTGATTAATAAATTTAGCAAGAAATATTTTTGTTTTTGTTATCTTCTTTTCAGGGGGCTTGAAACAAAGGACAATTAAACGTCAGGCATGGAACAGAAAAGATTAAGGACCACTGCTTTAATGGCAATAAAATTAGAGAATTCAAGATGTCCTAGGTGGCAGTTGTCGTGAGTGGCACTTATCCTAAGTGGCGGTTGTCTGGTTGGCAGTTATCCTAGGAGGCAGTTCTATAGGTGGCAATTGTCCGGGTGGCAGTTGTTCTGGTAACAACTGTCCCGGGTGGTAGTTGTCTTAGGTGGCCGTTGTCCTAGTATGCAGTTCTCTGGGTGGCAGTTGTTCTGTTGGCAATTATCCTGGGTGGCAGTTGTCCTAGGTAGCAGTTGTCCTAGATGGCAGTTGTCCGGGTGGCATTTGTCCGGGTGGCAGTTGTCCTGGGTGGCGATTGTCCTAGGTAGCAGTTGTCCTAGGTGGCAAATGCCCTGGGTGGCAGTTGTCCTGGGTGGCAGTTGAATTTACCAGAAATGACTATATGCAGAAATTCAGAGAACAGAATAACAGAAATCAGATGTAAGCATTCAATGACCTTCCATAAAAGTGTAGTAACCACAATTAAAGCTAAATGCGCAGCTTGCACAGTTTGCGTGATTAGATAACTCGCTAATAACATTGTAATGAACCCAAGAAAAACGTATAAAGCTGCATTTATAAGCGGAAAATGTTTTGCAGATTTTCTTGCATCAATGGTAGGTAATTTATCTTTGCACAAAACCCACAACTTTTCCAATCTTTTGTGCTTTGTGCTTGAAAACAAAAAGATGCATGCGCTGTGATGCACGCTGAGCGTGACACTCTNCTGTGGCTTTATCTTATATGAGGGCATAATATTATATTTCATTCTGAATTTATGAAAATATTTCAACTTGGTTGTGCTTCAAGCACCTAAATGAATCGGAAAAATTAACAGATATACAGTAGCAATTAAGCAACAAAGTTTACCGTGCAAAAAGAGACTTCTGCGCTTATGGTATAACGCAACGCAAACTCTTATACCACCCAATTGCAGGTGGCCCTCCTGTTTACTCAGTTACAATATTTTGAAGTACTTTCATCTTTTTGGCCACGTAATCTTGGGTAGGTTCAACAACTATCTTAGACTGTTTTAAGCGCAGTGGTTTCAAGGTTAAGAAACCAAAATAAGTTCGGTTCGATGTATGTGGAAAGGAATCCTTTCACCGCTAAGAATCGAACATTGAAATATTACAGACAGCTGTATATATTTCATCTAGTTCGCAGGCATGATCAAGTCTTATTCAAACGTAGGATTATCGGGAATTGCAAAAAATCAATCGGTTGTTTCGACAAATCTTGTCTGTTTGTTTCAAACTGCTCCATTATGCGTACATGATTGTATCTTCAATTTCATCAACCCACCAGTTTTTGAAAGACTTACCTTTGTAAGTTAAAGGCGAGTTGAATCGCGTTATCTGCGTTTCCTCACCGCTTTGGATTCACATACTCGTGCCTTTACTTTTCGCCAGTATCAGTTTTATTCCTGTGTGTTTCTTAGATCGCGTTTATGTATCTTGTTCAGGGTGGAATGAAAGCTGTTGTATGGACGGATACTCTGCAGACTGTCATTATGCTTGTTGGCATGCTAGCAGCTTTCATAAAAGCGATTGCTTTCGTTGGAGGAATGGACAACGTGGTTGCAGCTATGGAAAGAGGAAATAGACAAACATTCCTTACGTAAAAATCTCTTAAATTATCATAAAACTTTTACTCAATTTGTAGTTACATATGATATAACCCTGTAGAACCTGTATACCACACACCGATTTTATTTTTTTGTAACTTGTCTAACGTCACTTATTAGATAAGAGTAACAACACAACATAACACACATTTACATTGTCAAGTGTCAGGTAATATTCTAATCCTTGATGTTAACGCTGTTTAGATAACCTCGCAGTTTATTTCTATAACTCTTTGGTTGCAGTTAGAATATTTACTATTTTCCATTAAAGATTGTAAAACTTGCTCATAATTAACATTTTATTCAGTATGATTAAAAATCACAATCCACAACACCCAATGACAGGGGCATTTGCATTTTCTGTTCTCAACCGTTGCGTGTTAATTTATACAATGTGCACCAAGTGTTACCCTCATTTGAAATATGGATGCTTTTGAACGATTTGAAGTTTGGGTTTCTCAGTCATCAAATTTACAACGAAATTATTGTCTTAACCCAAACATGCCTCATGCAGAAGGTTGTTTCACGTTTGGCTGGTTCACAACGATTAAAGAAAATGTTGGTTAATGAAAATTGGGACTAGCACTAGGACCGAATTTAGCTGATGCGAGGCCCCAACTAGGCTAATACACTTGTGACTCCCCTCTCCCACTACTACAAGATGGAGAAATGGAAAAGCGTCAATAAATTTGCGGTAAGCCTAAAATTGCGGTATGGACCCTCTCCAAGTACGTTCAATAAAAAAATTTTGAATCCTTGCTAAAGAGCCCTGCGATCATTTCGTTTGTTGCTGACTGCGACGGAAAACCGTTGCTTGACGCGGACTTGTGAAATTCGTGCTTGGCTAGTGGGTACAGGATTTTTAATCTCCGCAGGCGAACCAACCGAAAACGACACAGTTAAGTATTTGACCAAACACATAGCTTACGTATTTCGTAAGTTTCACATCAATTTATTGTCATCTGTAATTCATGATATATATGTCTATCGGCCCTTCGAGTTTCATAAACTTTGCAGTGGTTTGAAGACAGCTAAAATCGAAAAAATTAAACGACCTTTTCGTCATAAAACGTTAACAAAACTACTGTACTTCTCCAGCTCAGACGAACCACTGTAATTATAATTGCTACATCTTGAGTTTCAGTGATATCTCATTCTGGAACAAGGCTGCAACCAGGTGATTTTTTTGGGGGGGACAAATCGATTGTAACTTGTTGTCCCTAAAAACTGAAAAAATATTGTCACTTACACAACCTTTTTGAAAATATTTATGGGGGAGGAGCAACTACCCGGTTACCCCCGGATTGCTTTCCATCAAACCTCCCAAAATAAACTCGTCTCTACAGAATTCATTTGTTTCAGGGTCAATGATCGTTAGCTTAAGTCAGTATAATTAATCAGACGCTCTCACTCTTATTAATGTTGGATTTTACAATGTTTTTATTGTAGGATACTGCTAGCCTTACACATACGAATTATCGGCAGTATGAACTATTGTGTAATACCAGGTGTTTTGACCAGGTGCATATCAAGCACAAAAAACCGCAAGTTCTTTCGCTAGACTCACACGTAACAATCGGTACGATTTAGTAAACAAAGCCAACGGAACTGTGAGTGCAACGACATTTTAGCTTACAGGCGGCTTATCCAACTGATCATATGGACATTCATGAAAACCTGTTAGAAGACCTTGGGGTTACCAACACAAAGTCTGATTTGGTGAATAAAACTAAAGTTCATGAATAATTTCGACACAAATTGTTGACACATACTTATCGAGCTCATCTTGTACCGGAAATTGACTCTGTGCATGCCACAGTGGGCTGGAGCCCCCTTGGCTTTTAAGTCTACAGATAAATCCGGCCCCGACTGGCGGACATACCTGGATCCTATGCCCAATCAAAATTTCTAGCACTCAGTCAGCATATTTCGTGTTTTCACCTAAGAAAACACGATTTCTACTTACTTCTTTGTGTATGCAGAAACCCTCTTTACATAAACAGCAAACAATCGACTAAAATGAGTGGTCTGTTGAAAATCTATAATAATTAAAATCTTCTTCAATGCCGAAATGATAATATAATGGGAAAGTGAAAATGGTATCATTGGTGGTGATTATTTTCTATCCCAGATTCCACTACGGTATATCCAAACGGCTGTTATAGAGATTCAGTGTGCTTTGCTCCAGTGACCACACCACATTCGCACCAACGCTGATATCTATACTTTATATCCAAGGAGGAAACACTGCAGCTTTTTTACAGCCAGGACAGGCTTCAATAGAAATATAACATAAAAATTTTTGCAACTGTCTTTGCTTCAAACTATTGTACGTGCCTTTGACCACCACTGCGTTTGTTAGACTCAATTACTTTTTTCTTTACGTTTACGTTGAGCTACCTTGTAAACTTTCCTTAGTGCTCAACACTAACAGACTCTATTTTTCAGTTTTACTCCTGACATGACTCTGCCGTACACGTTTTGGTCGTTGATTGTTGGATACGCATTCATGTCGTGTGGAGGAACTTGTGTGAATCAGTCCATGTGTCAAAGATATTTGTCGTGCAAAACCGTAAAGCATGCGCGGATGTAAGTTTAGACAACTTTTGTTCTTAGTAAAAGTGTTAACTTTTCAGCTAAGTAAAATTGTCCCGCTGAAACAAAAGTAATCTATTTGGCAGTGATGGCCTTATAGAGATGTCACGGGTTCACATTTTTATGACCAGAACCGACCCTTACCCATCTCAACAAAAACGTAACTCAACCCGTAACCCCTACGTAATTTTTGTTCCATACCTGACCAGGCCCATAAAATAGAAGTATCTCTTTTGCCTCACGAGTCAAAAGCACTGCTGGAACGATTGGTCGAAGTGGTGACATGACAAGTTCGGACTTCGGAACGCATGACCTGCTTAGTTGACCGTGACATTTCAACGCCTCGGTCAGACAGACGAATGTTGGCATGATGTTTATGCTGGCAAGCTGTTAGCAGCCTCTTGTCTGCCTTGCCTTAACTGTAGGGTGGTGAATATCGTCATGTCAACACTTCAGTCAATCGTGTTCGAGTAAGGTAGAATAGCTCCAATACAACTTTGCCTCATAAGGCAAAATAGACAATACTGCAAAATAATATCTTAGATGAAAATGGTATTATCGGCATCAAATTGCATTTTGCATTTTGCGTCTTCTATTTATATCAAACACATAAGTTCAGTGATTCAAAACATTATGTAATGAAATCGTTACAATCTTGGTGATAGCCCGAAAACCTGAAAAAGGGAACAAAAGAAGTACCATTCAAGAATGGCAAAACAAAACCAACATTACGATAAAGCAGTTTCACGAGGCCAAACATTTAATGTGTGAAGTGGAAACAAGCATATCTGTGAATTAGTCGCAATAGAGAAGAACAATGTCATTTACAGCTAGGTCAGCGTGGTCCCACTACTTTTGACCTACGGGCCATTTTACAAAAACGTGACAAGTCGCGGGCCACTTCCAATAAAATGATATATAAAACAACAAATTCACAACCTTTAAAACTAAAAAAGGGAAATTACACAATAGCAAGTCATTACAAATTTCTAGCAAGTGGATGCCTGTGGTCGAGGCTTCTCTGACACTATCGTTGCTTTATCAGTACCAGTGTTACTGGTGCAAGTCGGAGACGATCATCCAGTATTTCGTCTGCCAATCGTTTTCATTGCGCCAGATGTACACTTCAAGACAACGAACGGCAGGG
>JGI24159J19872_10002480_pt1 | contig 22016 bp, 17 predicted proteins | sample Ectturendosymbi4_FD_19872 | JGI IMG/M metagenome (IMG submission 19872) | reverse complement strand
GGGAAGAAATATTGGATTTCGAGATATACTACAAAGAAAATATCCTCACATCCACATCAGCCACTGCATCATTCATCGAGAAGCTTTGGGTTCCAACGAGCTTTCGTTCGTCTGTGTTCAAGGAAGTGATGCAGGTAGTAATCAACGCGGTTAATTTTGTTAAGTCTAGAGATTTGAACTGCCGACTTTGCAAGGATTTTTGCTCCAGTGAAAATGCAGAGTACAGCTCTTTATTACTTTACACGGCTGTGAGGTGGCTTTCACGCGGTAGTACACTGAAGAGAATTTTTACCCTCAGGGGTGAAGTAAAAGATTTCCTGCACAACCGGAAAAATAAAAATGCTACTTTTCTTCAGATGAACTGTTCATTGCTAGCCTTGAGCTCTTGACTGACGTTTTTGAAAACCTGAATGAGCTGAATATTTCATTGCAAGGTCGAGGCAAATGGGTGTTTGAACTGCAAACTTCCATTCGTGTTTTTGTTAACAAGCTGGCTATTTTCGGCACGCGAGCAAAAACTGACGATTTTGGTCTGCGTACCGCACTAAAAGGAATTTCTTGCAACACCGGATAGTGAGGTGTCATTTCCAAGTGCAAAGCAAGACCCCGTTCAATACTTGACAAATTTGCAAGCTTATTTCAAAGAACGCTTCCCTGAACTGGAAGAGATGTCGTAGCAATATGTTCAGTTTGCGTTTCGAATTGTGCTGAGGCTTGTGGTGACTTGGCTTTAGAGGTGGCAGAGTTGCAGGCAGATAAAACCAAAAATTCAGTTTGAGGATTCCGATTTAGCTAGCCTTTGTTTAAATGCACCAAAGAAGTACACATGTTTGAAAAAAACGAAGCTACAGAAGCTTTCGTTCTGCTTGGGTCCACGTATGTGTTTGAAGCAACGTTTTCATGCATGGTGTACATCAAGTCAAAGTGTAGAAACCGACTCACCGACGCTCATTTGCAAGACAAACTGATTATACAGCTATACCGCGTATGAGCCAAGCTTCAGAATCGTGCTTTGTGAGCAATCCATGAACCTTTCTTGCCTGACTGATTTGGGTGCACGCTGGTATATCATTTCGTTACCCTTCTTTCAAATTATTTCGGTACTTCCGTGTTTCGTTTCCGCGTCTGGTCTGAAGTTTCAACTTTTAAGTGAGGTTGATTCACACCTGCCTATTTTGTAGCCTCGATATGCATCGAAAGTTAAGATATCAACATGAAATAGCTGACTGTAAATGGCACTGAATAAAAACGTATTTCGTAATGGACCTGCTAGCGAACGTACTCCTTCAAGAAACTTTCTTCATAAAGCCATCAACCACAGCGCTGAGTTTGGTTGTTGCACTTTACAGAGTTAAGGTTTTTGTAGTGAATAAACGGAACACTAGGTCTTTGTAAAATTCCTTCTTGTTCTCAGATATAGCCTGCGTTATGCAAACGATAGATAGGAAAATCGATTGTATAGGGTCGGTCGCATGAAACGTGTAGATATTGGAAAAAGGGTCGCAAGAAAAAAAAACTTGGGAACTCATGCTCTTGATGTTAGTTAAATCAGGTAGAACAGTTTCTCGTGAGTTTTATTTATATTTGGAAAATCGTGCCTAGATTGGGATTGCTCCATAAGGTTAGCTGAGGATGTTTCGAACATACTTTGCTGTGCAAAACTTGTCTTCATGCTGTTTACCATCAGCCTATGGCACAGAGGATTAAAACACTATATTTTGTATTTCTTGGAAAATGACAAGTTAAAAACGGCAGAAATAAACCCTGTGTCCACTGAATGGGTTGTGCTTGTTAGGTCCATAAAATATGTGGTTACTATAACAAAGGAGTTTACGTAAAGCTAATCAGATCGACAACTAGACGATATTTTCGAAGGCGGCAGCACGGTCCCCCATGAAAATGCATATATCCCAAAAATAAACCTACAAAAAACGCCAGAAATCACGGAAATTTAACAAAGAGAACTTTTGAACTACTAGAAAGAGCTATAAATTCCAAGATAAGATCGCATTGCCATTTNTTGTTGAGAAGAATGTNGGAAAGGCTTTAATTTCTGTTGAAGATCTAAGGCAATCATAGANCTAAAGTCAGCACCACAAAAGATGAAATTTTGAGGGGGTACTACATGTAAGGGGGGCATACTTTCACACTTTTAGGAAAAGCGACCAAATAGATCACACCTGCGTAGGGCCCCAAAACCCTATAAGGTGGCCTAAGGCCCCGCGCTCCCTAAATCCGTCCCTGCTCACGTGCACGTGTATAACCGTCGTGCTACATTTCAGCGTTACCAGGGTGGAGGTTTTCCTCCCCATTCGGCCACCTTGAATTTTAATTTGCATTTTTTGAATGGCGGTCAGACTTTTTGAGTTGTTTTTAGACCAACAAAATCTTCGAAATCTTACACACACGCTTGAAAGTTTACCGACTACATAAAAACTTTTAATTTTAAATTTGAGCCAGTTTAAAAGTATCCATCGTCGATTTGATTATATCGATATTGTAGAAATGCGATGTTATTTCTTTTCCTTCCGTTATGACGAAACAAACAGAGCAGAAAGAGTTTAACTTTCACTTCATGACAATGGTGAATTATGAGGTACTGTGCAAGAAACGAATAGTCAGAGGTGTTGTGTGATGAAAAGATTCAAGAAATTTAGGCAGCCTAATCTTGGCGCTTGGGTTTGAAAAGATTTTTTCATTACGGGAATTGTGCGCAAGATGTGCTTGAAAAAAGCCCTGCCCTTCACTGAGCCGTTGTTCTGCCTTAATCAAGAGAGTATTGGCTTCAGCGAAGAGGGAGTTTGCAACATGAACGCCAAGTAAACGTGGTCATTGCTGCTTTATAGCTGAAAAACGACAGACTTTGACTGGAATGATTCTCGCAAAATTAGCAAATTTCTTTGATTTACTTCTATATTTGGCCGCACGCAGAAGCGTTGCAGCAGTAAATCGCCGACCCATCAGCTGTGCCGTGATCAGGGCCCCGACAAGGGGGGGTGGGGGGCCAATGCCCCGGGGCGGCACTTTTCGGGAGGGCAGCACTTTTGGTGAAAAGAAGGGCAAATGGTCTTTCACGAATGAACCTGAATTAGATTTAGGCTTAGGTTTTACATTTTGGTTAAGGTTGGACCTACCATACGTTCCGGTTTGGGCGGGACTGTCCCGGTTTAAACGTCTGTGCCGGTGTCCCGTCCTGGTTAGCAAATTGTCCCGGAATTTCACTTCAGTGAAGTTTTCAAAATTAACTCCAGCCTGATGATGCATTGTTATGAAATAATTCCGTCCTGAAAGGATTGACTTTGCTTTAACCCGTTGCTTGGGGGGGCGGCACTTTTCGACTCGCCCCGGGGCGGCACTTACCCATGTCGGGGCCCTGGCCGTGATGGGTTAGTTTAGCCCAGACACTACCGAAATTCTTTTGCCAAGAGCCATGGCAGGTAAGTTTGAGAACTGACAATAGCTAGCCGGGTATGTCCAACACAGCCATTTAAAGGAAATGCGGAAAAGAAACAACGCTGGCGTTCAACGCATTTTTTTACGGGAACCCGTCTGCTTTTCTGGAGTGCAGGGATAAATGATAGTTGATTGCATTATTGTAAGAAATGTAACGGTAGTGGATTGTATCACTGCAAGAAATAAGCAGGGGCATAACGAGGTTAGATGGCGCCCGGGGCAAGAAGCAAGCTGGGCGCTCCCATGTTCGAACCTGAGTTCTTTCGGAAGCATATGTATTGTATTAAAGAAAGTACTTGTGACATTGTTGAGACTTTTCGGCGCCCTCCCGCAGTGATTCGACACCCGCGGAATTGTGCCTCCCTTGCCCCCCTTGTTAGGCCCCTGCTGATAAGAACTATAAAAAACGGCAAAGATTTCGTGGCGATGTCTTCCGGTACGCCGAAAATGACACTTGACACCAAACTCTGGTTCATGAAGGTTCTTTGAAAATGGGCCTCGTAAGCTGAAGAAAACATTTTGAGGAAGGGAGCAGAGGTGATGATAATGTCTGCACTGACCGCGCCAAAGCAAAAATATGATGCAGAAAGTTTGTAATAGCTTACGAGAAAACTTGGCGGAAAGACGGGCAGAAACGTCTTGGTCCTTCGTTCTCAAACACAAGAAAGAGTCAAGAAAGCTATGCAAGGCGTGAGCAGGAACGGTTTATTAAGTACGTGAAACAAAAATTGAAAAAATAACCCACAAGCACGTTTGCGGGCCATGGAAGCAACCCGCAAACAAAGCAAGGTTGCCTATCACTGCTTTAATATTGAACAAAATTCAACCTTGCAGCGGATTATAGTTTTTTGAATGTAACTTTTCCATTTTACCTCAAATCTGTGTAATTTCCTGCGACATTTTTCGTAGTTTACTCAACGTTTGCCAGAAAGCGCGTAACTAAGATCAGAGGTAGTTCATGAAAGAATTTTTTTTTTCAGCAAGCTTGTAAATCCACCTTGTAAACATGTCTCACTGTTAGAAATTGCGCGAATCATTTTTGTCTTTTATCCGGAGCAGTAGAGGGTGCAATGTTTCGAACTTTTCAATGCATCATAAGCACCAACAACCCTCGATTCGATCATGAGGATTTGCATAGAAACATCTGTTTCAATTAAGATTGCGGATAAGGGGAGGTTCTAGCTTAAAAAATATTCAGCGAAATGTCATTTTCTGGAGGTTTTGCTCGAGACATTACGTAGACTTGCTGGCCATGCATATTGCTTATTGCCTTAAATGAGCAGGCAATAAGGTTTTGCTGGTTGATGCCACGTGCTTAAATGTATTATACGCTTAGATTGGATGAGGCAATGCAGGCCTTTGTTGACTTGATATGCTCCGCAGGAACAAATCTTCACTCTCACTACACTTGCACATTGTACAAGCTGTTTTTTCTGAAACAAATGATACATTTCCGCTACGAACTACTGTAGATATTTTGCCACCGTGGACATGTGCTTCAATAACAACCAATCTTCCTTTGTTTATACCACTGACAAACCGCAAAACTAACAGGATACTGCAAAAGCTCTAAATCCAGTGATGGTCACCAGCCGACGCTTTCACTGGCCATTATTGCCGAATAAGTGGAGTGTTTCTTCCGCGCTTTTTCGCGAATTTTCCTCATGTTTGGCAATGAACGACCAAAAAAATTCGCTTTCAATCACTCGGCGAATTTACCAGTGTTCCAAGCGTTTTGCCCACAGTTTTCATACTGCACGGATAGTGTGCGTCGTTATCATTGCTTCTAATCACATGAATTTTTCTCAGCGCAGGACAAATCTTGCTTCTGGCTTTGCGGGCCAGTTTCAGGCCAAGCTTCTGGCTTCGCGGGCCGATCCTTCGGAGGCCGCCGCTTTCAGTTTTGTAAGCCACGGCTATACCATCTCTGTTGTATATCATTAATTCAACCTTTCTCAAACGGTGTCACTCTTAATTTGCCAAGTTTCTCTTAGAAAGACTTGTTTTGATTTTGTGAGTATCAACTGCATCATCATGGGATATACGCCGTTTAAACAACGTTTGCCTAGCAGAGTATAACTTCCTCTTCAGCTCCCTGACACGAACAATTTTCCTGAGACCTGTAGTTCTATTCAGTACGTGTTATTTGACGCTCCTTCATGGCATGAACTTTCGTCGAGTTCCCTTCTTCACAAGCTTGTTTGCTTTTCCTCCCCAGCGAAAGCCGAGCGGAAGGCAGTATGCGTCGAGCCTTGCGTCACTGGCAGTTGCGATTGAGTGTGAACCGCAGCTTCAACGAGATTGTTTGGAAAAGAAGTGGGAGGCGAGGACGTAAGCTAGTCTGCGTTTTCGTAAACAACCTTCAGGCCCTCAATTACACGCATTTATTTCATCATCAAAGTGAGTAGGGAGCTCCAGGTTCAAGCTAAGGTCTTCATCACAGAGTCGAAGGACGTTGCTCATATATTTTTCGTCTGGGTCGCAACGGCTACGAGTCCAAGAAACGAGTGGGCAGGTGAGGAAGGCCGTGCTTCTCAAACAAAAAGTCTCACTTGAGAAAAGACAAGACCAGGCGTAGAGGCAAGATTTCATGGTTCCAGCAGTTACGACATGGCAAAATTTTCGAAACAAGGCAGGCTTTTCATTTTGGTAATTTCTGCGGCTTGAAACATGAGCCCATTGTTTTCTGATATCAGTCTGTGTGCACAAGAGATAAGCCAAGGCTTCGCAGGGTGGCTGTTTTGTTTTTTTCCTTGCTAAGATTAATATACGCGATTTTCAGTACATTTTAAACAGGGATTCAAGTGTAGAAATTAAAAAGTCCTTTTTTTGAACTCGGACTCAACCTTGCAAAAATCAGAAATTTGCTTGTCAACAAAAGTTCAAATTGTCAGTTTTCAAAATCCTGGCACAGCGATTTTCCAGAGGTATTTGCTTGATGACTCTTGAATGAAAAGTAGAACAGTTGAAATCCTAAAAGCATTACAGTTATGTCCAATCTAGCGCCAAAAGTTTTGCCTTTACGCGATGACGTTGAAGGCATGGACGTAGCTTAGACACTCACTTCGCAATTGGGATCGTACAAAAATTTCATCTGAATGTTTACGTCTTTAGTGGCGTAGATGCACATTTGTTGAAATCATTAGTTATACAGGATGTATGGTAGTTTCTTTTCGTGAGGATCTAATAAATGCTGATAGTAAATCGTAGTGGTTTATTCGTGTATTTTTGTGATTCAAATCACGAAGTAACACCAATGCAGCGAGAGTAAAAACAACAGCATCAACGAGCAGAAATTAACTGCACGTTAATGAAAATATGAAAACACCAGAAACTCAAGGTGTAGCAAATTGATGAGTGTGTTCTAACATGCCCGAATCACAAAGGGTTGGCGAAAGGCCGTCTGGATCAACTGCTCAGCCGGCCCTGTTGCTAGTACAAATCAATTTTCAAATGAAGACGTTTCGGATGTAGTAAAAGAAAGAGACAAAACGCATCGAATCAACATCGAATGAAATAAGCAAACAAAACAATAACAAAAAACAGGTGGTGAAACGCATGCCATTGTATAAGGGGGTGGGGTGAGTAACAGTAGGCTAGAGGTATAATATATAAGGGAAAAGAGGGGCATCAAAACAATATTACAGAGAAGTGACAAGTATATGAAACGAAAATCAACAGTAATTTTGGCAAGATAGCAGGGCGCTTTTATTTGATTTTCTAAATGAATAGGGCGAGAGAGATTTCAATTTTTCAGGAATATCATACCACATTTTGGGACCAATTTACTTCAAAGAAAGCTGACCCAAAGACGTTTGCATTCTGGGTAAATGGTATTTTTGCAAAGAAGTGTGGACTGATGCAATATCAGAAAAGTAGTTATCAAAGTCAGTAGGTAGTTCACCATTATCAAAAGAGTACGTGAATTTAGCAACTGACAATTTAAATAAGTCTAATATTTTTTAAATTTTGTGCTTAGAATAGAATATGATTGTTTTAGTTTCCACAGAAGTAATGATACGCGTGTTTTCAGATTCAGCAGTAGTTTCAGCGACCACGTCAGCTAAACGTGCGGTTAAATGCAAGGAAAAACAAAACAGTCACGATTGTACTGATATGTTTTGCTTCACATACATAAAAACAAAACTGATGCGTCGAAATTTACGAGTACGGTCCGCGCGTTTTTGACACCACATGACAGCGCAAATTAATGCTTTTGACCTGAGGGAACTTGTTACGTGTGTGCGTTGCAATCTGAAAATTGTTGCTAAAAGAATAGCCAGTGACAAATATCAGTGTTTGTCACTTATGTCCTAGGTATGCTAGGTTAAGATAAAATCTCTGGTAAAACTTCAAATTTTAGCTGACGAATGAACATTTCAATGAAAATCGTTTTTCGAATAATTATATCACTAGAAAAGGAGATCTTATGAACTTTTCCGTCATTAACAAGATACAAATGCAAGTCAAAGTTGTTTCTTCTATAAATGGCAGATTGCTGCTAAGTAAATATGTTTCGGATTGGTTGCGTCTAACAATGACTGATAGCTAATATTAGCTTTCAAGTCGGGTTCCTTAATAAGATGGCGGGTTTTGCGTCGGTAAAAATGTGTCATAAATAACGGTTGGAGCTTGAAACCACGACCTCAACTCGATTGTGTAAGCTCCCGGTAGCATTTTATGCCTCAATTTACTAATGCCATGAGCCCATAACGATTTCAAGACTGTTAAGGCGTGTTGTCACGAGGGTGAGCAGACCACGGGCGCGAGGCACTATGTTTAGAGAGTGCCGAAGGAGAGAGACTGTTCTGGTGTGATGGAAACAAAACGTCGTGGCTCAGGGAATCCACAGTGGTGCTTGTCCCCTGCAGGTGCTGCAGACACTCGCGACTCCAGTAGTGTTTCTAAACATCTCTGCATGCGGCCATACACTAGTTTCGTTTAGTTTCGTCACGATGTACTGGTACAGTAGTATATGTCTATCTATACTGGTAATATATGTTTGCTCACGATATACTGGTAATATATATCTATTGTACCTATCTATACTGGTAATATATCTATACTGGTATATGTTTCCTCACAATATACTGGTAATATATATCTATTATATCTGTCTACACTGGTAACATATCTATACTGGTAATATATGTTTGCTCACGATATACTGTTGATATACATCTATTTTGATGAATTGAATTTTACTTGACTTAGTGGTATTATACTGCCACAGTATTCTAGAAGTTCGGTTCATCGAAAATGGCCCTGGCTGACCAGTTGCAGACTTTATGAAAGATAAAACAGTTTACTTCTCTAAATGACGTATGCTATGTTCCCATATAAGGGATATAACATCAACTCCAGGCAAATGCTTTTCGATTACTCAAGTGATTGGTGGTGAACAGTAGCGTTGCCAGACAAAAATTGCGGAAGGGCCAAATATTTTCACTTTAAACGAGCAACAGTATTTGGTTTGGGACACCGCCCCTCGAAGCACAATACAAGGTATGCTAGAAATTTGGTTGGGGTACATGGCCCCTTTGTCCACCCTGGCGACGCCTATGATTGTGAAGGCATAGAAGTGGATAATATTATTCGCAGTAATGAGCAAGATTACTGTCTTTACGAGTCATTTCTATGGTGCGCGGGCATATCCACTGGCCATCACTCTTAGTGCACTTTAAACAGAGTGAGAGTGTTTCTTACCTGTCTTTTCTCAAACTTTATTTTTCTGAAAACGAACGACTATACGAAAATACTTCCTTTGATTTTTAGCCGGATCACTCGCATTTCGGCGTCATTCCGATAGTTCGCAACGTTAGTGCGGTAATTCGCACTGCTTTTTAACACATTAGGTTTTTTGGTGTAGGATGGCCATTGTTTTAGGTTTAGCTGGCCACGGCTTGCCCATCACAGTTTGCACATATCGCCTATTTTCAGCGTGAGCTTGGATTGCGATGAGTTTATGGAAAGGAATGCGAAAACGGCATTATTTTGATGTCTTAAATGTGCGCTGTGCCATATTGCCAGGCATTCCTATTAGTGAAACTCAGGTTATCGCCAATTTACTATCTGTCGGTTGTAGATTTGTTCTCCCATTTGTCGATGGCAGAGTGGTCAAAGTTGCCACGTGAGAGCTCAAAAGTCTGTACGCCGGAACATATATGAAACCACTAGTTCGCTTATGCTGTGCTGCAATCCATTTAGCAGGCGTCATTTCATGAGTGCTGCGTGCCATCTTACACGTTACTGGGTTCTTTCAAAGCGATGACAAACAATGTTGACATACCTGGTTAATGGTTGTAAGCCCGTCTCAATCGTGCCATGTTTACAGCTGTTAATCTGGAAAGTGCAGGTTTTAATCAAGTCTGTCTTTGCACTAATGCATACTGCAGCGTTTTCTCCCATCTGGTAATTGATTAGAAGTTTAGAACGTTCTATAGCCAATCTGAAACGTTCTGTGACTGTCGCAGGGCTAGCATTCGCTACTTGCGAAAAACTACGACGCATGGTTTGATTTGCGCATTGCAAAGATGCTATGCACAGAGGGACCAATCTTGAAAAATTACTTCGCATCGGTTGTTTCTGATTGCGTGATGCGCTACAGACTTCGGCTGGCCGCAACGCTCCCTCTTTCAGAGATACTAGAAAGAATTGCGCGACCGAAATTAAGTTCTCGGAAATCACAAAGATCAAGTAGTGTTGGAAAACCAAACTGATATTCTTCACCGAAATATAAAGAGGGTTGCTAGACTTTTGCCACAACTTGCTACTCCTTGCATTGACAGTAGCCTGATGGGTGTCAACTCTTAGTCTGTTACACACTTTCCACGTATGGGCTGTTGCAGTTTCAGTTTATTGCTTCATTGTATGTTTTTTACTGTTTTACAACATGTCCCAATCTTGAATTGGTGATTTTTTATTTAGCTGTGAAGGCAAAAGAAATAAAAAAACAAGTCATGGGCAAGCCCACACTTCTCCACGTAATTCTTGGATATTGCCTGTTCGCTGCTAGAACAGGGTTTTCGTCAATTGCCCTTGCTGCCGGTAATAACACTACGCCGGCAAGCGAGAAGAACATGACGGGCGAGTGCAAGTGGAACGTTTTGAACTCTGTGCTCGTCAGCACATTGCTTGTTTCAACAATGGTAAACGTTTTCGCAGCAGTTATCCTTTTTCGAGTTCCACTGATCACAAGTCGTGGCCGAAGCAATCCCGTTTACTTGTGTATACGATGCCTCAACCTCAGCGACATCGCTCAGGTAAAGTGCTTTCCTGGATTTCTTTTTCTTTTAATTTTACGCATTTTTTCAAATAAACTAGCTACAGTAACACAACAGGTTTGTCCGAGCCGAAATATGCTCCCAAGCCTTACGCTGATGAAATTGCAGACTGGATTTTTCCGCTTCGTCACTGCAACTCACTACACGTCTGTTTTGTGAAAGCACCCAACAACATAAGTTGCAGCAGAAGCACGCCACAAAATCATTATTCATCGATTTGCTCTACTCCAGGGGTGCACAACCTTTTCCCTCTTGCCGGCCGCATTACGTTTATTTTTATGAATTACGGCCACCAGTGAGTTCAAGATATTTTTAGTTTTTTGCATTGCATCTGTTCTGCTTCCACACACTGAGCCTAGCCTGCTTCCACACGTCTGTTTAGCCGTCTTTCTACCACGTATCCTGATACTGTAGACAAAGAGTTTTTATTAATCCACCGCCGCCTGCATGTGTATGGCCGCATAAATTTTTATAAAAAGCCGTATGCGGCCGTAGGCTGTTCGCCCCTGCTCTACTCGATCAGCAGGTCCTGGGCTGTTCGCAACTGTGCGTGAAATGACGTTCGGTTGTTTGTTCGCACGTTTTGCGCCATTTAGCGGCAGTATTAAAAACTGATCTCGGAACGTCCCTCAAGGGAGATTTCAGGACTTGACGCACATACTGGCAAAAATTTTGAGTAACACCGGCATGACTACCAATCTGTAAGATCGAAATTCTTAGCTTTCTCTAATTTTTGTCGAGATGTACACACGCCGAAGCTCTCGGAATTTTGTCATTCCAGCTAAAACGCACGCCGAGTAATAGAAAAATAGCAATTGCCCCTTGTTTTTACCGAATAAAAATGTAAACCTTTGTTTTTGTTAAGAGCCTGCTGCTGGTCATGATGCCTGTTTTCGCCGACAACGACTGTAATTGGATTGGAGGTCAAGTGTGTTGTAGCATATTGGGGTTTCTGACAATGTTCCTCGTCCTGGTGTCATCCGTCATAATAATCTTGATGGCATGGGACCGAGCGAACGCGTTGTACCGGCCCTTCGATTACCACGCCAACAAAGGACTAAAAGTAAGTTGAATACAGACTCACTTTATTTGTGTATGTCTACCAGTATTGTCCTGTAGGTCTGTCATTACTTTGTTGAACCGTGCAGTGCTTCATTGCGGGAAAAACGTTTGAAGCGTTTAGGACGTTGATGCAACCTGTTTTGTCCGAGTTGAACTAGAAAAAAAATTGATAAGAATATTTGTAGAGTTAATCACTCCAGAAGAAGAGCATTGAAGTTCAATCACTTCAGAAGAAGAACATTTGGTGTTTAATCACTCCAGAAGAAGACCATTTGGAGTTTAATCACTCCAGAAGAAGAGCATTTGGAGTTTCATCACTGCAACACTTCTTTTTCCTTGTATTGTCACTTTCAGTAGAAATGCTGGGAATGAAAGTCTTGCTTGTGTATGTAGATTCACACAACATTTTAAGGAATCTTGCGCAATTACCAGGAACCAATACATTTATGCCTTGACTGTTTCCTACAGAATCGTTGATACAGCTTACTGCGCAGAATTGGCTAAGATAGCCATACAGCACATTGGGTCAAATCAAATACACTCGCAAGCTCATTATGCTTACAGTTAGGACCTACAGCGCTAAAAATAGTTGTTGGAAAGTTATAAATATATTTTTAAGGCGATGTCAGCTTTTTTACTGATTCTGCTATTTCCGCGAATCATTCAAAACCGTCCGACCTACTAGACAAACTTTATACGTAGGTTTGAGATGCCGTGTTTGCTAGGTCCATTGCCTTCCAATCTTTTGTTGTCTTCATCATTATTGCTAAAAAATCTTTAAGCCAAAAAAGAAAGTTGCGAAAAAATTAAAATGAAACTGGTATATGCGATAAAAATTTGTGGAAAATCGTCATGAAAATGTAAATAAGAATTATATAAACCTTTTCGAAGATTGCCATGCATCAGGACATTCGAAATGCGCTCTTCGATTTTCATGATCTTTCAACTTCTTGGAAAACCCTTCTCATGTGCTGGTGCCCCGCACCAACAGAATATCAGCTGAGCCAAACAGCTTGCAAAAGAAGCAAAATACTACATCTACGTTTGTTGCATACACAAACGCTAGCCTCTAGTGGGCGACGGGCGGCGATAGCTCAGTGGCAGAGTGTCCGCATCTCAATTGGAAGGTTGGTTGTTCGACCCACGACCGCTGAGCATCCGATGAGCGCACTAGCGTTCAGCTCAAGCGCCTCGGCAAGAAACAAATTTCAGGCTTCCGCTCGCCGCCAGTTGTCAAAAGCACCCATCAACATAAGCGAATTGCCGTCACTAGTACCTAATAGAAAATGCTGTTCCTGGTCTCCATTGCGCGTGGTGGGAGCATAAAATGTGGCAGAAAACCGCCTTCTTGGTTAGCTTTTTAGTCATTGAACAGAAATTCTGAAAAAACATGTTGAGAACCTCACATAACTAAGTCGCACAACTGACCATCCGATAACTTTTCTGGCCATTCCACTGGATCCGACATTTGTGAAGGTCGTGTCAAAGATAATGTTTTGGTCTCTTGTGCGTTTTTACACGTAGCTAACATGGCTCACAGATAAACGAATAGCCTATACACATGACAAAATACTGGTCTGAAGCAGCTGCTAATGATCGAACACCAATGTTTTGTCTTTGGTTTGATATAAATATTGCGCAATCGTTTTTAAGTGGCTGAAATGGCCTTTACTCTTGGGGTTAAATTACTATACATCTTCTGAGAACAATCTCCCATAATTATCTTTATTCTTTTTACTACATTCATGTTTTCATTAAAACTTTGTTTTTATTGTAAACTTACAACTTGTTGATCGCTGAAAAATACGATCACGTTTTCGAAAAACCGCGTTCGGCCTTCAAGGCTATTCTACTGAATTTAAAATAAAGCCAAGTTACGAAGCAACAATTGCCAGTTCGCTATGATATATCTGTATTTCAAGCAAACGACACTGCTATATACTGCCTATTACGATAAATTAGAAAATATTTTTAATTCAAGTCACATATGACAAGTTTCATCCAAAAGCTTAGCAGTGAACTCTTCTGTTACGTTGCCAACTTCTTTATGATCGACTTTGCTTTTCACTCTGAGCTCATGCTTTGTACAGCCCGGTATAGAAATATTCGGTGACTTTGTGAGTGAGTGAACGGCAGAAGACTTTCCTCTCGTAATGTGGCAAATCTTACACTCTTCCTTTCAAAGCCCCCGTCACACATTTCATCTTGAAACTGAGTTGTCCCTTATCGTTTTTATTTTTTGGCAGTTTTTACTATTTTTTCGAACTTTTGGAAGAATTGAAACTCAGTTGTTCGCAGCTTTAGGTTCTACTGTAAATGTATGAATTTAGTGCTAAAGCAGAAAGTCGCGATCTTTGGTTGCGCCTTAGCTACTTTAAAGGCAAAACAATTTAATTACGGAGATTGCTTCGTAACCAATTCGAACCCATGATGCTGTAAACGCACAAAACGTAAAGGTTTTACACAGCAAAGCGAACATGACTAGAACTTTTTCAGTTACGTAAGATGCTATACTTAGTGAAAAAAAGCGGTTTGTTTTGTAACATTGCGAATTTGTTTTGATGAGCTGGAATCACGTAAATTACTGCGAGCGAAGCGACTTATGTTTTTTTGGTAAAACTTTGTTGCTGATTGGGAGTTGAAGTGTCAGTCACTCACAGCGTCGTCTTGCCACGACAAAAATCTTCAATCGCTTTTAAAGTCTGAACTGGGACCGTAATGATCTTAATATTAACTTTGCAGACACTGCAAGTGTTGTTACCACTAGCCAGCATCATTGTCTTGGTTGTTGCTGTGTTGCCACTGGCAGGAGTTGGCGAGTATCACGTGGTTCGTGGAAGACGGTTGTGCTTGCTGGACACTATAACAGGTGAGATCAGGTTATAGTCAGTCTCTATCAGGGTTGCAGAGTCGCAAGGAGTCGTAGGTTTTTGGGTGAAGTCGGAGTCGATTCCCTAAGAACACTAAGAGTCGGAGTCGGATTTTTTTGTCCGACTCCGAAAGTCCAATTGAATCATTTTTTACATCACCATTCTAAGTTGGGAATTCCTGTTGAAATGGCACAATTTCTTTTGAAACTTTTATCGAAACAGAGAATGTTTGCTGTGTACCACGATTTCCATTGATTGCTAGTTGCTATAAACTATTGACAGTCAAACGTCATTCACGGTATATTAAGGAGTTGGACAAAGCACATGTCTAGTACGAGCAACTAAAGACGGCTTAATACAACCAAAAAGCTCAGCTCCTTCGAGTGGAGCCACATCATCCCACACAATAACCAGACAGTTGAAATAATGACGCAAGGAATGCTACAATTTAGCCTCGGGTGCAGGATTGGCAGGTCATTCAATTACTTGGCTGGGTCCTTGACCTTGTTGGCAAGGTTTGGTGTATACTTATCACGTACATCTGTAATATCAGTTTAACCAGCAGATTGGTCTTTTCAAAAGTTACAACCTGGCAAGATTTAAGGCACCAATGTGTGTTAACTGCATTTTGTTGTGGGACGGTTTTGTGAGCTTGCTAAATCTTTTTACAATTACTTCGTTTTTTGAGAAAAGTGAGAAGTTTTGGAAGATGTTTATCTTTTGTGATTTTGTGAACCCGATGGTACATATTCGTACATTGTTGTAGGAGTTTACTCACGTTTACACGATCTGTTTCTGGAAAATGTATCTTGGATCCTTGCAGTGGTTCACTTGCGCGGTTAAAACGATTGTTTGTTATTGTAATTGGTGCGAAACTGAACGTAGCGCTCCTTCCCATTGTTGCCGAGATACAGTATTTTGTGGTTGCAATTCCTTTTCAAAGCTTTTGCTTCGTCTTTATTTGACAAGTAAATTTACTAATAACTAACCCAACAGTGCGTAACGGGCATTGTCTTATATGTACTTTTTGAAACAATACATTTATTCGTTGAAAAGCACTTGGAAGTTTTTGATTACGACTGGTTACCACGGAAGTTTTTTATTACCATTGCAGAATAGTCTTAGAAAAAGCGCAGCTTCTTTGTCCAGCAAAAGGCCGTTCCTCTGAGCGTTGGCAAAAGCGACAATGACTTTTAAGAAACGGGATGTTCGTGTTGATGTTGAGCAACTTCTACGTCTTTGATTTGACATTTCAGACGCGTCTACTGCGTGAATTTAAATTAAGACAATGCAGCATGTATTTTACGAATCGCATATTTTCGCAGATGACTACCAGGACAAAATGTACATAGTCGTTGTTCACTGTGGATTTGCACTTGCACTGATCTTCATGGCTGGCTGCACGATGACTTTTCAATTAAAGCTTTGGCAGGCGTCTGGACACATCAGGGTAAGTAGACAATTTGCATGGCGCTGGTCAGTTTGTATTTCATATTCGCTGTTGCTGAGTTGCAGCAGGCAGCAGATGGCTGTCCAAAGAGCGCGATGTGTAAGCGGAGCGTTGGTGAAAGTGAGACATGGGAAATCGCATGTATGTCGGCGTTGTCACCGGCAGCGGCGCTTGAGCGATTGACCCTTTGCACCAGGGTGAGAAAACATCGCGTCTGTAGCGTTGTGCAGCGCTTCGAGCGAAATTGTGTTTGACCTTAAATTGAGCAACACAATTTACCTGTTTAGCGGTAGATATGAAAGCCCGGTTACAACGAAACTGCATCGTGTGGTTCAGTGACGGTGCTGTTTGAAAGGACTGTGTTACATTTGCGTGATCACAAGTTAAGGAAATTGGTTGCTTTCGGTTTACTTTCGACAAATGAAAACAATGTCATATTTATTATAAACACCTCGATTCCCTTTTTTATAACTTTTCAGAGAAAGTTCAGTGCTGTGTGTCACAGGACGCTTTGCCCAAGCCGCATGCGCGTATTTTACAATAAAATTGAATTTATAGAGATTTGTTAAAAATTGTTTCAGAAAAAGAACTAAGCATTGTGGTTATTATTTGATAACGGGACCTGTTTCTGTTTGAACTAAATGGCCGAGTTTCTTATGAATTCTACTTGAATAAGAGGAAAGTATGCCCATGCACAGGGGTGTAGTGGGGCGGGAACGCGTGGGAACACTGCGTTCCCACACCTTTTTCACGTTTTGCTTTAAAATGAGTTTGAAGCTGTTTTAAGTTGGCTATTTTTTGGGTGCGTTCCCACACCTTTATTGTTAGCACTGCATCCCTGTCTATACAGTAGACTAAATATATACACAGAAAAACATCAACAGCACTGGTCCGTTGCTGCGTAGGGGAATCCTTTTGATAGACTTTCCAAGGACTGGTGTTGATGGTTTAAAAGGATGCATCCATGCTGCGGTTTCCAACGGTAGAATTTTTGAGTTTGCATTGATTCATGGAGCCGGGCCTTTGTCATACCATTAAATGGAATGGTTTATTCATACCTAGAAACTTGGCAATTGGTTTTGTGTTGTGTCCGTGTCAGCTGGACGAACGTGCAAACAGACAGGCACAGAGAAATTATACGATATCGATCACCACGCAACTTGCACGCCTGTCTGCATCGATCAGTTTCATTTTATGTACGACATATTTTAATCTTTAATTATGGGCGCGTGATGAAACAAGCACTTCGGAGTAACTTTATAAACAATCACTAAAGGATGAAAGAAACAACGGTTGTTGTTGATTCTCATGAAACTAACGTTAACGTTTTGTTTGTTGGCATACAAAAAATGAAATAAGATTGTAGTTTAATTATCCAGCTCTCCAAAAAGCAATTCCGACGTGTTAAGATTGTGCGCAATGCAGCTGAAGCTGTGCGAAAATCCTGCCCGCTGTAAAGTAAAAGGGGCGTATCCAAAACAACAGCAAGCGGAAGTTACGCTGCCATGGGCTCCTTGCTCAACCACAAGGGGTGGTTGAACAGCTTTGTTTATAACACGATCATGCCATGGCTGCATTCACCAAGGCGTAGGCAAACTTGCTTTGCCTGGCCACTCGGGAGTTTGCAAATGCGTGTCCTTTTTCGCAATGTGAAAATTAAAAACGATTCCCTAACGTAATCTCGACAAGACGTAGTTTGTTGACTGCTTCATTTTGCAGCGGCGGGCTGTTGGCGTTTGTATTTCAAGAAAAAAATTGTGCTTCATGAGTGATATTGGAAATTTGATGACAGTTCTTTCACAATATCAAGGATGAAATGAATGTCATACAGTATACTTGTGGTGAAAAACTTTGCAGCAGTTTAAAATCCGCAGAAAGTGTTGTGCTCAAAACAGTTGTTTTGTGTTATGGTTTGCATGCAATAGTAAACACAGTTGTCAGGATTTTGACGTCATGGCCAAACGTTTAGGGGAACGTGTTGACAGATCGTGTAGAATCCGAGTCTCGTTGCATGAAGTATTTCCTGACTTCATTAGGTGTTACTTTAAATCACGACTAGGCAATAAAAAGTCTCTGAAAATGTTTGCCAGATAAAAGGGGCTGGGCCATACAATGGACGAGCACAGGCAACCATCTAAGGGCGAAATCCGGGATCCAGAAAAGTTAGTACAGTATGTTACATCGCTCTCTCCAGCCGTAAACATTTGTCTGGTTGAAACAGCTCCGCACTATATCAACTCTAAAGATAATGCCATGGTCGCGACAATGCATTTGATGCGTTTTCACTAGAGGCGCGTGGTGCGGATGGCTGTTATTTCTCTCACAAAGTTTGTGGAGGGGCAGTGACAAAGACATCCAAAATAATTGGCTGGAAAATATTTTTTTCCGAGAGAAATTTTTCAAACTAAACCGACATAAGTTGCTAAAAGTGCTTGGAGTGTCAAACGCGGTATTGAAAAAAATACCCAGAAAAGGGCTGCAGAATCGGTTGTTGTTGCACGGTCTGACAACCTGGCAGATTTCACAACGAAATTCTGCAACAACCTCGTTGATGGATATAAAAGCAGAAAAGCAAAGTTGGTTCTGTTTTTTCCTGTGTGTGCCGAGGGTCCACAGGTTGTTTTTTTTATCATGTTCACATCGGACTTGCGTCAGTCCTTGTTTCCAGCGGGGTTGTTGCCTTTGCATTTTTTTGTGTACAACTTTACTCCGGTGACCTTAGCCTGGCATCGTATTTTTGCCAAACATGCTTGGTTGCAACTTGGCAGGAACACTATTCTCGTAGAGGCGTGCAGTGACTTTCCCAATGTCGAAAACGGCATGTAAGTAAGATTAAAAACCACAGAGCCTATTGTTGCATTTGTGAGAAAGGGCTGCTGTCGAAAACACGGTTGGTGAAAATAGCAAAAAACAGTCATCAGCTGGATTTCCCATTTTGGCGGTGGTGTCTGCGCATTGTATATACTTGAGTTCAGAACTGAAAAGGTTTTGAGGATAAAATCAAACAGATAAACCGTTCATGGAAAAACGTTGTTTGTCATATTTACACACATACAAAACTGGGTTCAACGTGAATATTACTTCCCAGTATACGTAACTTCGTGGCGAGGAATCGGCTCGAAAAAACCTGCATGGGATTGTATGCAAAAACACGTGAACCGTAAGTATTGGCTTCGATTGGTCACCGAAACCCTATCAAGACTAAAGCTTTTGTAAATCTTTGCTTACGAAGTTCGTTTCAGTCTATCACGACGCGTTTCCTGCACCGCCGCTTTCGTATTTACAAAAGTAGCAATGAACATTGCTTTGGCGCGGTAGACCTGATTGCCTCGTGCGGTCAAGAAAGTAGGGGCGCGCTGTCCATTTTGTTGAGCGAAAACCCAAAAAGTCAAACAGAAAAGCTCCAGACCCGATACTATCCCAAGTCCCTTGACTGCGTTTTCAAGTTGTGTGGGGTTCGGGAAACACGGAATGTTGCATGACTGGAAACCACCGGCGTTTCATTTGTGTACATAAAATCAGCTGGAGTTGAAAGCAACGCTACTTTGGCAAAACTTCAGATTCTGGACGAAGGAGACAGCGTGCATCAAAGGGGATGCAGTTTTGTGACGCTGATTTGTGGCTGTCGAGGTGATGGGTTCCCTGCTCTTAAACAATGACCCGTGCGTAGTTCATGCCATTATTCCCTGCGTAACGCGTGACGAGCAATTCCAGTTTTAGCGCGGCCTCGCTTCGCCTTTCTCAGCATATGGTGTTGGGTTTCCAGTACTTCCCATCTCGTGATGTTGAACTGCAGCCTGTAAGACGAGCACGAATATCCCGCCATTTTCTGCTGCCGAAACGTTGCCCGTATTTTTTAAATGAAAATTGCCTGTAACTCATCAAATGTCAGTGTCTACACTTTTCTGTGAGTTTCCACCTCGTCCAGCACAGGTAGCCATTTATTTCAGTTGAATGCGGTGTACGAAAACGACTGCTTTTGGCAGTCATATATGAAGCATGTGCTGTATTGAAACATTTTGCAGAATTTTCTCTGCAACTAATCACACTTTTTGAGATTTCGAGAGTTAGTGCCCAAATGGGAACGAGGTAATGCTCTTACGTTCCCAGGAAGAATATCCTGTCCAAAGCAGCTGCTACAAAAATACAGTGAAACTTTATTTTGATGTTAATGTGGATTTAGCCAGTCTTGTCAACGATATTCCTGTTTGTTCAAAATTGAGCTAAATTTTGTAAATTTCCGCATTTAAATTGGTGGCATACCCAGGTTCATATTTCTTTCTCTTACAAAATAGTAAACTATATCTCAACTAAGAGCGTATGGCTAGCCAATATAAAGAGTAGCTTGCAACACAACAGCGATTAATTTACAAGATTTTACAAAGCACGATTGCTCGTTATTTTCGGTACTAAACGGAACTCTTCACGAATTTCGCATTTTTTCATGCATGCAATTGCAATGACGACATTAAATGCCATTTGATCGTTTTATTGCTTGAAACGGCGGACACGCTAAAACATCCTATGCTGAGTTCACCAAACGTGTAGCCTGCAGCTGATAGGGGTACATTGGGCGTGCGGGCATTGGGGATTCACGCGCCTCTGGATCAGTAGGGATTGATAACTATGCTGTATAGAAAAGAAACGGCGACCATTTTTTATCGGTGATCATCCATACGTTGCAAATCAACAACAATAAGATTTAGACAACATAAGTTTCGTAGCAAACCACTGACTTTGCGCAGAATGCGAACGATTCCTTAAAGAGAACATCATCGCTCAAGGCAGATATAGTTGCAAAAACTGGAAGTTTGCTGATCAGCAGCCCCTATCAGGCTTGTCACACGGCTCAGAAATCTCTGTTTTTGGAAAACTGTGATGCCTTGGTTGGAATGCCAACAATCTCGAAACAAAGATCGTGAAACTATTGCCCACAAGTATAGTTCCGAAGTAAAGAATGCGTTCTCTCTAAAGATGCGATTGTTTTACTGTCTTTTAAACGGCTTGTTGTCAATTTGAAATTCAAGCAACTGACTAGCTTTGAAACAGATTTGATTGCTGTTTTAATTTATCGAGTTGGACGTTGTTGTTTTGATTGTTTAGTTATTACAACTTTGCAGTCGCACGATGTTCAACTTTGTTTTTATCTCGAAATACGTTGCCTGTTTTTCAGTAGATATCGTTTGTGTTTCTATCAGCATGCGCACATTTCAGATATGTCGGCAAAACTTTTACGTTTTATGGACGCCTCTGTTTGCTCGTTATACCCCTGTGGTTATTTAGTACAGTAGTTACAACCAGGGCCTGTTTTAAGCCTATTTGACCGATTACATCAAATTGGGCCTAGAGCCAGCAGTGACACAGTTACGGTATTCTAAGGGACGTATACTAGGCCGCTAAAACTTGCGTTGTTTTGTTTCTGTCACGGTGGACGCCAGCAGAGAGAAACGGATTTATGTTTTTCCAAACCAAATCCAATCCAACAATTTAATTTCAAAATACAATCCAAATCGAAGATGATCCCAATGCATCAAAAGCAGTGCAAAAGCAGAAATCTTACTTTTACCAGACCGAAAAAACAATCCCAAACATCATGCAATGATAGATCTTCCGTGTGTATAGTTGTAATTAACATGTATGATGACCCAATTAGTTGACCAGCATACATAAATAAAATTTAAAAGAGATTATTTAACAATTAAAGATCCTCTAAATATTCCAGTGAACAGCTTTCCAAGAAATATAAAAGATTGTGTTTTCAGTTTCACTGTTTAAGTAAACTTCCAAATGTATGAAGTATTGAAAGACCTTGGTTTATGTATTCTCAGTCTGCTGGTTAAATTTGTAGCTTTTACTGCAAACGTTTTAGCAAGAAAACAACCAGAGCATTATCAACAA
>JGI24159J19872_10002479_pt1 | contig 22017 bp, 21 predicted proteins | sample Ectturendosymbi4_FD_19872 | JGI IMG/M metagenome (IMG submission 19872) | reverse complement strand
TTTTTTTGAGGCAGCTCGCTTTGTCTAAGCGCTTGGTAGTAACGTATGTTGCAGTATTTACGAAAGTGGAAGGTATAATTCATGTTGGAGTGCATCTCAACGAGAGTTGGCAGTGATTGTAAAATTGGTTTCTTCTTAGCTGACATTAAACATTTCCTTCAGGCGACAATAATTTCATCAAACAGTTGATCAACTTTGACAAAGACAACATGTCGGACAGAGTTCTGAAGAAGATCGGTCAGCAATATGTCGCCCATCCCGAATTCCGGGTAAGACGATCGCAAAAGCCCGTTCCTGGCTTCGAACAAATCAGGGTTTTTGATCGAGACCGTTGTGTCGAGTTGCTTGTTCGTTGCGATCGTGTCTTTACTGTGATAAACTTTCCAGCCGGACAACGTGGGTCGCGTGTCGTTCGCTGCGCAATCCCTGTGCATGTGGGTGAGAGCGATGGAGCTGTACGGCAGAATATACAGAGTGGTCGAGCCGAAGCGGCAACGTTTGCAAGCTGCGACAGAGCAGCTTAAAGAGAAGCAGGCCTCTCTCGACGATGCCAAGAGAAAGCTGGCCGAAGTCACCGAGAAAATGGAGAACTTGAAAAAGAAGGTTCGGCAAATTGCCGCGCGCAGTGATTACACGCAGTGATTTGCTGAAATAACGTATGCGCAATTGTCAGTGTATTTAAACACGTTTTCTAATCGTTTTCATATCCGGCTGCATGGGCGTCGATAGGATTTTTTCAGGGCGGGCAGCAGTGGTGAAATTTCATTTTACCAACTCTAAAATAAGAGAAACATTTTTCTACTACACCTTTAGTAGGAAATTACTAAATTTCCAAATCCGGGGGGAAATCCCCCCTGTCACCCCCTTCCAACACTCATGTCCGGCTACAACACCCTTTAGAGCTTAAGCATTTGATGTGCACTTCATTGTGCCAGACAATTTCATAAGAGATGGAAGTTTGCCAGAGAGCAAATCATTATGTCACTTGACCTTCACTTTCTCCGCATGTGTTCATTCCATGTGTGGCTCTGCCGAAGGATTCAGTACAAAACCCCGCAATTGTGGAACCGATGTGTTGTAGTTTATCACAACCTGGTGTAGCTTTCAACCATCACGCATTTTTAAAATTTTGTTCTCAATTAATGTCAGTTGCTAGAAAAATCAGTAGAACCAATTTGGGCGTATATCAGATCAAAAAGCGAACGCTAAACTGTGAAACAACAATTCATTTCAGTACGAAGAAAGATTGGCAGAAAAAGAAGAGCTCCGTCGAAAAGCCGAAGAAACCGAGGTGAAGCTTGCTCGCGCTGGAAAGCTCGTTGCAGGTGCGTTATATTTTGTGTGTAATCCCTGTCGTCCGCGATTNCTGTAAATTCCTTGACCTTGTTTTGCATCGAAGGTCTTGCTGGTGAGAAAATTAGATGGGAAGCGTCGGCCGAAAATCTAGAAGAAGCAATGACCTATTTGGTGGGGGATTGTCTCATCGCCTCCGCTTTCCTTTCGTACGTGGGACCTTTCCTGTCCAACTACAGAGACGAAATGGTCGAAAAAATTTGGTTGAAACAGGTGCTACATATGTTGGATTTTACTGGTTTGCAAGTGTTGGTCTAAATCAGGGGTGACGAACCTATTTGCTATCGCGGGCCACTTTGTCAGTTAGCGCTGAGCAATCGGGCCGCACAACTTTTTAGTCATACAATGAAACCTGTTAGTTCAAGACTGCTGGTGTCGCCTGAATGCTTCGCGGGTCGCACGAAATTCTTTTGCAGGCCGCATGTTCTTCACCCCTGGTCTAACTTTAGGAGACAGCAAATTGCTCGTGTGTAAAACTAATAAAGTTCGTCTCGTGTTTGTGACCACTGTCGAATTAATCCTATTTACTTCCGAAACAAACGCTTTCACATTTCTCTTCTTAACTACGAGTTGTTTCTGACCAGGTTCGCGAGCTCCGCGTTCCTTGCTCCCCGAACTTCACCTTCTCCGAGTTCCTCTCGAAACCGACGCAAGTTCGCGAATGGAACATGCAGGGTCTCCCGTCCGATGCGTTCTCCACCGAGAACGGAGTCATCGTTAACAGAGGAAACAGGTTTGCTGTGAACTAATGGTAAAAACGTGAAGAACGTGCATCCAGTTTGATTAAGATACATTCGAACGTGTTTTTTTCTTACTTTGCTTCATTGCAGTTCATGGTTCTTTCGCAATTTCCAATATGTGCGAGGTATGCACCAACGAATCCTCGCAGCGTCTGGTGTGTTTGTTTAGGCACAGACTAGACGGGACTTGTACGATTTTCGTTCTTCGCAGGTGGCCGTTGATGGTCGATCCGCAGGGCCAGGCCATCAAATGGATCAAGAACATGGAAAGCTCGCGCGGTTTGAAAATAATCGATCTCCAGCAGCACGACTACCTGCGAACACTCGAAAACGCGGTGCAGTTTGGAACGCCTGTGCTTCTGCAGAACGTTCAGGAAGAACTCGATCCTTCTCTCGCTCCGATTCTTAATAAAGCTGTCACCAAAGTCGGTAAGCAATTCTGTGTGTTTGGTGCATCGCATCCAGCCAGGGTGTGTCAAATGGCTGGTTTATCAATGAGCAACAGTTGGTTAGTTTTTCCTGCAGCTGTATCAGGCTTTCGAATTTTTGTTGCATTCATCGGGATTTTTGCTGACGACGGCAAATGCTGTGCTTCGTAGCGTTTAATATGATGCCACTTAAATCACTGGTCTTTGCGTTGTAGTTTCTTAATGTGAGTTTTCCACAGGCGCAATTTGAAACAATGATATTGTCTCGAACCTGCTGATTGAATTTTCGTGTTTTCACTTGTTTCACTACTTCAGTAAATCCAATCACGGCTAGTGTTGCGTTGCCACGGTTACACCCCAATCCAGAGAACTATCCGCCATTGCGAAGTTTCCGACTTTTTTCCTTACCGCAAAGTTCAAGTCTTCGTTGAAGCGTTTGCGTAAAGTGCGTTTTCGATTTAAAAAAATATCGTTTTCAACAATTGCGTGATATAACGCGGCTATTGGGGTAGCAGTAGTAGTCCACGTTTTAAAACCAGTATTATTCCCGATACGGAAGTGGCCGGATTAACCTCATGACCTTCCAATTAATTTCATTCCTTTTCACTTTAATTGATTTAAAGCGTCCTCTTGACCCAGGCCATACCAACTTTCTTGATTTCCTCTTCAATCTGCCTTCGCCATGTTTTTCCTGATATTCCTCTTCTTGGTCGTCCTTTTACAACGAAATATTGTTTATTTGCCCCCTTTGCTTAAACGCCATGCACCAACAATACATTTGGTCAAAAAATCGACTTTGTCCTTTTTTGCATAGGTAGCTAGTTCGTTATCACGCTGCATTATCTTAAACCAGTGGTTCTTAACCTGGTGTAAATTTCATATTACAAGGGGGAAATTTACTGAACCACAAATTGCAGCAAAAATAAATTTTTATGAATCATTCTAAACTGTAGGAGTTGGTTAATTTCATTTTTTGGATGCAAGAAACCACGAAGGGCAGAAATAAGCACCATGGAGTGTATTGGGGGTAAATCTGGTAATCTTGTCTGATAAAAGGGGGTAAGATATATAAAAAAAGGTTAAGAACCACTGTCTTAAACCTTGCGTGGTTGCTGGCTTTTGTCACTGTGTTGCAAAAAATCTTTCTATAGGCCATTAATTTCGAAATGAGAAAACAGTAAACTGCAATAAGTATCAGTAAATGTCTGCCGGCGGTGGAAAACAAACTGATTACCGCGATGGAAGCAGGGCAGGTGTTACGAGCAGTGTTCCGTCGATTAAATCATGTTTGCTCGAATCTGCTGAGGCATAGAGGTCTATGTTCTGCTCACTTCATAAGTTTCAAAGCGTCCATGAACTGGCGATACATGTGGCCTTATGTTAAAATTTATCTTCCCAAATTCTCGCAACAAAAACCGGTCGCCTCAATTTTGGTTGGTTCTGAAAAATTAAGGTAAGTCTGTCCGAATTAATGATGTAGATACGGTTTGCGTATATAGAATATGTTCATCAGAGCGGAACGTATTGCAAATGCTTACGTGTTTTTAACATTTCTAACAAAAGTTTCTAACGGCAGTTCATTTAGCTACATGGTCTTGTATCATCACTGCAGGAAGGCTTAATGTCTGTGTTCGGAAAAATATCCGCACAAGCTCAATTTTTTTCACTCGCATGTCAGGCGGGCGACTGTTGATCAAACTGGGGGATAAGGAGGTCGAGTTCAACGCCGAGTTCAAGTTCTACATCACGACCAAGCTTTCCAACCCTCACTATCCTCCTGAGATCTCCACCAAAACGAGCATTGTCAACTTTGCTGTCAAAGAGCAAGGTTTAGAAGCCCAGCTTCTCGGGACTGTCGTGAGGAAGGAAAGGCCCGAACTTGAAGAACAGGTACTTTTGATCTTGAAAGCAGCGGTCATGCTGCTCTCAATACTTAAGATGCTATATTAAATATTATGTGCCAACGTGAGCATTTGTACACTATTCCACTAACTGGACATTGGTTAGCAGAATTGCAGGTGGTAAAAAATTACAACCTTTTGCACCTGATAATTTTTGTCGATTTCTGTCAAAAGGGAGGCTTTCAAGGAAACATCGTCTTTGACTGCGTTTGATTCGACGTCGCAAATACTGGTTCCAGAAATTTCGCTGCTGCTGCGTCTCATGCGTCGGTTGCGTTCTTGCAGAAAGACCAGCTGGTGATAAAGATCGCAGACGGCAAGAAGAAGCTTCAGGAGCTTGAAGATGAGATACTGAGGTTGCTCAACGAAGCGCAAGGCTCCTTGCTTGACGACGAGCAGCTGGTCAACACTCTGCATTCTTCCAAAACCATTTCGGCCGAAGTTTCCGAACAGCTTCAAGTGTCGGAGCAAACTGAGATAAAGATTGACGCTGCGCGTGAGGTCCGCCCCTCTCTTGCAAAGTTTCGACTGTTGTGTGCGTGTTCATGCGTTGTTGTGCTGAGAAACATGATCGTGCCGTTCATTATTTGTGTGTGTATTGACGAATGCTTCTTTCTTCCAGGGTTATCGGTCCTGTGCTCAAAGAGCATCCATTTTGTTCTTCGTTCTGAACGACATGGGTCGAATCGATCCCATGTACCAGTTCTCACTCGACTCCTTCATCGACCTGTTCAATCAGTCGATCGACAAAAGCCAGAAGAGCTCCAAGCTTGAGGAGAGAATCACCAACCTTAATGAGTACCACACGTATGCTGTTTATAGGTAAATTGAAAGAAGAAATTTTGCCGTACGCTTGGTTTTGAATTTTATCCATGTGGCTGAAGTGGCGCTACGTGTTCCTGCTTTTATTTGTGCGCTTGAGCGCATTTGCTTTTCGGCCCTTCTCCGTGGACTCTACTTTCTTGCATCCAACCACTGCTTAGCTGCCATTTTGTGTATATCGTTTATTCAAACCTTAACCTATATTCATTACTCATGTGTGAAGTGTCAAACACGGAAATAACAATTGAAATCCTTACGTCTACGTTTGATTGCCACCTTAAAGAAGATACAAAGGAAACCAGGCAAATGTGCTCAGCTTTAATCGCCAAGTTTTGTTTTCTTAACGCGTAAATTGTTTTTATGAAATCTCGCTGTCACGGTTGAGCAGGTTCTGTTCAAACCTTAACCTACGCACGCGACGAAGCTGCATCATACGTCACAAATTTTCGCTGATGTTACCCACACGCACACAAGTACAAGATAAATCTTTATCAATTGCTTGACGACAGGTACACTTGCCGGGGACTTTTCGAAAAGCACAAGATGCTCTTCAGCTTCCAGATGTGTGCCAAGATACTGGAATCGTCTTCGAAAATAAACATGGACGAATACAACTTTTTCCTGCGCGGTGGTGTGGTGAGTGTCACGACGAACACGCCTGCACTTGTGTGTCTGACTGGACGCGACGTCTGACGTATTGCAGTGATTTTTGCGAAGCTGCCGTTGTTCTGCTGACTGCACGAGATTGAACATACGGGATCTTCCCAGCTTTGCGTAAAACCTTTTATTTTATCTTTCAATACGTTTCTGCTTTTAAAGGTTTTGGATCGCGAAGGACAGATGGACAACCCATGTCCCGGATGGCTCGCTGACTCTTGCTGGGACAACATTACTGAGTTAGACAAGCTGACCAACTTCCACGGCATCATGGCATCCTTCGAACAGTATCCTCGCGACTGGAACGTCTGGTTTACGAGTCCTGAACCCGAGAACGCACCGTTGCCTGGTAACTTCTCTTTGCGAAAAAAGCTGCGCAATTGCCGGATTTTTCTGAAGGTTGCCTCGCAGTTTATAGATTTAGTGAGCTCTCAAGTAGTCCTTGGTTTGCAGTTTTTCACAAACTGAACCAATTACGGATTAAATCATGGTTCGTGGCGCAGCGCGTTTCGTCATCGTTGCGTGATGACGTTTGCGGCATACAGTAAGTGTTTCAGGCTTTTGCCAAATGCATGGCGCATCAGGTTTCCAAAGCACAGTTTCTTTTTTATTAGTAGTGGAGCATGCGGTGAATCTCGATGACGACCAATAAACATTCTTCAAACAGGGGAGTGGGACAACTCGTGCAATGAGCTGCAGAGGATGGTCATTGTTCGTTCACTGCGCTCCGACCGCGTCTCATTCTGCGCGACAAGTTTTATCGTCAACAACCTCGGGGCAAAGTTCGTTGAACCTCCAGTCCTCGACATGAAGCAGGTTGTGGACGACAGCACCACCAGGTCTCCTCTCATCTTCGTGCTCTCGCCTGGCGTGGTGAGTTCCTACTGTACTCAGTTCTGATTGTTCACGTGCATAAAAGGGCTGGTACTTTACAGGAAAGCCAAAGTGTTGTTTTTCACTTGCAGGTGACTTTTTGCTTTTTTCGCAAAGAAACTTTTTTTCATAATTTTGCTTTCATTTTTCTTAAAACATTAGAAAAACAGTAAAAAATTTTAAAATAGTTCAGCGTTTCTACCTTTTGTGGTGAATGACAAATTAAATCCGTCTGTGAAAGAAAACAATGACTTTCGTGATGAGATCTTGACTCTTCCAGAAAGAGCTTTTCCAATTTTTCAGGACCCCACCAGCGCTCTCCTGCAACTAGCTGAACAATGCCAGATGTCGCACAGGTTCCATGCCTTGTCGCTGGGCCAAGGTCAATCTCCTATCGCTACCAGGTAACTCTTGTGCACATGCTGCTGTGCATGATTCACGTGGTTCTGGCCGCTGTTGATGTTGATGATACTCCTCATCTGCACGCGCTTTTCTCGCCATAGTTCTGGTTTTCCGAACTACTGGAAACTTGGTACTGGTACCTTTGTGGATAAATGCATTTGATTTGTAAAACCAGTTGAACAGCACAGAAATGGGATACGTTTCCCCATACCAGCATTGCACGAATACCTGGAAGATGATAGTGCTTCCATCAAACTTCTTTCTCATTAATTGCAATGCGTGCCGCATTGCCAGCAACTCGCAATTGTGGCGCAAGTAGAATATATACGTTCGCTCGAGACCACTCATAGGTGCAATACGAGCGTAAAAAACTGACTTAGTTTCTTTTCGACTATCTGTTATTCGTTCATATTTTCCACACAGTCAATAAATCGTTCATGTCACGCACAGAATGATCAAGGAGGGAGTCAAGGAAGGCAACTGGGTGTTCCTCGCCAACTGCCATCTCTCACTCAGCTGGATGCCGCAGCTTGATAAACTCGTCGAGCAGCTGCAGGTAATCCAAAAAAACAATCAATGTGACAGATCTTCCTTGGTCGAATTGTCAGCGATAGAGTCTTAAGTTTGCCATTATTGACCATTCTGCTCAAGGGATACCAACATTTCATTCCAACCGCGAAATGTTGAGCCGGACCGACTTTTCTGCAGACGAAATACGGGACCAGTTAATAGCAAATGAAAAAGCAAGTCCCGTGCTCGGTACTTTTGGAGCGCAGCCTAAGTTCTGTGAACCCCTGAGTTGGGAGCATTATGTGGAATAACGTTACGAGGAATTTTGCTTGAAAGTATGTTTCGAATCGAAATTGACTCTTTCCTTATAAAAACACTCTTTTCTCCTAAAACAATTTTGCAAAACGGTATTTTCTGACATTGTTCACTGTTGTTATTCAACTGAATGTTCTTGTTCTGTTGTAGTTGACTGTAATGGGGAGAATAGACGCAAAAAACGGCATTTTGAAGTAACATCTATGACAGAAAATGAACGATTGTCTATGATTGATACCACGTTCATTCTCTCTGGTGCCCTGTCCCTACTTAACAAAATGTGTACAGCATCACGTACCTTGATTGAATCGCAACCGGATCGCAATGACGACATTGCTGTTGTAGATTGAGGAGCCTCACCCGGACTTCAGGCTTTGGCTCAGTTCATCACCTCATCCGGATTTTCCTGTTTCGATATTGCAAGTCGGCATAAAGATGACAACCGAGCCTCCCAAGGTTTGTTCGAAAAGAACGTTCACCCTTTCTGATTTAAGAAGGATGTTTTGAAGCTTCGCGTTACATTCCGTTGCGTTTTCGCCTGACTTGAATCTCATCACTACGTAGCGCTGTCCAAATGGATTTCACGAATAACCTTCACGGATCACGGTTTTCCCGCTAAGGAAAACCTTAAGTGATTTGAAAACACTGCACAGCATGTCTTTACAGAGAAAGTTAAAAGTGATGGTGCGGATTAATAAATGAAAGCGAGCTGCTTTCTCGAACTGCGATGTGCTGCATAGTTTTCGTGAAACTGATCGCAAAGTACTGTGTGTGTTTGGTGACCAGCTCTTGTTGGTTTTTGCCATTTTCGCAGTTTTTGTGTTTCTTTGAAAACCAAGTTACTTTTCAGGGCCTCAAAGCAAACATGAAGCGACTGTACCAACTTATAACGGATCAGCAGTTCGCGAGGTGCACGAAGCCCAGCAAGTACAAGAAGCTGCTCTTCGCTCTTTGCTTCTTCCACTCTTTACTGATTGAACGAAAGAAGTTCCTCATGCTCGGCTGGAACATCGTATACGGCTTCAATGATTCCGACTTCGAGGTGCGTTTGATTAAGTGTTGCGCGTGTGGTTGCAGTGCATGTATGGCATTGGTGCCGACGCTGTAGACAGTGATAACAGCTAAACCGTGGTGTGCTGTCGTGATGAATACACTGCGAAAAGGGAAGGAAGGCTCAGTTTCAGGACATGAGCAGAAAAAGAGATTGACCTCCGTTGTATGAAAACTTAACACCGTGAGCTTTTGCACTCGCATGTTCTTTTATTTTGCGAAACCTCTATTGCTGTGGTAGGCAACTGTTTTATTTTCGTCTGATCTGAAGAGGCGTCCAATATAAATCTCGTGGTCAACCAAGGCCTGCAATTGAAGTTAATTTGTTGCTGTCACTTTGAAAAAGCCATCCACAATATGGTTTCAACAATTTCAATCAACCTCTTTTGGGCGAATCAATTCTTCATTGTACATTCAACATGCACGTGTGAGTTTGTAGGTGAGGCTATTTAGGGCAGGTGGTCAATGTTTTGATTTGAGTCTAAGATAAATCCAACTGTGTTGAAATCTATCACTTTTTACTCGTACGCTTCACCAATCCCGAGGAAATTCAGCCGATTACATTGGTTATATACAAATTTGTTTGAAGATTTGTATGATAAAGCATACCTCCATGTTTGGTATGGTTAACATTCTAGATATAGCGCAGAACAGAATTCCAGCTAGTATAGGGAAACATTGGCAAATGGTTAGTTGAATGGTTTCTTTAACATCTAAAGATTCAGTACCAATGTTGATGTCGTGATCATTTTTTGCAATGCTGAAATGCTTTCCGCTGCAATCGAATTGGTGAAATTGTGTGGTTATCTTTTTGACACGATTCCATTTACACAGTTTTACTTCATTTTTTCAAAGGTTTCCGAAAACCTACTATCGATATATCTTGACGAATACGAAGAAACTCCTTGGGATGCCCTCAAATACCTGATAGCTGGTGTGAACTACGGAGGTCATGTGACCGACGACTACGACCGGAGACTGTTGCACAGTTACATCAACACTACGTTTACCAACGACACTGTCTCGACGCCCTTTTTCAAGTACGTTAAAAATTGTTTCGCGAAACAAGCCGCTTGTGAAGTGTCTTTTTCATGAAAAAAGCAGTTTTCGAACGGCGTCTTGGTTTCCCGATATTCGTAAAACTGGCGCCACTCGATGTGAAAGTAACCGACGCTGCTGGTTTTGAAGCCAATGCATTTTTCCTGCGCAGGCTTTCTACTATGGACACTTACTACATTCCACGGGATGGCGGCCTTAACACGTACAAAGAATACATAAGCATGCTGCCTAATGTCGACAACCCCGAAGCGTTCGGGCAGCATCCCAACGCGGACATCGCTTCTCAGATAACAGAAGCTCGCACTCTATTCGAGACTCTTCTGTCTCTGCAGCCGAAGATCGCAACGCAGACTGGCGTCAGTCAGGAAGAAAAGGTAAAAATGTCCTCGCTGCAACGTGTTTCCTCCGATGAATTTTGTGACATGTGATGGCCGAGGCTCCGACCTGTCACTGCCAAGTAACGCGCAGTTAATATCTGTCGCTTAAGAAAAATGAATCCCATTAAATTTTAAACTGATCTCACGTATCACAGGGGCAGTTGATTGAAACCTTGGGCTTCCGTCCAAGTGCAACTTTGTAGATAAGAAAAGGCCCTACCAACTTAACTACCCCTCTTTCAAACAGTCGTTTGGTCCATTTTGAGTTCCCAGCGAGTTTGGTTAAAACTCTGCAGGATTGTTTGGTCAACTGCGTACATCTAGTTTGCCGTTTAATCGTGTGAACAAGGTGAAAAAGGTCAAAGCAAGTGACATTTTTCACCTATGAAAATATAAAAAGCTATAAAATGTCATGTTTTTGCATTAAACCTCAAGCATTTCGTTTCTGCAATTTTTTATAGAATCAGCCAGGACTTTGAATGAAAATAAAAACGCAATCCATGGATGTCAGTTATGAATGCATCATGTTTTGTCAACCTTCATCTGTGCATTAAAGCAAGCACTGTCTTTCGAGTTTAAGTGCGGAAAGTGATTTCATGCTACCTTATTCATTAAAATGTCTTCAAATTCTCGTTTATCAAGTTTGTGCGAATTGTGTCATTTGCACGTAATCTGATCGCATCTTTCAAAACAAACCCAAACATCATCTGGATTTGGATCGCTTAACACTCAAAGATTTTTGTTTTCATTTTTGTTAACAAACAGGGACTGCAAATTTTTATAGAGTTGTATTGCTTTCTATTACACTTTGCTTCCAGGCCATAACCTTAAGGGTTTCTGCGTTTCAACAGCACACTCGCCTCATATAAAACTTTAAAAAATATATGTTTAAAGAATTTCTTGTGGTTCACAATGTTGAAAGCAGAAACTGCCCGTACTTTTTATGAAAGAAGACCATATTTTGTCGACATCTAATCATTCACATCGTCATTAGCACAGCAGCCCACAGGTACGATCAAAGCACTTGCACTCGGCCAAGCAAAACCCTGTGTGAATTTTGCGGTTTGTCAAGAGTAGCTTCATCATCCCGTACCGTGAACGGTTCTTAAGTGACGTGAGAGCGACGCGGGTTATCTTCAGGTGCTGCATGACCTGACTAACCACAGAATCTATTGTATGCCTCTTTTAAGGTTTTGGACTTGGCCGCCAACGTTTTGAAGACGGTACCGGACAACATCGACTACGAAGGCACGGCCAAGATTCTTTCCGATGATCCCAATCCTCTTAACGTCGTTTTGCTGCAGGTAATCCATTTTCTGCACATTGAAGCAGCTCACTTTCATTTTTAACAAAAATTTTTGCGATCTAATGTTTTCGCGTTCCGAAAACAGTGTTTGATAAATAACGCCGTCTTCAAACTTTTCTTTTTGAGCCCATTTTTTTCTCACCTCAAGCTTTCAACTCAACACTCTGCTCCTTAACATGTATTGTGTTGTGCAAGAGGTCAGTCGCAGCAGCAAATTATGTATTTAGTCATCAGATACACACGTCTCCGCGAGCTACCGTGTTTACGAAAGTTTTTTGCCAATGTACAGGAAATCGAAAGATACAACCATTTGCTGGTGATCATGCGGAGATCACTGGTCGACCTCGAAAAAGGAATTCAAGGTTTAGTTTTGATGTCTTCTGACTTGGAAGAAACCTTCCAGTGTATTTTCGAAGGTCGGGTGCCTTCAATGTGGGAGAAGGTAAATGCAAATGGCAGTGTAGTTTTTGACGAATGTTTTGGGAGTTTTAATAGCTCGTCCGCTGTTTTTTGACCTAGAAACAAATCTATGCTAAGGCTTCTACAACAATAATTAAAAGCTCTAGGTTTACTGCAAGCTTTTGAGGAATCAGTCGACTGGGCTCTGTTTTCTTCACTTTGCAATGATTCGAACTTGCACATATTTGTTATCAAGTAACTGGTCTCCACAAACGCAACGAAGTCTAATCAATCATCAAAACTTTATTAACAGCAGATCGATTTTATACTAAAAAATTTTTGCTGATTGATTAGACTTCGTCGCCTTTAATTGTTGAGACTATTTGTTAATCTTTATCACTGTCTATCGAGAGGAATCCTGTCCCAGCAAAGAATCAGACACTAACATCTTGCAGAGTATATATTTCGCCTACTAGGTAGGCATCATCAGCTCTTGTTCAAGTATAATCTAATCTATAACATTTTCTTGCACGATGCGCATGAGTAGCCGCAGTATGTTGGCCGTTTGCGCCATGAATAAATTTTTTTGCAATTCAAATTAATCAATGTACAAGTTATTTTAATAAGATTTTTTGAAACAAAAAGATTTCCAAAAATGTTTCTTAAAAGTAAAATAAAAATGTGTTTCTCGTTAATGTTTAATAAATTCCCATACTCATGGAGCATACACATCGCATTACCGTTTGCCAGGATTCGACCACATGCAGATTGCATCAGGTCGTCTGCACTGCAGGCTTGCATTACTTTCAAGCCTGAAATTCCGACAGTGGAACGACTACCTTGATTTAGGTTTCAAACGTCAGATATAAACTGCGTTTCAACGCACTAAGAATAAAAACTAATTCTTATCATGTTGCTTGCAACTAAACACTACAAGCAACATGATACGAATTAGTTTTAAACACTTTAAAACATTAAAACACCAAAGAATTGCGAGGCACGTTTTAAATCTGACAAAAGGAAATAGAAAACCGCGCAAGTTGCAACTCCAAGCTTAGCACTATATCTACTTTACCTAAATTCTAACCAAACCATTGTGCTGTAACTAACCTAAGCCTAATCTATCAAATATAGTGCTGGCAAATGGGAATCAATCTTTATTTTAATCATGTCAGAGTTCTCCTGTGCTACAAGCCTACAACTGGTATATTTATAGCCTACCTAATTCTAGGAGCAAACATCAGTCTGATGCAAGTTGAGAATCTTATAGAACTGTACAAAATTGTCTGCTGCTAGCGTCATTACAAACAAGAATCATGACCTTTTCCAATGCTTCATGGTCTAGTATTCCTCGTTACACCTGTGACATATATCAACTGCACGTAGACTAATCTAACTGACAGGTGGCAAATGTCATGATATCGTACGCTTACCATATCACCAACCATAGTTTAAAGTCGACTTCAGCAAAGATTATTATATAAGACAGACTTGGTTGAGAGAATGTAAAGCAGCATTTCGTAGAACAGTGGTTCTCAACGTGGGGCGTACGCCCCACAGGGGGGTGGGGCTATTTCATTTTTAAGGAGGGCATTGATTTTCATGGATGCTGTGCACGTTGGAAGCTTGTTTAAGGTATTGGCGTTTTAGGCTTTTTGACTGAGTTAACTTTTTAAATCATAAAATTTATATTTAACCACATGTGGGCAACCAGGATTTTAGAGGTGATAAGATGGAATATGGTCAGTGGTGTGGGAGGTTGGGGATGTAGGGGGTGCAGGCGCACCCACAAAAGTTTTAATCTGTCGAAAATTAGGGCAAAATCTGAAAATTTGGGGAAAGGAACTTCGACACTTTTTAACAATATAAGGAATTTATACTTCCTTGTTATTGAGTGTATAAATAAAAGTTTATTGTGTCATAGAAAGCATAATATCAAATCAACAAACTGTTTCTGGTGACTCTGTGCTTTAGTTTGTGAGAGTTGATGAGTAACTGATTCACTTGGAAGTTTGGGCAAAAGAAGGCATTTCATTTATGTGCTTTATTAATTGTACACTGAGGTAATCGAATATGCTGCAGGGCACCTACTTCGTATCATTAGAGTCCATGCCAGGACCAGGAAAGGGCAGAAAAGCTTTTGTTTTAATTTTACCTACAGTATTTGGATGAACAAATTTTGCGTTACAGTTTATTGCACGTTGCATGTATGTATAGTTGAACAGACAATGTTGTGAGGCTCACGGCATAGTCATAATATAAATAATATAATACATGCCACATATATCACATTATATGTCTTCAGAGAAGGAAGCAGCTTTAGACCTACCTCAGCTAGGTGTGAGGTTCCTTACTGATAGCAACAACTGGAATGTGAATGGAAAATCTCAGAACTGTGAGGCAGATGCTCAACAGCACTGAGCCAGCTGGTTTCTGACGATGTTACTGCACAGCCAAGCGTACTTTTTTCAGCTGGTCATTAAGGACCAAATTTAAACTACCAGATTTTCTAAGTCTATGGGTCAATGGTAACGGAAACTATAACGCACCAACAGCTACAGAGAATATTTGTAGGGAGGTAGTTTGTCGCATTAAAGTTTTTCGAGCAAATTTGGTCAAAAGATCCTTTGCACCCCCAAAACATTTCCTGCTCCTATACTTGTGACCATGGGCAAGAAAAGGTTGGGAACCACTGCCGTAGAATAAACACGGTAATTGACTTTTTAAGACAAACAACTAGTAAAAAACGAACATGCAACATGAATTTACAAAATGGTTTGTTCGCAAAGCTTATGGGAAACAGTTAGCTGTCGGAGTTCGGCATAGTGACGAGAAAAAAATTGTCATGAACTTTTTCTTGGAAACAAAGACTTCGCGAATTGTTTTTTTTCACAATTTTTCTTCATTTTCAAAGAACTTTCCAACTAAAATAAGTTTTTTACAAAAGTAAATTTTTTTATGGCAAAAAAAATCACAGTGATATTTTCAAAATAACAAAAATTGTGCATGGTCGAAACAGGTCGCCGTACTGAAGTCACACCCAAACTGACTTGCCTCTTGACGTTAAGAAATAGTGTAGAAGCCTCCAGCTTCATGATTTTGAATTGTTTGCTCTTGTTGTGATGAACAATATATCTGTATTTAAAACGGGCAAAGGCGAGACACAGTGTTTAAACTCAGAAGCACGCGTATTTAGTGTTCTTTGGTCATTAAATTTAGTGTTTTTTCCCCAGGGCTTGGGCATGCGATCGCTTCAGCCCCGCCCCTGCGGGCGTCCACGCTCAGCCAACCTAAATAGTTTCTACTCTGTCTATGACAATTTTTTGATCGCGCCCCCCATACCTACGTTCATAGACTTGTATTCTCACTCTGGGTTCTCCGCACAGGCCTATCCATCACTCAAGCCACTCGGCGCTTGGACCCGAGATCTCGTGTTGAGGGTGGAGCAGTTCGCAAAGTGGGCGGAAACCGCTCATCCTCCCACTATCTTCTGGATGTCTGGGTTCACGTTTCCGACTGGATTTCTCACCGCAGTGCTTCAGACTTCAGCCAGAGCAAACGCTGTAAGCACGCCTCTGTTTTTCAAGCAACATTCCACACAGTCAGAGGTTTCGTGTTTGTCTAAAAATTGAATAAAAACTGCTACAACTGCCGATAAGGTTTCTTGACGCAGAGTGAAGGACGCAAGCAGTTGCGTGTTCAGTACGCTCTTATCTTACGTTTTGCCACCAGGGTTCGTGATCGAAGAGCTTGTGAAAGTGTGTCTGTTTGTCAGGTGTCTGTTGATTCACTGTCCTGGGAGTTCGTTGTTTCGACGGTCGACGACAATCACATCACATCGCCACCGAAAGATGGGGTTTGGATTAAAGGACTTTTCCTGGAAGGAGCGGGCTGGGACAAAAAGAACTCATGCTTGATCGAAGCCGCGCCTATGCAATTGACTTGCCCCATGCCCACCATACATTTCAAACCGAGCGAAGCGAAAAAGAAGTCTGGGAAAGGTTAGTGTTTGTGACATATTTTCAAGCATTCAGTCCTTTTTCAGCCAAGTACACACACAAAGTACGTTTTTGCTGTTTTCGGCATCACTTAATGGAAGAAGCGGTTTGCAATTTATTACGGAGTTCTCCAGTAAAGACCGCGTTGGATCAGTTGTAATAGTCTATCAACCCAAGCATTGCAAATGCCAGTATACAGCGCAGAGCAACTCTTGAAAATAGATCATCAGCTAACTGCTCTTCTTGAATTCATGTTGCAAAGCATTTAATTACCAAAAGCAACTGCGCAAACGGGTTCCACAGTCGCGGATCCGAACCTGGTGTTTGGTGGTGCGGCCAAAAAGCAAGTCGCCAAAAAAAGCCGCTTAAACCTGCTGTACTTGCTAAACATCGAAAATTTTCGCGTCACTGTTGACGAAAACCTGCTTGTCGCTTTCATAGTTTGGTGTGTCTTTGTCTGCAAAACAGGATGACGGCGCTCCCTAGCTACACCTATTTTATCAAAGCACAAAAGCTTTGGCGTAGCATGCGCTTAGTCTTAACAGACTAGGAAGCACTGATACGAAACAAAACATTAAAGGTTTTTCTTAATCAGAGGTTACCGAATGGGGCGCCGCTCTGACATAGCAAGGGAGTCGCAAGCTTATATCCAGCTGCTTACATCCATTTTGCAACTAAAGAAGGTCCCCCGATTTTTATTCCATTTGCTGCTTCGCACTTGCGCGAAGCTGACTTTTCCGCTGTTGCGGTAATAAAACAAAGTATCGCTCGAAGATAAGCATCGAAAGAGAAATGCGCTCAGCCGTTTCGAAAATAACATCGCACATTATGTGCCACAACAAGCATGCTAGTGAGTCGCATTAAGTAATAATCTGTGAATGTCTTTCGTGCAATGCGTCGTTTAAATTTATGCGTAGGATTAATGCGTCGCCGGGATTTCAGGCATGTTGGGAACTACTGACTTCAAGAAATATGTTTGTGAATTTATGTCAAGAAGTTTTTCTGAAATTTGATGCATATTGTCAAGGTTAGGTCACGTGTCAAAAACGTTTGAGAAGGATTATTGTGCTTGGCATGCAGCCAACAATTTGAATTACACTGTTTGTGATTCGAGATTTGTATCAGTGTTTGTGATTTGTGACGGGGAACCGAAAAGGCTAAAACGTGCGTTGTGGCATCATACGAAGTGTCTCTAGTATAAAAGAAAGACGGGGTCACGATAGATTTGTACAATTCAAAGGCAAACATTTTAAGCAGGCGGGAAATTTCGACATGTACTCAGTTTTTTATTGTTGCTCTCCAGTCATATAAGCCGAGACAAACATACTTACTTCGTGTCTGTGATAGTTTTTACAAGAGAAAAGTTCCCGCAAGTAGTAAAGTTCAACCCCCACAGCAAATTATTTAGTTTTCGTGCACAGTAGAGACTAGAGACGGTATCTAAATTAAAAACTGCTTTACTATCAGATCAAGGTGGTAAAAATCAGCCGGTGTTGCTTTTTCACGTAGCTGTGCAAAAAGCAGAGTTTATGTTTCATTTGTCTCAAAATGTTGGATGACATACTGCTACAAAAATCGAAATTGAATTTTTTTTCTCCAGGTCTGTACAGTTCACCGTGTTACTACTTCCCAAACCGGGCTGGAGCTTCTGGGAGAGCATCATTTGTTGTTGCTGTCGATTTGAAAGCTGGAGCTTCAACCTCTGATCATTGGGTGAAAAGGGGAACAGCTTTGCTTATGTCTCTCGACGTTTGAAACTAGTTCATTGCGCATTTCCCCTTGTCAGTGTTTTCTGTTAAAATTGCCCCGTATATTCTTCGCTCTTGAATTTTATGTGTTTCGTTTTGCCAAAATTATTTTTACAGCACAACTGAAAAGACTTTCGTGCAGTTGTCGAATTGAATTTTTTAAATATGTTTATTATGAAGCATTTACATATTTCACTTTTACTTCTCAGTTTGTTGTTTTTCAAAAGCACCAAAATGAAAAACACTTCTGCAAATTTTTGTGTCTGCGAAGCCGTGAGCACTCTTGAGGAAAGAGGAAAAGTTACTAGAAGTGGCAAGGTTATGTCAGACCAGGTTTTGACGCTCTTTCAGTAACTTAATACCTATGACAGGGGTGCGCTACCTGCGGATGCGGCCTTCGATAAAAATGTACGTGACCGTGCACACAGGCGCATAGCCAGGGGGAGCCAATGGAGACAATTTCCCCTCCAATTCCAAAAATTGCACCAAAATTTTCAGTTTAATCATGCCAGAGAAATATTTCAGTGGAAATCAACGAAACTGCGAAACCTATCCTACTTCAGCTCATAGTCCAACCTGATCAAAGCAGTATGGCTTACCAATTGCCCATGATTTATCAAACGTTGTGGAAGGAGTGAATACTAGAGCAGGGATCGACAACCTGTGCCTATCCGCGGGCCAAACCCGCTCTGCAAGGTATGGCGGGCCGTACTAATTTCCCACCAACAACAATCCTTTCCCTTTGCAGTTTATGATGTTGATAAAACTTGGGATTTTATGGAATTTTAATCAGTTGAACTCCTGATTTTCACAGTTCATAACAAAAGCCCAAAATACGACATACACGTCCAGTTGCGTACGCAGAAAATATTCATGGGGTGTTTTCATTGAGTGGCATATGGTAGTCATTTTGTATTTGATGTGCGTTGTTTGTGACGCCACAATTTGACGTCATATTCATGTTTCCAAACCAACGTTTGGACGAAGTTTGTTGACATAATATGTATATTCTTCTACTCGCACTCTCCTTAATTTATATGTCATTGCACTGCACATAAACTATCAGTGCTCCAAGTTAGGATATCGGAGGAAAATAAACTCAACCCTACGACACAGCAGTCCATAACTGCAAAAATATCAGGCTATGTGTTAAAACGGGAGTAAAACACACTCATCACTGCGCCAGAGCAATTGAAAACTGCAAAATGAAGCTGCGCTAATGTCTAGTCGAATACGAGCAGTCGAGTACGGATGGACTGGCTGGAGCACACCCCGGTTTGCAAGATCGAATTTTGCCAAACCATACAAGAACTGAGAGTACGCAAGAAAACTTTCGATTTTTTATCATTTATAGAAGTCTGGCAAACTTTTAGTTTCCTTTTTCACTGCTGAGACATCAAATGCTTCTATGTTAACAACTCCTGTTTCTGAACTCATACAACAGTTCTATCATGCTACAGAAAATGGTAATGAAGCCAATGCGGTCAGCGCTTGCGCTGATTAGCCACAGTAGACAAAATAAAGACAACTGTTTTCGATAAAGTGAACTATCGCGGAACACAATCTTAAACATGGGCCGTGGACGAAACGTCTTCAAAAAGTGGCTAGATGGTTTCTGCATGCAGACGATAATCCAGATTCCCGCCAAACCTAATTATTACTTTTTGGTCCATTAACAATGTTCCTTGAAATTTGCACGCAAGTTCATTCCGTGGTACTTGCATTAAGTCGACAAATTAACAAGCAAAAAGTATGCGAAAACAGTTAATCCCCTTTGCGCAGGTAATAAAGTTTTTGTAAAATATCAAGCTGAAGACGGGGGTTAACCAAAACCCAACCCCCCTTGTGTACGCCCTTGAACAGGTCAATTATAGCACATACCGGCTTCTCATCATAAGTAGTTCCTCATAAGTATGCAATAGAAGAAGTTACAAGGAGGACAGATTCATAAAAGATAAAACCGCCAGGTGGGTAATAGAGCTACTACAATTTGTGAAGGGGCTGCGGCCGAGGGCGGTATGATTTTGGTTGAGGGCCGGATCCGGCCCGTAGGTTACCGACCCCTGTATTAGAGAAATCATATCATGGCTGACTTCCACGAGGTTTAAGAACTCGTTTCAGTTAATTAATTTACCTGAATTTATCCAGGCTGCTGTATTCCATTCTGCTGCCTTATGTATACGACTTCGAAACATCTTACGTAAGTGGTTCGTGACTGCAGTTTTAACTCTACCCATATGTCCTGCAACCTCATAGAATTTTGTACGAATTTTCTGTAATGATTCAGAAGCAATTCTTTCGGGTATTTCAGCTCTTTGACCTGGATGTCAAACACTTTTATCAGAAACACACTTGAAAGAATGCACAAATCATATCCATTTAGTGAAAATGATTTAAAACGTGAAATAACTTTGGCAAAGAATTTGCTTTGGAAGGAGCCGAAGGTGTCTATATCGCTCGAACAACTTTTTCAGTTATAGCTAGTTTAAAAAGCTGCGTTTGATTGCTACTGGTAGCTGTAACTCTTCCCGTCACCGGCGCTTCATGCGAGAGAAGTTTTTCAAAAATGAATAGTGAAAACATTTCCGAGAAATTCCATGACCAGTGAAAGATTGGGTAACATTGATCTACTTTAAATGGTAAGACAGTGTAGCTTACAAGCTGCAAAACAGATTTAGATGAGTTTGTTGATGAATTTGACAGTCGACATGATAATCGAGGGATTGAGTTACACTGAGGTGATGATGATATAAAATTCTAACGTAGGCTGTGCAGGGATCTGTATGAGAATTATATTGCTCATTGTCTATTTGTCTGATTTTTTTTTGGTTTGGAGGTGGTGCGTCAGTGGCGATTCTAAGGCGGGGCCTGGGTGGGCCATGACCCCCAAATTTTTGGCTGGCCTCCTGCTTGGCCACCCCAGTTTTGTGCTTAATTTCACGTTCAAGTTTGTTTGATTGACATATACAGCAGATAAGTTTCAGCCAGAAAAATTTGAAACGATTTTATAACAGCATGTTTCGGGCCTATTCCCAAAGTGCTGTTTTTAGATACAGCATTATTTTTACAGGTGGGTTCGCGTCATTGCCGTATCAAGGACAGTAATAACAAACCTCACTCGTTTGTTAAAACCGCCCTGCTTACTTCTGATACTTCATTAAATCTGTCAACAACATAAAATGCAATCTGTATTTTCTAGTTAATCGTATTTTATTTGATTTGATACACAAATACAAGCAACAACGGGTATTCATCAATATAAAATAAACGAACTATAAACGAATTCTCTCGAATTAAATTCACAACCATGAGTTAATTTCTATGACCATCTTTACAACCAGCAAGATCATCCTAAAAACTAAAACCATTACTCAACTTAAAACCTATTGGTACTCTAACATATTGTCAAATGAATGGGTTGCATTTAGTGATCAGCCCTTTAGATAAGTCTGATCGTGACAGAGGTTTCCAGTGTGGAATGTTTCATTAATCACAAAGTAAGTCTCAGTCAGTTTCCGAAGTAACTGTCACGTTTTTAACGCCTTTCGTTTGTCAACGTTACAAAGTTTTAATGTCAACAAAGATAGTTTTTGGTTGGGCACGTTTGGAAACAGTTGTTTTGAAGTTTCCAATTTTACGGTTCTGACTGTCATGGATTAACCCGGACAATGCCACTCGTGTTGACCAGAACAAGCCTTTCGAAATGACTTGTTCAGTCAGAAACTCTGATTGTCTAAAAGCCCGCGTCGACAGTCCAACGGTCCGGGTTTAGACAACTTGACGCCAGTGGGGCAAGTTGGTTTTACTTCTACAGTCAAGCCTTATGGGCTTAAACTGTCAAAGGAGTTCAGTACCGTCAGAAGGTCATAAGTACCAATCTGATTTTCATTGCGAAAACCAGCCTATTTATACCTAAGTTCACCGGAAAGTCCCCAAAATTATGTACGTAGTGCTATGTACAGGATACTGCGTCATAATGCTTAGCAACGTCGTCATTTGAAACGTCATTTTGCTTAGCAACTCCGCCATTGTAGTTCAAGGTTGGATTATCTGTGTCATCAGTAAACTGCTTGAGCAAG
>JGI24159J19872_10002476_pt1 | contig 22026 bp, 14 predicted proteins | sample Ectturendosymbi4_FD_19872 | JGI IMG/M metagenome (IMG submission 19872) | reverse complement strand
GTTCAAAGGTAGTCCTTAGCAAAGTACTCCCAATCTCTAGTTGCAGAGATTACGCGATGGGGTTTCTTTGGTACATGCACATTTTTCATTGAATTCACTATAAATTTTAAACGGGATAGAGGGAAAATTGTTTTCTCCATCTCGCAAAGAACATAACAACAAAGAAAACTTAGCCACTGACCTCTTTGAACAGCTAAATTTTGAACAATCATTTTTTTAAGGAACTCCTTCTTGCAAAACTTCACAAAAAATAACCTATGAAAAGTCTCGAGACGAAGAGCTCGAGACCGAGACCGAAATCATTCGAGACCGAGACCAAGTCTCGAGAATCCATCACTGGCAGCGAGGTAAGGGATAACAAACAAGTTTGGCGCCCCCATATTCGAACCTAAGGTCTTTCGAAGCAAATGGAGGCCACTGTATTGAAGAAAGTACTTTTGAAATTGTTGGGACTCCTCGGCGCCCCCTAGTGATTCGGCGCCCGGGGAATTGTACCCCTCTTGCTCCCCCTCTGGACCCTTCAAACAGGTGCCCATGGCACGAACCATGCCTGTCGTGCCCTAGATGCGTCACAGTCCGAACGTAGCTGCAATAGATATGTTTCAGGTTGTCACTGTTTAGGCCAGAAGTCAGCAACGTTGTTTGCAAGAGCCATTCTGCTTCATCTTCCAGCAAATAACGACATGTGAAGAGTCGCAGCACTTTGATACAGTGACGTAGCCAGGCCAAAAATTTGGGGGGGAGCGAAAATGTTTGATATTTGGCGAATACCACTATTTTGTTTGGAAAAACGCCTCTCAAAGCACGAAATCACTACATTTTCCAAAAATTTGGGGGGCATGGCTCCTTTGTTCCCCCTGTGCTTTGATACCGTTTTGATCTACATTTAGTGCGCATGCATTGCGCAACCATGTGGAAACGAAACTAGTGAAGCGTTTCAAGCGGTAAAAAGTCACATGCTAAAAATATACGTTAAATTTACAATGTTGCAAGTGTGCCAGATTCAAATTACCACGAAAGTGGTCTGGTGGTGATGCTGCGCGTTTGCTCACCTCAGAGGGAACAGGAACACTGCTTGTCAATCATGTGCAGTCTGATGTTGTCTCGCTCAGAATGCCCATCATCTCCACAGTTCAAAGTGCGCATTCGGCGCTCTACGGCTTGCTTATACATTCTTGGGTGGGAGGTTAAATTGACCAACTTNTTGCGCTGATTCTCTTGCAGCAGTATTGAAACAATGCACCAAAAGAAACCAAAGACATTTGGCGAAACAATGTCACGTTTCCATTGAGATCCCTACCATGTTGAACTAATAGTCTAATGAAAATCTGCAAGTGGCGCAGTCGTTCTACCTAGACCAGCTAATAACAAGTGGTAATTACTCCGCAATGAAGAATTGCTACGTATAATTCCTGCCTTTTTAAACCTGACATCTAAAACCGCCGTAAGCTACTGTTCTTGCATAGCCCTGACGAGATCTAAAACCCACAGATTAAATTGCGCACCTCTAATAAATACATTTGCAAAGAAAGCGAAGCTGTGCACGGTACAAGTTTATTGGAGCTTCTCAAAACATTTGAACATACAAGCGTAGAACAATGAATACCAACCTATGACTTACATAAGGTTTTCACAGCAAACTGCAGAAGTGTCCTCGTCTCTGATCGTTTTAAGCAACGACTCCATGTCTTCTTCAGTTGTTCCTATTTCAAGCTCTTCGAAAATAATGCGGAGCTGGCTTGCACTGAATTCACCGCAGATATCTTCGCCGTGTTTGCGAAAAACAGACAGTACCCGTTCTATCTCACGAAGAGCCTTCGCAGCGCTGTTCCAATTCGTCGAGACGGAGCTCCGCACGCCGGTTGGAAGCTCCGGATCCTGCTGTGACTCTGAAGGTTCAGGACATTCGTCAGGTTTGGGCTTCTGTAACTCTTTCACGAAAGTCGGGTAATCCATCCAAATGGCACCGTTGGTTTTGGCCAGATCCAGCACCTCTTTAAACTGCGTTGTGTAATCTCCAGCAACAATCGATTTGAAAATCATCATCATATCTCTGACGGATACAAATCCGTTGTGATCCTTGTCAAACGCTCTGAACATGTTGTGAAGCTTATTCCTCTGACTTGAAATACACTCCTGCCAATTTATTTTTGAAGAACCTTCGTTGCTTTTATCAAATTGTTCGGCAACGTTGAGGAAAGCCTGGAAACCGACCCTGCCATCGTCATCCGCGTAAAGCTGTTTAATGATCTCAGCGAACTCTTCGTCATCAATCGACTCCACGCCAAGTTCAACCAATGCTTTACGAAGCTCCCAGACCGTCAATGTCGGTGAACTTTCGGTTTGAACGTCAGAAAGCAAGTGCCAGAAGTAGTCAAAGTTTGCACTTGGGAAGTCTTTGACTAGAGCTTGAAACGGATGATCGAGACTTCCTTCCAGAAGCAGCTTCGAAAATTGAGACATGGCGTAGCAACAAGTACAAAAGAAAGCCTAGAATACCTAGAAAAAAAAGTCAAGAAGGTAGTTGCACGAAAAACGAACAAGCAGTCTTGCGCATCGTTTCAAGACATGGAAAATTGGCCGAGAAGACATTGCCAACCGCACTGGCCCCTGGCCCATAAGGCTCAAGAAAAATGCATCGTAATAATATCCGCTCGTAAGCATTACACATTTCATCTATATCTACTCAGACTGAAATTGCAGCTGCCAAAGTATAGCAGCAACTGCACAGAAACGGCATGCCCCGATCGTTTTAAGCCCTAGGAAGCACCAAACAACTTTAGTCGGTCATTCTGCGGCAGTCAACACAACTTCCCATAACGGCTACTGCTGAATGCCGAAAAATGTAGCAACTTCTTACGCCTCTTTCAAATTCCCTGAAGTGGACTTTGTTTCAAATCCATCATCGCGTGTAAGTATTAACTAACATGCCTCACATGCACTTAACAAAGCCTAAGTTGCATAGCACATAGCAGTTAAGGACCTTTGTTTCACTGACAGTGAAACATACAAAAAAACAAAGTTGTTTGATTTAGGACTTTCAATAACACAAATACCCTGTCCCAGGTGAGCGATTGAACAAGTCTGAAGGCTCGTGGTATGCAAGCACACTTTTATTCACAGGACAAAATTGACTGCAGAACTCCGTAATTCAAACGCNCGTGTTTACTTCCTGTCTATGCTGCGCTCATCAAGGCACTNCTGCAGAATTCCAGTCATTTCTATACAAACATGCATGTTGGTACGAGTGAGAAAAAATGAAATCAAATTAATCTGCTAAACTCTTGTGCGTCCTGTCAACGGTCCAATGATTTTATTATTAAGTCGTTGTTTCGTTCTTATTAGAAAAGCACGCGTTTTTAAAGGGAAGGTTCGAATGGAATTCATTTTCAAAGTTATTACATATTTGCTGATTTATGCTTTACTTTGCTCTGCTTCATTTTGTAGTTTTTCAGTGCGTATCTAAAAATGCCTTCTTAGATTTACGATAAATTCTTCATGAGATGTTTTCCAAATATAAAATGTTTGTAAATGTGAGAAACCGTTTCGTTTAAACAATTTACCGAAGCAGTTCTTTTAATGGTCCTGAATTTATGCGGAATCGTGTAAACGAAAAACACGTCACAAAGTCTTTGTCAAATTCAAGAGCAACAATTCGAAAATGAAAGAACATCATCAACATTTCAAATTGAAGTCACGGTTGAAAGATTACTTTCTCAAAACTAAAACGCAACGTGTATCGGAGGAGGGTTTTGAACAGAGTTTTATATGCAAGTTATAGAAGTGGAAACAGTTTTCCAGCCTGGTTTCAACACCCACCCACACGTGCGTCAACGTATATGAATCCACTTCCACTGTATTCATGTTGCAATGCAACAACCTGAAAAGTGTCCGCAGAGCTGGAACCAGCAAACAAGCAACTTGATGACACAACCCACCAAATCGTTCGTAGTGGTGAATACGAGAGCTAACCAAACCACCACGGAACTCTGTGGAAAGTATTTCTGAAACAGGGTGAGTTGAAAAAAGGGAGCTGAACCAGAAAACAATTTTCTAGGGGTCTCAAACACGCGGGCCGTATGTGGCCAGAAAGGGGGCCTTTTGTGCGGCCAGCGATGCTTTTTGGAAATTTTCAAATAATTCACATTTACGTTGCCAAGTGCCTTAAAAAATTCCGCGAAATAATTGAACCAAAGCTTGATGATACCCAGTGCGGTTTTCGTCCCGGCCGTATCACTACAGACCAAATTTTACTCTCCAGCAAATTTGTGAGAAATCTTGGGAGTATGCCAAAGAGGTCTACATATGCTTTGTCGACCTGGAGAAAGCATACGACCGGGTTCCTCGTGAAAAACTTTTGGGAGTTTCGCGGGAGTGCGGTGTTGACAGTCCCTGTTACTGGCGGTCAAGTCACTGTATTCCTGCTCAGACGTTCGTGTTCATGTCGGGAAAGTTAAACCACGACCGTTCACCGTTGGTGTTGGACTCCGACAAGGGTGTGTGTTGTCACCGCTCGTTTTCATAGTCTGCACTACATGGGAATTGGATAGACAGTCACATCCGAGTCGACGATGGTGTCACAGATGGGAGCTGCAGGATCAACCAGTTCCTCTTTGCAGACGATTTGGTACTGCTAGCATCTTCTCAACAGAGAATCCAGCATGAACTCGATCGGTGTTCAGCTGCGTGCGACCAAGCCGGGATGAAAATCAGCGCTAAAAACACCGAGCTGTTATGTATTTCTACAAACCCAAGGCAGTGTATGCTGCAAGTGAGCGGCAGTACACTGCAGCAGTTGGAGAAGTTTACGTAGTCTACCTAGGGTTGGTGGCCTATTTACGAGTGAATAGGTGGAGCGAGGTGAGTGATACACGGATCGGTGAAACTAATGCAGTATTGCGTGAGCTTTATCGCTCTGTGGCCACAAAACGGGAGCTTTCAAACACCTCCAAACTGTCAGTTCTTATATCGATCTTTGTTCCGATCCTTACCTATGGTCATGGTTATGAATCTTGGGTAATGACCGCAAGAATATTAACTCAGCCGCCAAAGATGGGATTTTTGCGAAAACTCCACGGTGAGACACAGGGGCGTACGGAGATTAGATGTCGCCTGGGGCAAGAAACAAGTTTGGCGTCCTCATGTTCGAACCTAAGTTTGAGTAAACGTACTGCATTGAAAAAAAAAACTTTCGACATGGTTGGGACTTTTCGGCGCCCGGTGTCAAGTGAAATTTCTGACTTCACAAACAATAATAGGTCAGAAAGTTCGCAGAGGTCGGAAATTTTGCTTGACACCTGGGCATTGTGCCCCCCTCGTTACGCCCCTGGTGTGACACTTTGCGACAAAGTGCGCAGCTATGAAATTGGCAGAGCTCTGAATGTCGAACCACTTGTCCGAATGGAGAGACCACAGCTACATTCGTTCGGCCATGTATCTAGAATGCCCCACAAAAGACTGGCGAGGCAAGTCTTGCTGGCTAAACCCACAGGAAAGCGGCCCAGTGGTTGTCCAAGGCCTAGGTGGAGTGACTGCATCTCCGACCTTGCTTGGCCCCGCCTTGGTTTGGAGCCAGAAGAACTATCTGAAATTGCTATTGACCATGCAGTATTCACTCTACGCTTCGAGTTGACCTCATGCAATCTGTGAAATCAATTTTACTGAAAGAAGGTCTGCAAGATTTGTAGTCAAGTGTGTTGCAAGATCATTCAAGACTGTTGCAACTTCTACTATTTGGACATCCTTCGCTGAAACTTAAACCCACAACTAATATGTATAATGCTGTCTCTAAATATCTTGAATTAACTAACCGTTTTACCTCGCCATAACACCTTGGATTTCTCTATCATAGTAACTCCTTTATCATTCTGTAATTAATTCTCCATTTCACATTTATTCCTCAGTGTAATTTGTATGTTTGCAGTTTACCAATCCGTCTATTCGTGCTTGCAATCTTTTGTTTATTGTTTGTCATTTATTTGCAATCTCTCGTTAACTGTTGGTCGTGAATTGGTTCGCTCGACATGCCGCGACGAAGAGTATATTCAGGCTCCGGCCGCTCGTCGTCGTTGAATAAATATGATTTCCTGATGTATTCCAAGTCCTCCGAGGGGTGTTACCCCCGTGACCCTCCCGTTTTGCATGAAAATGAATTAAATGAATAACATTTACGTTATTTAGTTCATTCACCGGTGTTTTAAAAGTGCTCCGCTAGAGAATGAACAAATTCCTTAGACGACTAGAATAGATAATACGAACGCAGACACGGATAGAAAAGATTTGCCTATAGCTCACGATACTTTTCACAGGAAATAAGATGTAAAAGCTGTTTCTAGTAAGTTCAGGTACCGCCATTGTTGCGTCAGCGTCAGAATGTGGCCCGCGGGTTACCTTATAAGTCCTCGTTTGGCCCACGGAGACATTTAAGTTTGAGATCTCTGCTCTATTCATTGTTTGGTTTAAAGTTAAATTTGTCTTTCCAGATAAACTTGGTAGATAAAACGTTAGACAATCTGGAAACCTGTCGTCGTTTTGAAACAATGTTGTACTGTATAAGTTTGTGAAGTCTTGTGGCAACGATATGAACTAAAAATGAAAACTGATAAGAGATTCAAGAATGATGCATTGTTTTCACAGATTTTTTGCCATTAGGTGTTTTGTTTAAAATCTTCAAGTGTTTTAAGATATTTTAACTTAAACTTTTTTTGGTCAAAGGTAAATCGCTTCAAAAAAATCGTAAAATTCTTGAGCGATGGAATGAGCCAAGCTTACAAAAGCAAGTGAATCTCCTTCTTCGTCACTCTGTTAAGAAAAAAATATCGACACGCTTTTAACTTGCTCGTGTTCATTTAAAACCAAAAATCAAAAATTAAAAAAAGTTTCACGTTCTTTAATGAAACAAACATTGTAATCAGACACGTAGTTGATGTCTATGAATAAACTCGTTGCGGAGAACAACTGAGAGGATTGTTGTTGAAAGACCTCAGAAGTGCAAAAAAGCTTTGAGATATATCTTGATAACAGGCAGACTTTCCGCGACGATGGGCTAAATGCAAAATCCATTCCTGTTTTCCAAGTTGAGGCTGGGATGCCTCAAAGCTTGTTTTCGTATTTTTTTTACCGACCGCACGCAAACCCAAGTGTTGGGCAAGTCTTCTCAACAGCAATACCTCGTCTGCCACAAACATATTTTATTTATGTATTTCAGCTTCAAGCACAGGAGTGCTAAACGCATATACACAGTGGGCCAAAATTGATAAATTGGACAAAGCAGCGGCCAATATTGTTCTTTACTGAAAAGGTCTTCCTGCAGATATAACAATGAACCTTTTCACATTTTGCAACTACATGACACTGTCCTGATTTACGAAACTATACATCTGGAATTTGAAGTTTTAGTGTGTCTGGAATTTGAACTATACAGTCTGGAATTTGAAGTTTTAGAGCAGTCTGAAATTTGAAGTTTTAGTGTGCATAGGTTATATAATACCGGATCAGTAGCGTAGCAAGGAGGGGGCCCGGCCCCCGGGCGGCACTTTGTTGATTAAAAATTGATTTTTGAAAGGAGTTTAAAAGTTGCAACTCTTCTTTTTTTGTTGTTAAAACAATTTTTAAAAGTTTTAACAATTATTTTACGTTTTTGTCTTTACAATACCTAGACTTGAAGGCTAGCCCAGAAAAAACAAGAAAAGTGGTTGTGAAGTAAACAAATTGATGAAATGATTTCTCAAAAATCTGGGTCAAATCTAACGTGCTAAAGTGTCTCATTGTTACTCTTGAAATGATGGCATTTTTAACACTCTTTCTGTGCGGCAGTTGCTACCCAGTCCCTACACCTTTCTCCAAACAAGCTAAAAATTCCTTTAAACAAACGAAAGAGATGACATTCGACCGCAGACTAGCAAACATTACTGGTCCGTTAGTTCGAGGTTTATACTTACCCTCCTCTTAAAAACTGATAAAAAAGGCCCTGCATGAAATAACGGTAGTCAAGGCTATCTTAATCCTTTTTCAGTGCTGTTCAATTCTTAGTAACGACACATCATTACATCACTTGACACCTAGGCATTGATGACAAATAATTCTTGGCACATATCATGCCATTTTTTAATGTTCAGTGGGACATTTTCAAGAAGTGCCACAAGCCATAGTCTAGTCCATTGTGGTCCAACTACAGGCCCACGGGCCTCATGTGGCCCGCCACAGCTTTATCAGCGGCCCGCAGAAGCATTTAGGAAAAATCTTCAAATCTGAAATTTGTTGAAAAGCGTGTGAAGTTATATTTGTCTCACTGATTTGCTTGCACTGGATAAAGTGCACTTGCACAAGAACAATGAATAGTACATTTTCTATGTACTATTATTGTTTTTGTTTTATTTATTTATTTTAAGATCAAATTAGAAGGTAGGCCCTACGCTAACCCCCCCTTGGAGCACCTTACAGGATGACCTCTGTTTTTCGTTGCCCCGGCTTTCGTTGTCTTGAAGAGTACATCTGGGACAATGAACTCAGTACCGCCAAATAAATCTGTCTATCTATCAGCTAAACATGGCCTTCTCAAAGTGGCCCTTGAGACAAATTCATTTCCCACCCCTGCAATCAGGTAATTTGAATTAGAACAAGCATAACATCATCTAAAAATCTACAACAGTAACCGTGTTAGAGACTGTAGATAGCTTCTGGAAATTAGTCAGCGAAGATAGATTTCCCAAACTGAAAAATTTCGCAATAAAAATGCGCTCGACGTTTGGAAACACATACACCTTTTTTAGTTTTAAAACTTGTGAATCTGTTGTTTTATAGCCTAAATCATTTTGTTGAAAGTGGTCCGGAAGTAGCCACGTTTTTGTAAAATAGCTCGTAGGTCAGAAGTACATGGCCCACGCTGGTTTAGTCATTGGATAGGCTTATAAATATTAAATTTTGGCTATTGAAGTCAAGATCTCTGCACAGGTAATGGGCTCAGTTTCAATAGAACTGCAGTTTTTCTATGTGATGTAATGGTGCTGGAAAATGCCGTTCTTGAAGCGAGATGGTGCAGTTGGTGGTTTGCGTAGGTAGCTTAGAGTTCAGATTGCAGGTTTCAACTGCACGTAGAGTGAATCAGAGCCAGCCGATAGGCAATGTGGGTTTCGTAGAAGTCTCCGTATTTTAACGGTACACGTAACATTTGCAGTCATAGAAAAAGCCATTTCAACAAGAAAAGCTTACAAAAGGTGTTGCTATCATTTTGATGAATTTGAGGCATGAACCTTATTCTGAAAACCTAACACAAGGGTAAATAATATGTTTAGGTATGATTGTGGTGAAGGCTTTTATTGAAAGGGGCGTTAATTGAAACAGTTACGCATCTTGGCAATGGCTGTACTGAATAAAGTTGTTCAGCCCAATCACCGTAGAACGTAAGTTGCTGTAATCACTGCTGAGCATTAAAAAGGCCTATCCCACCTGGCCTGTTTCGTAATACAGTTTTCCAAACAGACGTATGTTGGTAACTAACGAAGGCCAGTAATAACACTATGCACGTGTAAATTGATCCAGCCTAACAGCTAAACCAAGTTTGCAGGTCACGATGAAGGTTGCAAGCCAGTGCTCAACCACAGAGCCGGTTTGCAACCTATTTCACTTATTTTATCAAAATGGGTCCCGCACCTAAGCGGGCCTCACGCAAGTCCCGAAAAAGTTAACATTTGGATCTTTTTTATATTCTAAGAGAATTAAAACCCAGGGACGCCAGAGAGCAGGTAGATCACGGGGCTTCCCCCTGCCCTATCATAAAGGAAGCAGCGCTGCCTTTTTGTGAAAATATCGTAAGTAATTTCATGGTTTAGCAAAATCGAATTGAAACAGATTTAATGCAGCTATTCACGCACCTAGAAACTTCAAACTGGTTTTCCATAATTTCTGGTATTATTTTGAGGTCAACATCGTTGTTGAACAGAAACAAGCATAATATAACGATTTTCTTGTTATAAATACATCTTCCCCTCAACATTTTACTGCCCCCCTCCCCCTACCGCTGTTCCGGCGTCTCTGACTAAACTCACGTGAAGTAAACAATGAAACGTTCTTTACATCACTAAGATCATGTTATCAAATTTATCATTATAGCCTGCTTTATGCAGTACATATACTTTTTTCAGTTGAAGATGGCGATACTACGATAAATATTAACATACAGAAATGTTTAAATCTACGAAATAGCTATGCCGCCATCACACCCTTCAAATATTTTGTTTGGTGTCCTGGAATGAGCAAACAATTAAAGTTGAGTGATGACTCAGAGGAGACTACAAACCAACAGGGGAGAAAATTTGACGAAACATGCCGTGTCTATACATGCATATGTAAATAAAGAAGAAAAAATAGGACGTCAATATGAGGAAGGTGGCGACAAGCAGAAAAAGCAAGACCCATAATCGAAAATGAAAAACAATACCCATTTCAATTTATAACTGTTTGATTGTGGTGTTCAAGATGCTTTATTAATCCTTAGATCTTTAAATAAGCACGAAACATGGTCTTCTTTTTAAATTCTTGCAAGAAAATTTTAGGGGTGAAAAGGGCGGCAATTTTATGGTCGGCCCCGGGCGGTACTTAGCCTCGCTACGTCACTGTATCGGGCGGACGAGCTCGAGCACTCATTTGGTATTGCTTCGCGGCTAATATAATTGCTCTGCGCGCCAAATTTTGCCTGTGCGCCAGAGTTTGACAACCATATTTAACACAAGGGTTCCCAACCTTTTTACTCCTGCTCCCCTACAAAACTTTTGTTCTGACCTCGCACCCCTACAATTTATAATCAAGAACTAACTTTCAGTGGTTAGGAAGAAATTCCTGTTTCTTGCCCATGAGTTTTTCAAAACGTGGAACTATGACGCTGATGGCCACACGCATGTCTGCCTGTGCATTCAGCGATTTCTAGATTTCGTCTTAACTGACAAAAGAGCAGGGAGATGCAGAGGGGGTTAGAACGGGGCGACTGTCCCGGGCACCCAAGACAGGGGGCATCCAAACAGTGAAATTATAAAAATTACCTTTTATTAAAATCCAGTTTCTAGGTTCTTCTTATTGTAAGATCATTAATATATACTGGATGGATCTGATCGAAACTTCCCTGAGGGGGAATGCAAATCTGAGTTAAGTGACACTAGAGAGACATGAAGCACTGCCACCGCTATCTTCATCTGTTTTTACTGAACCATATCCTTCACAATTTGTTTATAGTTCATAAAAACATTAACCGCGGCAGTTTGCATCAAACTGCATGGTTGCAAAGTTTCAGACAACATTAATAATTAAAAAATTCAAGCTTGTTTCTTGCTTCATTTCCAAGAATATTTGTAGTAATTTCTAATACACATGGTTTAATAAGCTCTTCTGCAATAGTATGAGGTTTCTTAGACTTTGCTACTTTAAAAACACCACATGTTATGAAGCCACAAGCAGTGGTTTGTCAACAGGTACAAAACATGCTGTAGTTGTGGAGGGTTGCTCGTGAATCAAAACAGGCTCTTGCAACTCGTAAAGATTTTTCATCGCGGCCCACAGCATTGACCCCACCATGTCGGTTGTGGAAGCGTTCTTGCATGGCTTCAAATTTATGCTGGAAAAATCATTTTCACAGAGCCTATACACTGAGGCTTTTGCAAATCCTCAATTTTACCGATGAAAGTGAAACCCAAACGACCGCAGTCATCGTTCCAGCATTCCTTTTTATTCGACATATTGAGATGAAGTCTGTGATGACATCCAAAATTACTAACTCCACTTGCAATTACGTAGAGCAAACTTTCACGTCTCTCCAAGTTGACAAAACACTTCCGGAGGTGCAACAATTAACTCCAATATGAAAGGCAGTGCAGAATGCACATAACGCCTTTTCTCTACTTTACGTTCGACTCAACTCAGTCAGAACTATTTACAAAGATTGAAATATGGAATCTACTCGTGTATACACAACGCTCTGGTTATCGTAGATTCCACCAGAAAGTAATTATCATGTCACAGACAAATAATGCTATCTACCGCCTACCGGTATACCTTCATTTCAACAGGGGCGAATCCAGCAAATAACCTTTGGGGGTGCGATTTCAGTAATATTTGGTAGTCAAGTCTCATTACGGGTTCGCTACTGTAAGTAAGAAGGATGAAGTATTTTTCACAACACTGCTGTGACAAAACAATGGACGGCAAAATGGTTTTAAATCGCGACCGTTGTTTTCCGAAATGTACAAAATTATGGTGAATAAACTTACTTCCGTAGATTTTAGGGGAGGCATCGCCTCAATCGCCCGCCTGGATCCGTCCTTGCATTTGAGCAAAAACTAATACAAGCTCGTAAATACAAAGAATAGATTGCAATTAATGTTTAGGTGAATAATTAATATCGCGGCACATTGGTTTGAACGAACGTTTCTGTGTACTTTATTGCAAACGAAAAGAAAAAGCTGCAGTAGAGTAATAAATACATCAATTCCTGTCGTTAAGATGGACGTTTCTCGCACCACCTGGAATGTTGTCTTGCAGCCCCAGGTGGTTTCGAGCACCCCTGGTCGGGACCCACTTGTTTAACAGAAGTCTATTTTCAGCAACGATTCTCGCACGGTTTGACACTGATTGTTGCGTCATGCATGCACTAAGCAATAAAAAAGACCTACTAGGTGTCTGGAGGACTGTCTGCAATACTGTTGGTCGCAGTGAACTTCATCTTACTTTTTGATTCTTCTTCTAAGCTGCAATACGCTTGGGTTTGCTGCTCAACCAACCGCCACTTGATGAAAGAAGTCGCCGAGTTTTAAAAAATATTTGCGTTTGTTTAGTCATATAAGTTTGTTTAATTTTGTTCAAAAATCATGCTACGTTGCAAAGCCATTCTTGTTACAGAGTACATCACACGTCTGTTAGTAAGTTTCCGGTTGCTGTTTGGCTTTATTCTAAGAAAATGCTTTTCCGCTCACAACGACAGTGGGAAGGTAAAAGCTATGTGAAAGATTTTCTAATCGTTTCCACTTATGAGTCATTGCCCAGCAACCGCAAATGTCGACAGCAGGAAAGGATTTTTTATAAGTTCCATGGTCAGTTCCTAACTTTATGTCACGAGGCTCAAACTGTATTATTTTCAGACAACAGAAAAGCGAGTTGCGATAATTATTCGGATTTCGTTCCATCTTGGGCAACATTCTCAGCGCCCTACCCGACGACGCCACTAATTTCAATTATAACGGTGGTATAAATCGTTGTTTCTAGATTTCAAAACGAAACATTCATGACGCTTTTATTCACCTGCAGTGGCCAAACCCTATAATAAGTCAGTCAGCGAGTGCGCTAACTCAGCCCTGAAGGAAGAATTATGACGAAGTAACTTGATTTCTGAAATGTTTTTGTGCATTCTCTGAGAAAACAATTCCATCCAATGTTCAAAGCTAGGCATTATTATAGCTACTGCACAGTCCGTAATCGAACTTTTGCGGCTTAAACCAGAACCATCTTTGGTAATGAACTTATCCCCAGTACCCAACGCCCGTGACCCCATGTACATGCAGGAATTCATTTGCAGCAAACACCGCTGATGAATCCACGAATTCCAACCGTCTATTAAAGCCAATTTGCCTTTGATGTGATTTAGTGTGATTCTGTTACTTGACCCTCCAGCGCTGTTGCTTGCCCGCAGTGTTTCACGTGGCATTCTGATTAAGTGCACACCTCATCGTTCGTTCTGCAGAGCAGTGCATTGAATCACTTTGCTGCGTCTGCTGGTGTGAGCGCAACACCAGCAGTTGTCTACTCGGTCTGTTGGTGTTGATTTTCATGCACTTCGGTTACCGTTGTTACTTTGCTTTTCAGTGTATACTTGATTAATAAGACTGTTTAAACGTTATTGAACGTCACGAAAGTTGTCGAATGTTGTCCGCTGTTCAATTCAGCCTTGAGACAGAATTTATCAATTAACATACGTCATAAAATCCCCAGTTGAGGAATCCTGACTCCGCTTTATCAATCCTGACTCCGCTTTATCAATTTACTTTGTTTTGTGTTGTTTCAATCATGACAGTGGTTTATTCCAAACACCATTTTAATCCAGAGTTTTTGGTTGTTATCCATAAAAAACACAATCAATGAAAAAAATCATCACCAGGGATACATTGAACTCCCGGAAAATTTTACTTCGTTTGCGAAAAAAAGCTCTACAATTCGGGAGCGAGCTCGGTAACTACGATATTCGTACCATGCCTGCAGGCCTAAACATGTTGGGAAAAGCCGCCACTTACCACCCAAGGCAACTTAAACTTCGCCTTTACATGCCAAGATGATATGAAGTGTCCGAACGCATGCGACCTCGTTACAATATTTGTTGGAAAGGAATTGTGAAGATTGCAGAAACAAATATAATTCTACAAAGCAGGCCAGAAAACATGATTGAAAGCCAACAGTCACTTATGTCTATTTCACGCGAGCAGAAATTTCATGTAATGGATTAATCGCGTTACTTCGCTTCCCCATTGAGAGAGTTTCATAATTGCTGTCTACGTTGCTGTTGCCTATCACTTAATCATCCTGGTGCACAACAAACCCCAGTACATTAAGTCTACTCCGAAACTTGGAAACGCATCAAAAATGTCTTTGAATGCATCGCAGCTTTTTAAGTTCGGGACAATTTCCAAGGATTATTGTTTATTGCTGAAAATTATCAGGAATATTTGGATCGGGCTTAAAGTGAAATGTGTACAAGACTTAGTATGCAGGTTCTGCACAGTACTTCGTTTAGACTCGAGTGTGAAAGGGTAGTGAAAATTGAGGAAAGCGCTTGAACAGAAACAAACTTAGGTGGTTTGAAGAGGAACTAATTAACATGGATACCGTCACCATATTTCCACAATCTCTTATTCAACAGTGTGAAGCTACCTGAACGTTTATTTCGAATTTACAAAAAAAAATCGCACCATGGTTTGTCAAAACCTACAATTACAGCCACTTAATTGAAAAAGCATCCAACACACGCACAAACCCATTTAATTGCAATGAATGTTTTAATCAAAGTGCCAAGAGGAAAGGCGGTGCAGAAAATCTTAAGAGCAAAAACAAAAGGATGCACAAATCACAAATGTGGCTTCCATCAGGATCAGTTGGACTGACTTCTTGTTTGCTTAATTATTCCAAAGATGCTCCGCAGATTTTAATTAAGCGTTTAATGCTGAAGTAGTCATCATCAGCGCTCTTCAAAGCCTCTAAAAGACTGTCAGTCACATGATCTGGCACGACAGCTTTTGTAGTAACTTGCTTCAGCTGTTCTTCACTAAGCATCCCTTCCCTGCTTTTGTCACAACCAATGAAGTAACCAATAGCATCGCTGTAGGGTCTGAGAGCAATGGCAACGCGCTTCCATTTACTTTCGGAAGAAGAAAGTAGTTTCTTGAGTTTAGGTCCTAAGAATGCCATTTCATCGTCTTGAGTTTCTACATCCTGAACGTTACAAGCTTCTTCATCGTTGCAACTGCAAACTTGTTCAGGATTTTTCTTTTGTGCATTGTTTTTCTCATCCCCGCTGAGGAGATTCATCAAAACATCGTAATTGATTTGTCCATTTTCCATCACGACTTTTTCGAAATACAAAAGCAGCTTTTCCCTCGGAATATTTCCTGAGAACATATCAGTGATCTCTTCGAATTCAGTCCATTTCAAAAGACCTGTCTTCTTTGGATCAAAAGCTTGATAAACATGAATCAAGTCCTCGTTTGATTCTTGCTTAATCTCAACTGTTCTCTTTTCCTTAGTCATCTTAAACATCTTCTTCAGTCTTGATACGAAGGGAGAACGTTCGAAAAACTTTGGTCTTCTCGGACTGGCTCCTCCCGAACTTTTCTTGGGGCTTGATTTTGAAGGAGACTGTGGACTTCTGCTGCTTGTGTCCAATTTGCGAGGACTTTGTGGACGCTCTTTCGGTTCGTCGTCTGGACATTGATAGACAAATTCCGTTGGAAAACTTGTTTCCAAGCCGATGAAATCCTGGTAGTAGGTCCTACCATTATGATCTAAATGCAGCTCCAAAATAAGCACGAAAAACTCGCCAATGGTTGTTGGTTGGCCGAAATGTTCCATTAACTGACGCAACTTCCACAGCTCGATTTCTCCATCATCGGAATCTTGAAAAAACTGGAGCAGAGTGAGAGTGAACTGCAGTTTAGAAGTCATGATTTTAAATGTTTCCTGAGCGATTTGAGTTTCAGTCAACTCCACGTTTTTGATAATGTCTTGTTGAGCCATTATATAATTTTTACTTGATTTGCTGAAAATAGGAGGTTTTGCATAAGTTTTCTGAAAGTGCCAAAATTTGAATTAACGTGTTTACTACGAAATAAGAAAAGCGTCCAACCAACAATAACGCAGGAGTCGCTTAGCAGATCAAGCAATAGCATTAATATTTCCTCAAAGAATAATGATATATACCAGGGGTGTCAAACATACGGCCCGTGGGCCAAAACTGGCCCGCGTGATAATTTTGTAAGGTAAAAACTTTATTTGCTTGAGAAGTTTATCCAGTCACTTCGATAACTGGTTACTAGATTTCAATTACTTGAAACCTTTACGCAATCGCATATATTTTGTTTTCCGCTGTTCTCACGTGAAATTTCCCGTTTTCTGCATATTTCGTTTTGCATGTTCACATCGGTTTGAACTTTCAAACAGGTATGTATGAACATACAATGCTTAACACAACAACTCCGGGAAAAAATATACCTTAAGTCCAGCGATGTCGATACCTTCGGAGTTCTAGGTACAACTCTTAACTAAAGTTTGCTACGTAAAGCTTCTATTTCAATTATTGACCGGAAAATAAACTGCACAGAAATCTGTTCGACAGGGTAAAATTCGAGAATCGGTAAAAAGCACTAACTGCAGAAAATTGCGCAATTGGATTACAAAAAATGTCGAAATCGACATCGCTGGTTTTCTAGTTTCAAAAAATACACATAAATGTTAACCAAAACCACCGGCTCAAGCAACTTCCTGTTTCAAATATGTCAACCTGAAGCGACAACGGAGAGGACATCTTTGTAGTTTTCGTGAAAATAAGAGATAAGGAAATTGTATTGTGGCGTAAAAAGGACATATTGTTAGATGAAGAACTCTTCCATGCTCGAATTTGGGCTTTTGGTTTTCCATAAATTGCTCAGCCTCGTTTCCCCAAATTGTATATATCGAAACAGAGAAACGTTGACAAAGAATGCAGAGTTTTCCAACACAGTTTTCCAAGCCATATTTATTCGTGACGTTGATGAGACTTTGTCTGTCGCTGAGGAGTTCCTGGGGTTGGTGCCTAAGATGGATACCACAGCAGCAAATGATATTTTAACTCTCGTTAGAGTGCTTACCAGGGTCGGAGACATCGTTAGAGTGCTTACCAGGGTCGGAGACAGAGTAGATTGGCCCCGTGCTGCCAATATTGCTATAGATAGCGCGTCATCAATAATGGGGAAAACGCAGGTGTTGCGACAAAATTTAGAGAAAAAGTACAGGTAGTAACGTAAACGTAAGCGGAGGACGTGAACTTGACATTTTACTGAATTTCGCGCCAGGAGGCATTGTGTTGCAAATCGTTAAAAATGGATCACATCATGCAAGTGATTGTCCGGACAGTTAATTTCATCCCAGCCACAGGTCTTAATCGCCGTAAATTTGCCAGTCTCAGTGTTAAGGCATTTTTATTTACGTGGGGAAATTGAAAACTTTGTGCTAATAATCATTTTCAGGTAATCTTGGAACTTTTTGCATTTAAAGTTATGAAAACAGTTGGAAGTTGGCGGGATTAAATTTGCCTGAAGTGGCCCCTGAACTGAAACGAGTTTGACACCCCTGATCTGTGCGGTCAACATGGGCTAGCATTGTGGAAAAGAAAACAGATTGCTGCAGGACTCACGTGGTTATTATAATCGCATACGTACTAGCAGGAAGTCTAGTACTAAATACAGCTAAAAACCTTACCGCTTCACCTTAGTCATACGCTACCATCAAGGAAGATACTGAACACGTTTAACAAAATAATATATTCGATATTTGTGGCTATATTGTTGGCAATAAGAATATGCAGCAACCTCCGTGCATCGTAACAAAGTACTAAACATCAATTTACCCGAAAAGGCAGTGAGGCATGTGAAAAGGCATCTAGGCATGTGCTATGGAATGTAACAGTTTAACATTACTGCTGGAAACTTGCCGTGAAACGCAATTAGCAAATCATGTGGGTCTTGTTTGACCTGATCAAAAGTCAAGGAAAGATACGCTGTCGAATTTGTACTGCCTTGGAGCAGCTGCTTCAGCTTTTCCGTTCGGAGTCAAAGGACGGGTTGAAACAATCATTTGTTATCGGTTAACCACAAAACGGTCGAGTTTCTGAATTCTTCCGCCGATAATCAACACCAAAATCACCTGTTGGCTCTTGGACTGAAAAAAATAATACATTTCTGTCCAAGCACGTTTCACGGATGTTAACTGGAATCTTGTGGTAATGGCAAGAAGCCCACCACGGAAATTAAGAGTGGTGCTGGAGACATAAAATATCTTTTGAAAACCGTGTTATGACTTAAGTCCTGTTGTAGCAAACAATTTGCGCAATTCTACTCCTTCGGCAACTGTATAGATCTGAGTCGCACGCCACATAACATCATCATGGTTTAAATATTGAAAACACTTGTGAAAGGATCGAGTTCTTCCGACGACCGTTTTTGTGCCGGGCCAACATGCAGGAAGTGCGATACTAACCCAACTGCCGATAGCGATGACCGAAATAACTTTTATAATTCCATGGACAGTCCAGCAAAACTCGGCGAAATCCAATAAAAACCAATGCAGGTAAACTTTTCAATGGTTTGCCAGTTAATTCTTGGTACCAATGCAAAATAAAAGACCTCAGAAGTTAAAGGAGTTGCTGAATGCCAGAAGCATACCAGCATGCTTTCAAAAATTCGTACGAAATGCAAGGTTACCAGAACGCTATCTATCCTCAAGTTTTATTGCAAGGTCCATGCATAACATAATGTCAAGAAATAAAAACCGTTCACAACTGAATCATTTTTAAAATGACCAGTTCTTGTCAAGAAAACTAATGGAAAATTTACATTATGTCCATTCCTATGGGTCAACAAAACCACATAAAAAATTAGATTGACTTCACGGTTCAGGCCTCATCTTTATGTGAAACTGATGCAAGGTATCTGATATTTGACAAAAACTTAACACTTTCATGAACCCACAATACGTTACTTCTGAAGAAACTGCTCTCAACGTAAACAGTTTCGTGTAATTGAACTCTACTCTTACAATTCTTGCAGTAGATGCAATGACTGAAGTCAAACTCCACCGTTAAATCTTGCGCTGGCCACCACATTATACTTAAAGGGAAGACTAACACAGTTATCAGACAACCTTTGTTTAAGTGAAGCATTTCCCAACTGTCTTTCCTTTTCACAACATCACCCTCCAGCATCGGTTCATCAAAAACGTTGAGAGAATTCCACTCGAATGATTTCAATCACCAGGCGGTGGAATTCGTTGCGGAGGGCAAGAGCAGCTCGCAGGCATGCAATTACCTGGATGATCGTGGTCATGTGTTTAAGAGTACAGTTGAAGCATATACGAAAAATATTTTGTTTATGGTTTTTCCATGCTGGAATTAAAGTGTTGTCGATAAAACAGGCTTTTAAACAATGACATCATCGACGATGCAGAAAAATCACTATGAAGCTTTACTGAATTCATTAAAAAACAACAATATTGGCGCCTATGTAAAGCAAAATCTAAAGAACAATTAAGATTTTCCTGATATGAATATTCTTTTGCGCGACAGTAATAAGCTTGATTTTCTTATATAAACACCCTCTAAGCCAGGGGTGTCAAACATACGGCTCGTTGCGAGGTTAAATCCGGCCCGCGGGATGATTTTATGTGCTAATAATCATTTTCAGATAAGCTTTTTGCATATACAGTTAGTTATGATAACAGTTGAAAGTTGCCAATACTTATAACCAGGGTGTTATGCGATGATTACATTGGCCCGGCCCGCTTGAGATTAAACATGTTTGAAGTGGTCCCTGAACTGAAACGAATTTGACACCCCTGCTATAAACCTTGGTAAACATAAAAATTTTTGCTGAATACATCACCCATGTTGATTGATTCCAGTGTGTGTAGTTTGTTTCATCTCATTACTCTTTTCAGTGCATTTTTAATGCACTACCAAATACCTCATCAATGCATAAAACCTGTTATTGTAAATCTTTGCAAAAATATGAATGTGGCATAAGCAATGCTGGCAATTACAGACCTGATTCTTTTGCAACAATTATCAAAAAACTAGTTGCACTTTGTATTTTATTGTGTATTTCAAGATTTGTTGCCGCCATTGGCAATCAGTTTCACAATAACTGCTGACAATAGGCCTGTGTGTTTTTTACTCCAGCGGACTGTATCATGTTATGCAAACAAAAGCACCCCAATGTTTGCAGCTTTTTTAGACGCATCTAAGGCGTTTATCAGAGCTAAACACAGACTGTTGTTTGCAAAATTAATCAAACGCAATACACTTATGTGTTGAAAAAATTCATTAAGGGCCATGTACCTGTGTGCATGGGCGTCCGCAGGGGTGGCAAAACAGGCATTTGCCCCCTGGAAATTTGGACTAAGAAGCAAAAAGTTGTTGAAAACGCAAAATAAGCAGTTTATTCCGATTAGTTGGGTGAATTCTTGCAATGACAGTTTACCGATGTGACACTCACACTGCACAAGAGTCAGTTCATTGTTCTGGTATAATGCCGTCATGAAATACAGTTCACTTAATCCGCTCCTTTGGCTACAAATGCAGGCTGCGAAACTCGCCAGCGAATTGTTGTAATATTAGCCTTTGTTCCGTCACAATAACATGGCAGCATATCTTCAAAGGTTCACTTCAAGTTACGGTAGTGGCCGTTTCGCCGCATGTAACTGTTGAACGCAGACATCTCGGCAGGTAATGCAGCAAGACAGCAACTGCTGATAGCGGTAAGCCATGGCACGTATGTTTATACAAATGGTGGGCAATACGACTCGCTGATATATTTTGTGCGGCTCTTCTAGATAAGCAGCAATATCTCAAATTGATAGAGAGTTGTTACTTCATATTTGTTCGTTTCAGTTATCAGTTTGTTCACGCGAACGCTTCAGGTTAGTTTCCAGGGATTCTGCGCGATTTGATAACAAAGATAGTGAACCCGAAGCTCAAATTAAGCTTCTTAAGCTCTCAGAAGAAAATTAAATTTTTTTAAAGACATTGTCAAAAGCATTCTGCAATTTCCATATGTCAGAATAAGAACAAATGCTTTTCGCGAAGAAGCAATTGCAGGACCACAAAGTGGAAGAATACAAAAACAAATTGAAAGACTACTGCAGGAGCTCCAAACCAGATTTGACCATTTCCAAGAGTTAAAACCATGCTTTGCTTTCCTTGTAAATTCATTCATCTTTAATGTAGTCAGTGATGGCTGTCCAGGTAGCCAACCGTTTGTCACAAACTTGTCTGCTGTAGAAACGAAACTGACTGGCTCTAAAAAAGACTATCAATGCCACTCTACAGTTAATTTCAGGCGACAGGTTCCAGAAAATACCCAGAATTTAAACGACCAGTGTTCAACTCATTTCTGTATATAGCACGACATATCGCTGTGGCTTTTTCTTATCTGTAATGAAGTTGGTAAAACCAAACCATCGTGCAACCCTAAAAATGAACACTTGGGAGAATTAATTCGCACAGCTTTAGCAAGGTATTGTCCAGATTTTAGGGGCTAGAAAATCAAACAAAAACTTAATATTGACATGTACTGTTGCAACCTCTCCGGTGATGTTGCGCTGATTGTGTGATTCACCACGAACGGGATGTGCGTGAAGAACAACACCATACATATGTGTGGTGCGAACAAGCAATAATAGAGTGATCATGGCATGTGAACTCTATTGTTGCTTGCTGCCACAGTGCGAAGCTTTGCGCATATGCCGCTC
>JGI24159J19872_10002475_pt1 | contig 22027 bp, 14 predicted proteins | sample Ectturendosymbi4_FD_19872 | JGI IMG/M metagenome (IMG submission 19872) | reverse complement strand
GTAAATTGCGTCATATTCAACCTACGCTTTGCGCTAAACATATTGAAAACAAATTATTTACAATATAAACGCTTTGACGATCATTCCTGAAATTTTGTATCACACTGCAAACACTTCGCAAAAATCCGATCTGTGCATCTCGTTCTTGAGATACCATTCTTTCAGACATTACCCATGATGAATGATCACAGGTGAGGATCGGAACAAAGACTGATGTAATGACTAAAAGCTTTGTTTTGTTTAACAAGGCACTTGAACTTTTCCATCTGCTGCAGTGTAGGGCCTATTGCCGCTTACTTGCGACGCGCACTGGCTTGGTTTTCTGAAGAAACCTGCTAATTTTCATTCCCACTCGGTCGCACGCAAATGAAAACCGATCAAGTGCATGTTGAAGACTGCTCGGAGGATGCAACCAGCACCACATCCTCCGCAAAAAGCAAACGGTTGATCCAACAGTGACACCCTTGTCAACCTTTTCTCTACCAACCACGCCTCCCTTTAAGTCAAAGTGGGGAACCTATTTACTATCACGGGTCGCATAAATTGTCGATTATCCCTGGCGGGCCGGAAATAACAATTGATTTTATCCTGAAATTCTACCTTTACCGAACTGAAAGGGATAGAGGCTTCTTATGACACACTATCTAAGTACCTGCTTATCATGGAGCTTCGTTTGGACGCGATCTTGTACTCTAAATTGGGAACGAAAATTCTGATGCGGGCCATATTAAATGTTCACACGGGCCGCAGGTTCCCCACCCTTGCTTTAAGCAATTTTCCTATGTTTCAAGCCCCCTGGCTATAAATAAGTCGTACAAACGAATGCATTTATTGATCACACTTTCAATGCAGTAGAGCGCATGGACGTCGGAAAGGGAGGGCAAGCCCCCCTGGATTTTGAAAATTTTAGCAAAAAGACGTTGTTTTCTTAGTTTCGACAGGGGAAAAACCATAGAAAAAATTTGGAAAAATGTCCTAGTGCCCCCCCTGGAAAAAATTCTTCTGACGTCGATGGTAAAGCGCGTAAGGGCTCGCGCCTCCCTGGAAATTTATTATTGCCCCTCTAGGGAGGCGTGCTCCCCGGTNAAGAAACATTGTTCTATCCAATTCATATAGACTGACGAGAGTGGTGACAGCACACTTTTGTCAGAGTCCAATAACAATGGTGAACNTTTGTGATTTAACTCAACCGACACGGGGGCAAACGTCTAATCAGGAATGCAATGACTTGACCAGGTATTACGCAGCGGCCGAATCCCAAACGACAAAACACATGAAACCACGCCGGCCACGTGCGATGAATGGAAGATTAGCCTACAAGAAACGGTAACTAAGCCTACGCTTTATGACCCTATTTTGCGCGTCCCTTTTCGCACAGCTCAACATACACAGCAAAATGGTTCAACGACACAGACTGTCCGAAGGTTTTGCGAAATATGCTGGCGTTGACATTCATGAATTTTTTTACACATTTTGCGTAATAACCGCGCGCTTACGTCCGCAAAAAATGGCACACCACTGTATTGACTGGTACAACGTACAGACTGAAAGCAGATTCGGAAATTTGCGAAAGAAAATTGAGTTTTGCATAAAGCAAACTATTAAATTCTGTTTTTGGTAGTCATCGCAATAACATATTGCACACACTACCACGTTTCGTCGGATTTATTGCATCTTAAGGCATGCAGCAACGGTAGGTAGTTTTCAATCCCTCATCGACACGAATTCCGGCTAATGAAGGAAACATCGGAATAAAACAGCACCGAACTCAAACGCATGCCTTGAAATGATCATGGGGAGCAAGACACTGCTGCGTACGAGTACTGTACTTTCTTTTTCTTCTACACTTCGTTGCCATTGTGATGCAACAGTGCAAACCGTTACGCGAAGCTCTTCTTTTGCGCTGACAATCAGCAAGAAAATCCGTAATAAGAATCATGTTTGAAAATGTTAAAGTTCTTTTGATTGAAAATTCTCAGTACAACTTGATCATTGATGCCAAATGCAAACAATTCTAAACCTGCATTAGCAAAACGACAAACATAATTCCATCACCATCGCGCAGGCGATTCGCATCAAACAGCAACTGTATGTGTTATGACAATCGACGCGAGAGCAAAATACAGAAAAAGAGGATTGAAAAATTGGCAGTCAGACGCTATCCTCCCACCGCGCTCTTAAGTAATAATAGAATCACCCAACTTCTCACGCGGATCTACGTCATAGATGACATTACCCGACGACGAAGCGCGTTTGTAACAGGGAGGCTGTTTAAACGTACCGGGCAGAATACCAACTCCAAACATGCACTTTAGCTCGACGATAGATGGCAATGGGATTAATATCGCACATACGGATTGCGTAGAACAGTGATTGCATGTGGTTTGGCAACAGAGACGAGAGCGAAATGCGGAAAATGGCATTTAAGCAATTTGTTATTCGGAACGTTGTCCTTCCGCACGTTGCAGTTAGGTGACAATGGAGTCCTCCAATCTGCCATACCGATCTACGTCATAGATGACGTTGCACGGTGACGCGGCGAGTTTGTACGAGGGAGGCTTTTCAAACGCATCCGCAAATGCGTTCTTTCTCCCTCCGAGTAAACCTTCAACAAAAGTATCGTAGATCGCACTTTCCCAACGGGTACACGTCAGTTCTGGCAACCACAGGCGTCGGAAGGGGAGGGGACTCCTAAAATTTTATACTGTCCTGCTACATTTTTGGTAGAAACATGTTTTTCTTTTAAATGAGAGGTGGTGAAATGAACTTTAACCACTGTTATACCCCCTAGGAAAAGTCTTTTCGACGCCCCTGCTGACAACGGCTGATATTTTCAACGCTCTTCTTTTTGCAAGAGTGAAAACATTTTTCAAGGGTCTTTTCAGCATAACTTTGTTGGAGCAGTTAATATAATAGTTTCTGAACTACGCCAGTATCAATTCAACGGCGTTGAAAATCTCGGTTGAAACTAATAGTACATTGTGGGAGTGTTTCGGAGATCGGTTACGATCCCTACGAGAAGTTTCCTCATCTCCGCTTGGTGTCATTTTAATAGTTTTCAAATATATTTTTGGCTTGCATTTCACGTTCAGACGAAATTGCAGCAGCTTGCAAGTCAAACCGATTTCCCACGAATGTTATTCAGTGGCACCAAACGGATGGCACTGTTATCTAATACAAGAAAGAGCAAAGACTAATCAGTGTGACCTCGCGTTTGCGCAAGTTATGTGACGAGTGCTTTGATGGTGGGAGGGAACTGGAGGTGTGGGAGGGAAACTTGGCGGTGGGAGGGAACTGAACCGAACGAACGTGAACTTTCTGAAAGACTAAGGCACCACACAATTTTGCCTGAACATTTTATGCTTTCATCATTTCAGGTAAGCTTTTGAGAGTTGGTACCACATTTCTAAAAGACTCACAAAACCGTAATTTTGGCCAAAAAACAATGTTTTCGCGCGAATGTTTTGTAGATTCCTTCAATTTCGTAAGAAATGTTTTAGATTTCAACCGTTCACATTTCGTAAGTGGCTGAAATCTGGAACAACAGAGCAACTACTACGATTAGGTAGCAATTGTGAGCATTCAAAAGCCTGCTTTGTTGTGGCAACGGCTTGTTTGCGTCACAGAACATGCTTTGGTGTTTACCAGATACCTGCACTGCCTTTCTGTTGGTTGTGAAACAGCAAAACCTTGGATAAAGAAACAGCATGAAATAGTATTGTAAGTGGAAACAACCACCGGTAATCGCTTTCGCAATTTGTATCTACAGCAAGCAGCTCTTTCTTGGCAAAGAATCACTTGCTATGATTTTAACAGAGATGTTTTTGGGGCCTACTGAGCAGGAATCCTCGGCCCGCATTCCAATAGTATAGCGATTACTCTGTATTTACGATTATGGTGTTTCGTGCAAAGCAAACAATGTGAAAACTTCTACAGAAAGAAAAAAACACATGCGACAAGAGAAAAAAACTTTCAGAAGCGGTAAAATATTATTCATCAAAATTCGGTGTTTCGCAAACACAGGCGGCGCAGGAGCAAGGACGACTTCTGTCGATACCGCAGTCTGGCCATCACAAGAAGGTTCAACACTTACCGTGCTTGGCTCTGTAAGCACATCCTAGACAAGCGGAGTTGGACGTGTCCAGGACGTATACAGGAGCCTGGAATACGTCGGAAAGCACCTGAGGAAAAAAATTCAGCCCAAAAATATTTTCAAACGTGAAACGTCCGATCTTAGACAGTTGACTAGGTCTGGTGCGGGTGAATGCCAGCAATGTGGGATTTTCACTCACCTGCAAAATATCCGGATTGGCAGAAGCGCCTCCAGTGGCGAGAACTCGTGAATTGACGTTTAACTTATAGCCCAGTTTCTCGGCGTGATAGCGCTTGGCCAGAAATTGGCCTTCCACCAGACAGCGAACCTCCACTTTGTCAGGGAAAGAGGAAACCTGGTACAACAAGAAGTTGCAGCAACATAACTTTAAGGAGCAGATGAACGGCACTATTCACCACTACCAAGAAAACAAGGTATTCCAGAGTCTAGGTAGGGCATCTCATCCAGAGTTACTGCAGTTGCGCAAGGCACAATGACGCAGTCACGGCCGCAACCAGCTGAAATTTTTTTATGGGAAAAATGGTTGTGACTTGTTATTGTACCTAACAACTAAACATGTGGGGGATTCTTCCCTGGTTGCGGGTCTGCATACAGTGGATACTTTTATATGTCCAAATACGTTTACAATTAGGTAGATCATGTGGATGTAGTCATTCTGAAGTACTTTGCAAATTGAAGAAATTAAGAATCTCAGGGTTTTAGACCTTTAGAACTAATGTCACATGTTTCTTTATAAATGATTATGGTCATGTGATTATGGGTCGGTTTTGTTTCATATCCACACGAACTATGCAATCATAATGCGTCCTTATACAATCATAATGCGCTCACAAGCAGTCAGTTCTTCAATGGAATTGATAATTCGAAATATTCTTTCACTGTAGACGCAGTGATTTTCTGCGACTGAACACTAAAGCAGAAGAATTTATTTAAATCAAAAGAACACAGGCTTCAGGCAAGCACGTAATTTTGTTACGACAAAGGTTAACAAAATGACGCCAAGCAAAAGATGGTTGGAATGTGAATGATTGTTATCACAGACAAACACTGACTTTCTCAAATGAAAAGAAGTATAAGATAAATTCTCGAAAGTAGACTGTTGAATAAAATTCAACTCGAGCACATCATCTGGTTATTCGAAAAGGTTATGCACCCCTGATCTAGATAGTCGATTGTACGTGCTGGAATGAATAACATTTGTGCTGGTAGAGCATCATACAAGGCAAACAAAAATTGAATGACATCAAAGGCGCAAAAGGTAGAAGACCAGACCGAAGCTATTTTGTTGGTATTGTAGTCGGAAATGCGTCACGCAAAAGCACAACAATAAAAGACCACAACTAAACTTAATGAGATTTTTGTTTTTGTTTACCTTCCAGCAATTGGTCGATGCGTGGCGTAAATTTGCTAACAGCGCATCGAAAGTCACAATGTTACGATAAAATAGGAATAGCAGGCTACAGGAAAATGTATTTATGTAGAAAGAAAGCCCGATACATCAACTAGAAAGCCGTGAAAGCAGGTTTTTGTGAAAAAATAGAAGTTACTTTTACTCGCGTGCCATATGGAAGACCTTCGCGTACTACTAGTGATGCGCGTAGAACCGTCGTCAGAAAGTTGTTAATAGGGGGGCTTTAGGCTTGTACGGGGGGGGCTTAACATTCAATTTTGACAAAATTTCCACTAACTTAGTGTTTCATATTTCAATTTGGGGGGTTAGGTTTGGGGGGCTAAGCCCACCAAAGCCCCCCCGTGGCGACGGAACTGGGTGCGCGTACCAGCTTTAACACATCTAGCGTTTTTATAACTGTCGCATTGTGATTAGACAATCTTTTTTAAGCCAGTGAAAGACAAGGTTATGCACACTCCAACATACAGTAAGATGCACTATATGGCTACTCAGATTGATAAAATTTTTATACCTTCTCGTCACCAGCGTCGAACCGGTAATGGCCGACAGCATTCGGGATGATCTCTTCGGAATCGAAGTAGATTCCTGTGAGCAAACACAAAGTCTGGCACAAGTACTGTAAACAAAAACAAATTACTGGTATCGAGATTGGCTGCACAGGCAGGGAGGTATTGGCAAAGATGAAGGGGCAGTAAGTTTGCAGACAATCAATAGTTTTGGTGTGCGTTGCAAGTATTTTACTGACAGGGGTGAAGGTTGCAGTGGAATCTACAAACATCAAAACAGCTGCTTGCAATTTCCTTGCAAAGGAAAGGACGTTGCAAAAAACTGTAAACGTCACGGCATGACAACGAGCAACGTGATTCCGTTCAACTCTTGGTGATTATGACGTTTGTTAAACGAACAATGGCTATGAAGAAAAATGAAAATATTGCTTTCCAACAAAATTGTGTTCGCTTCTTAAATGTTTTGCGTAGTCTTTAGCAGTGGTTGTCAACCTGGGGGTTGTGACCCGTTAGGTTATAGTGAGTTGCTATGACGGGTTACGGGTCGCTGTACAAAAAAGGTTGAAAACCACTGGTCTAGAGGTTTGGGACGGAAATGTTGCCAGGACTGCGGTGCTTCTCTAAAACTGTTTTGCTGAAATGAAGCCGCATTCCTTAATTGCAAACTGCCATCGACAGTACTTAAGTTAGTAGCAGACTACAATAATCCACAGTTTTATGACTCGATTACAAAATTATATGATGCTTTCTTGTTTAGATATCCACGCCCTTGTCATTAAAATCTTTGCAAGCATGCTAGATTCCTGAAAACGGAGTCAACGCCTTGCGTCCCAAAGCATTTTACGCTTCATTGAAGACGCGGGAATGCACCAAAACTGAAACTTCCAGTACCGATGTTACCGCCGTTCATCGGAGGAGTCGATTGCAAGGCTTGGGAAAACACTTTCCACGAACCATTGGCGTGTCTGTCGCGAAAGCTCTCTCGAGTCAAGGAACCATTTTTGAAGCTGAAAACATCGAGATGTTTATTTTATTATGCACATAAGCTCAAGGAATATACATCAAATAAGAAGACCATTACAGAAGCATGAATCGCGAAATACCCAAAGCTTTCCTTGAAGGCCCCAAAAGACTATGACTGTCAAGGTCCCGAAAAAGTTGCTCTTAATTGAAATTTCGTAATTAATTCTGAGGTTTTCCCGTGGTCACCTGCTGAGTAATATTTCAGCTTCATCTTATACCAGTATTTCCCAAACTTAGTTGAGGCGTTACCCAAATCAAGGTAGCGATTATGTCTTATTGCCCTCAATATCTTGCGTTATAAAAATAATAATACAAAACAACATTGTGTTTTTCTTTCTACGTTACCCCCCGGACAATCACTTATTACCCCCAGTTTGGGAGCCACTGCCTCATACACTGCCATATCAATGAAATCTAAATGTTGCTCACAAGGCTGGTTTTACTCCGATCATTCGGATTTTTCTTATATTCGGGATGCATTGAAGTTATTTAGCTAACTCTAATTCACTTTGAGAGATATTAACATGGAAATGTTTTCGGAAAGACCTATCTTGCAGACCAGGGATGGGGACCTATTTACTATCACGGGCCGCATGACTTATGGAATATCGCTGGCCGGGCGGAAAAAGTAATTTTATTTTGAAATTCTGCCTTCATCTTCCAAAGGGAAACAAGGAGAGAAAACTATGTCATAGAGCGAGAGATACTTCGCTTGGCTTGCTGTTCACATGTCTGCCCGTCATGGAGTTTCGTTTTGACGCGATGTTGTATTCTAACTCGGGTAACGAAAATTCTGATGCAGGCCATATTAAATGCTCACGCGAGCCGCAAGTTCCCCACCCCTGTAGTAGACTATCCAGGCGGCTTACTGAAAAACAAACCCACACACAGTAAATAAATTTGAGCTTAGACTCAACACATAATGTTGAACTAATTGCGTTGACCTATGTTCCAGCAATTCGCAAAAAGGCGCAATACATTTCGGCGGAAGGCACATCACGTTTAATTCAATCAGCAGCCTGGATATAAATCGAGTGTGCGCCGATGCCTGCGACCTGGGCCTTTCACGCCATCGAGTGGACAAGTTGCCAAAGTCACCTGACGACGTCGTAAAAACCAAGCGGCGGTAACTGCATCGAATGATGGCAAAAGCAAAGAAAGTGTTTCCCTAACAAAAAATAAGAAAAGCAGTGTGATAAAAAAGGGCATAACCCTACCACAGGTATTTTAAGATTTCGTAGAACACAGCAGAAAATATTTTTATTTAAGCGTTATGACTATCATACATAACACTGTGAAGTAAATTTTCAACTTTTAAAATCTTAAATTATTCCAAATTTTGAGGAGAGTTTCTAACAAAAATTCCTTGGCATTTTTCAATGGATATTGTGACTATGAGTCTTTTGATATAGCAATGTTTGGACAACATACATTTGGCCCAGTGAAGGAGAACCTAAAGCAAAACGCACCTTTTGTCGCGCGTTTTATTCACAGCAAACACGAAGAAAATATCACAAGTATAATATTTAAATGCAAGCGCAGGAGTGAGCTGGATTTTTAGCATATGTAAGAGATAACCAGCGTGGTCCTTTTTGACAAGACATTTTTAGTGAACTTATCATCTCATCTGTGTAACAAAACAAAACCTTTAGCCTGGCGGCAAGTTTGTGAGGAATCCGCCTCCTTGTTTCTGCTTTCAAACTTCTGCGATGATTAAAACTTGCGCGTATCTATTTTTCCATCGTTGCAAGCAGACATGGGGCGATTACAGCACAAATGTAATCGATTACGATTACTTGCCACTTGCTCGATTACGAATAAACAAAATCACAACGTAATCGATTATGATTACACTGACAGTAATCACGATTACAATCGTGATTACATTTGTCTTGAAACACATTCAGAACGAAAACAAACCTCATTTTCATGGTTTGATGTAAGTGCATTTTCAGACAACATACAATATTAATGAACGTAATAAACGAAGTGACTAATGTGTAAAGGTCAAGCACCGGAAAAAAATGTACAATAATTGTTTAAATGAGATGTTCGTGCAGTCAACAAACTAGTGGCGTAACTGGAGGTTTGAGCTAGAAGGGAAACGTAGCTGAAAGAGGCCCACTGGCCTCTATAGGTGACCTACAAGTCACCACTCAGAAAAAATAACTCGTGGAATAATGGTGAATCCGGGTGTGGGTGGCTATATTAAATTCCCAAATAAACGGAAAACCTCCAAAAACGCAAAAAGACAACCTACTGAAAACCAGATGAATACTAAAACCGAAATATTAGTTAAGTAGAGGCCTGGTTTTTACATTTGGCTGGCCAGCGGAGTCAAATTTCCCCTCATCCCTCCCGTCAGTTACTCCACTGCAACAAACACTTTAAATATTAATTAAACAAATGATCAGTGTTTAAAATATTTGCTACAGTTGATAAACATCAAGGCTTCAAACTTTTCACCGTCGAACGACATCTATCAGGCTTGAACATTCGAGCAGAAACGCTGAAATTTCGTTTGTTAATAATTTCAAAATTGCTGACTATTTTTTCTGAGTGCGGGTTACGATCGTCTGCAAGCCAACATAGCATTGTGTAGCTTTTTGAAATGAAATGAACAGTGATGCCAATATCGCGCATCTGTCTATTGGACCACCACACGTCAACAGTCAACAAAACCTCACTGGTTCGTTTATTTATTTTTTTACCAGTATCTGGTGGATCGCCGATGACATGCTAGTTATCAGTGTTTTGGAAAAGTACTTTCGACTTGGATTAAAGTACCTTATTCCTCTGAAAAAAAATTAATTTACTGTATATAAATTACTGTACTAACGTAGGCTACTCCAGCGCTTACATTCATAAGTTGTCTCTGAATAAACATAAATAAAACCAACACCTCTCCTGGAAATGTCCCACTATTCTGTTGCCGAAGCGGCAACAGAATTGACAGTGTCAACTCATTTTTAAGTAAAGCTCTTCTTTTTGTTGTTACGTCTCACTGGACTCGCAACGTAACTTCCGGCGGCCAAGAGGAAGGGTAGCTGGAACAAAGCGCTGTGCTTGCCACTGCACTATCTGGATTTAACACACACAGACGGGAAAATAGCCTCCCCTGAATCATAACCATAACAAACGATGATAAAGGAGGGAACCCAGCCGCTACAACCGCGGTTCATCGCACAGTGACGTAGGGTGAAGATTTCCAAGTTTAATCGCGAAAGTAATCGTNGATTACGATTAAATTGGCAATGTAATCGATCACGATTACATTTCATTTTTGGTCAATTCAATCNATTACGANTACTCAAAAAACTGTAATCGGTTGCAATCGATTACGATTGGCGATTACCCCATGTCCGGTTGTAAGCCGCAAAGATGGCGCAAATAAATCGATCACAGTTTATTTCACAGGGAAACTAGTTTCGCGTTTCCAAACGCATCTTCAGCCCTTACTCTAATAGAAATATGTGGGTATTCTTCGCATTTTTTTGAGCCTCACAAAATATCGCCGACGCGAACATCTCACCAAAGCAGTGCCATGTAAGCTTGTTCGTCGACTGGATTGACGAAGATGTGGCCTTCCAGGGACGGCCTCGGCTCACTCAGCCACAACATGAGCGTGTCCGACGTTCCAAGACTCACCACAACGTCACCACGCTAGAAAATGAACACAAATGAGCAAATCGTAAGGGTCGGTTTGTGAGGTGACGACTAATGCTTCGACCAGGTGTAGCGCACTCTGTCGCTGAAAGCGTAGAAACGCGATGGTGAATCCGTGTGCAAGGTGGAGCAACAGCGCAGTATATCGAGCAACAGCCCAGTATATAACAATACGACGCACACACTGACATGAAACCTATTTTAACAGTTATGAAAATACTCCTGAGACGACTACACGCTAAACCAGATGCTGGGTTCCTTGGCTGTACGTTGTTACAAGAAATATAATCACGGATTGCAAAGCTGAAAAGAGCACCAAAGCGAAACAGTGGAAAGCAGGTACGCTATCGTTTTCTTCTGGAGTGAATGATGACAAACGCATACCCCGTACTGTACTAATGCTCCTGTTCAGGTTTAACGGACGGGAAAGGAAGCACACACAACCAGGACCAGAATCGGGGGGGGGGAAACCTGGCGATTTGTTCCCAAAAATTTTCAAAATTATTTAAAAGCGCTAAAATTGTTAGGTAAAACAACAAGTTGGAAGCGTTTTGTCCCACCCCCTCGATAATATCGACAGGTTGCGGCCCGCACACAACCAGTTGTCGAGCACACAACAGTCAGGGAACGAAATATTGGTAACTGCTGCCGACATCACGCAATCTCCTAATCAGATGAGTTCCAACCGACTGTAAACAACACGCTGTAAGCACAACGCCAGAAAAATATTGTAGCGAACTTCTACAGTTACACGTTAAACGCCGCATACGAAAGCCAACGAAAAGGATGCAAGCATTTAAAAAAATCAAAGCTCAATTTCACACTACATGCTCTCAAAATATTCACATCGTGGGGGCGATTGTGACTTCACGTGGCGGTTCGGAAAGCAAAACGCATCAAAAGTCTTGATCTTTCATATTGTTTTTAATGTTTGCTGTAAAACATTAGAAGTAAATGATAAAGCATATCTGAAACCGATTATTACTGGAAAAAGTAAAGGGTTATTGGATGTGAATAAATATAAATCATTAGCACGTGAATATTGCTTGATTGTCTGGAACAGGGTTTCTCAACCGGGGCTCCCTGCCCCCACCTTGGGGGCCACGGAGCGGTTCTCCGGGGGCCGCGAGCAGAGGCTCTTACTAAATAGCTCTGCCGTGATATTGCAAAACCCATGTGTAACAATATTACTTATACGCCAGTTGAAGGGGGGAGGGGGCCACAAACCATGAAAGTTTGAGAACCACTGGTTTAGAATGTCTGTGCTATATCAACAGTGTTTTTCCAATACAAAGGAACGTGGTCACCAAAAAAATGGATACTGTCCTTTCGTCACAAACAGAAATAATGAGGTGGAGCCTATGAATGGATATTTGTTTTCTTCATTCCATCGCTGCGAAGTCGACGCAAGAAACCATTGCTAATAAGAATTTTAAAAAATACGTTACTTCCTGCAACCGGTCTCCGTACAAAGCGTACCTGCAGTCTGCAGCCAGCCAATGACGCGGGGTTATCCCCGGTGAAAGCGACAACTTTGCAGTCTGTCCTGAAGCCATAGCGGCGAACGAAGTAACTGCAGATGTTTCCCTGGAAAACATCGAACAAGCAAAAGACATGATCAATTTCGCAGTAAACGGGAAAAATACCAGTGTGTATCAGAATCGAACCAACGCTGTTACCTCGATCTCTACAAGATAATAAAAGAAAGAAAACTGACGTCGTTCGCTCCACTCGTGATTTGTTTTCACGCAACACTTGCTGTTTAACAAAAGATGTTAAAGAATCAGGTCATCACAACACGTGTGCAGCTCACCAATACAGTGGAAGAGGGAACTGGATCGCCGAGTTTTGCAGCCAAGCCTTCGGCAGTCGCGTTCAGGCAANTCGCATCCCATTGCTTCGTGCTGAAAACAAATCAAGGTAGGCGATTTTCTAATGCTGAAGAGCTGATTGCCATCGCAAACNCCAACACATTTGAACTGAACGACACACTACACAGAGCACGCTATACAACATATACAACACATGGTAAAGTGTGCGCGTGTTTTCGGGGTTTTAAAACATTAAGTGTATGTGTAGCGTGTCTCAGCCTTGAGTCGCAAAACCGCATGAGGTTCGCGAATGTTTTCTTAGGGTTCGCAATTATTTTCACAAAACCATAATTTTAATGATATCATCATATTCAACTTGTCTTTTTCTTCTCCGACAATCCAGACCCAATCGTAGTAATCGATCACCGCGTTGAACCTGTTTTTGAATGAGTTTGATTGCTACGCATCGCACCTTAATTGCTGGGCGATCTATAGCATCCTTACTCCCCGTCTGAATCGCAAAATAAAGTGCAACGCGTTATGGGACCGCGTCCGAATTCGTTACCTCAAGCATTTGACATGTCTCTACAGTCAGCAATGGCATCAAGCAGCCACAGTGTTTTTGTGCAATGTCACTTTAAGCGCTGAATCCATGACAAGATCTAAGATGAAATGGCATCTNGACACAAAACATTCTGTCCATGACACACACGACTTAAAGTTGTTCCGACGTCATGAGGCTGAATTTTATAGTCATAGACTTTCAGNAGGTTTTCATCAAGAACATTCTGCATTAATGACATCATGTGAAATAACACTGAAATGTTTCATATNAAGAAATCGTGACTTGGTAAATGCTTGCAAAATTCTGTTTAAATAGTGCAGCCACTTCTTGGAGAAGGTAGTGAGACGAAAAGGCAGCAAATATCCCATTACTGTATGCAAGAATACCAATCAGAGGCATGTTTGAGGTATGCTAAAAGTTAAAAAGGAAATGAAACGAGAGCATCTCTCCTGCTTTCTTTTCAGGCGCTGTCGTCACGGATGTTGCTTCATATTCTCAGCTGCTTGTTTTCGTGAGATCTATTCGTTCAGAAAGAGTCAAAAAAAGTTCCTCTTTCGCAGTAAACTGGACATCACGAGTGCAGATATGACCTCTTTCGCAGTAAACCGGACATCACGAGTGTAGATATGACGGTGAAAACAAGCGTATTTTTTGGTTCTCCGGCGCTGCGCTGAAAAAGTGTCTGCAGGGTTGGTACCGATGATGGCGTCCTGCTGCGTCGAGATAACGCTCGCTAAACAATCACCGCTTCCATTTCAAAGCTGAACAAGAACAGTTGCACAGTGATCACCTGAAAACCNCAGTCAACATCCCATATTTACAGCTGCTGTTGNCGCAACGGTGTTTGACAGNAAAAGGTTGCACCCATGAACCCCACCAATCAGTGACAGGAAACTACTGCATCTGAGGTATGCTACTTAGAAAAACGACATGCCGTGTTGTGAGATTCTTCACATGCTTTCCTCAACAGCTGCTGTTACAGACTTCTTTATCAACTACAGTGTGCAAGTTGAGCGTACAAATTGCCGACATTGGATCAGACACACCTACAGTACTTGTCAAAGCATTTTTAAAATTCGTGCGAAGACATCTTTGTTCTCAGAATCATACTGATGTACCACGCCTTCTGCTTCCTTACCAAGTCTAGGAAAGTGTGAATTATCCTTTTTCTCAGAGATAAGGCAAACAATTCCAGTAAATAAACACCAACATTTATTGAGGTGACCACAAACCCTAAAAACCACTTCTCCAGCGCAAAGTTTCAGTTATTTCCAGCTTTAAAATTTTCACTGATTTAAAAAATGTTGTCTAGGGTTGAGAAAAGTACTGACAAAAGACTCTTTAAATCAGTGGTGAACAACAACACAGGGCACGACGAAAGTTCGTAAATGGCAAGCGTGCATTTAGGTCGAGGTGAAAAGTAAATTTTCTATTTGGAGTAAAGCATGACCAGTCGGTCGCGTTATTTCGTAATAATTTAAATCAGCAGGATATTCATGCGCAGTGATAGGATATCCATGCGCAGCGATTTAAATCAGCAGGATATTCATGCGCAGTAATAATTTAAATCAGCAGGATATTCATGCGCAGTGAACTTCAGTCAGAAACTGCAGTCCTGTCTGCTTTTATGAAAAAGATGTTCGTTTGCAATTCTACGGCTCGGAACTACATTACATGACAAAAATGCGGCTTGCATCGAGATGAATTGAACGCCCCTTCCTATAATGTTTGCGAAAAAGTAGACACCGCTTAACAAATCCACCTCCTTACCAAGCGTTTTTGGATTCGATTAGCAGCGGATTTTATAACCGGCGCCGGAAAAATTAGAGTTAAATAAGAAGTAATTTAAAGAAACCAGTAATGTACAGAATGCTTTGTTCAATCATTGCACGCTACGCTTCTCAGAAAATTCTCAGCAGCTAATTCATTTGCAAAACACTAGCTCTTTACGTGAAACACGTGCTAATTTCTAGCAGCTCGGCGACAAAAATGAGAAAATGGAATTAATATTGGATTTATAAAGTAGCGTTTTGCCAATGCTAAAATTCCGTCCTAACCCTATTTGGCTTTAATAGACGACGGATTCATTATCCGTGGATTTATTAAAACCCTTTTAAGGGCCGCAGAAGCCACGATCGTGGCTTTTAAAGTTATATTAGGCTGTAATTCGCGAACGAAGTGCCTTAGAGAGTCAGTGAAGACATCTTTAGAAGCGGAAGACAGCAATCGATTTGTTGAGGTATGTTGCGCGTACTAGTGACGTCACTGTGACCGAGCACAACATACTTCGACAAATGCGTAGCTGTCCTTTCAGAGAAAAATAAATTTTTCACGCAGCCAAAAAAATTCGTGGTTTTCATTCGGAAAACTGCGGAGCGGAAACGAAACACGTTGGAAATTATTGTTTCTATATAAAAAATGTCATTCATGACCATAACGCGGCAAATTTTTTAAATAGTTTCAATAATGAACTGTTTGGGGGGGTAAAACGGTGCAAAACCCAAAATGTTTGGGTTGTTTTCACCGTCTTCAGGTCTTTGAAGAGTAAATTGTACCCAATATAAACACACGAAACATCTTAAAATTGCAGAACAGGTTTTCCCTTGAAGTCTTACAACATCCTACCAAATTTCAGGTGAAAATAACAAGAGGAAAAAAGTTATGGAAGTTTTCATCAATATTTAATTAATTAATCCCATAGGCCCTATGGCATAGGTATTTAATTAATTAATTTGTTGTTTTCAGGCACTAACTTTCCAACTACTAACGCTAGATGGCCAATCAAGTGCTCTAAAGATGCATATTTTCGCCTTGTTTATTTTTAATAAAAAAATAACGAAAACATCCCTTGTGTCTTTTTCTCAGGCCCCGATGACGTCGTACAAAAATCCCTTGGCCTCCCTCACTTTTTTTCACCTAAACATTCACCCTCAAAAACAAACAGTGATGAGTTATTTTGGTTGACATTTTTGGTTAGTCGGGGCCTTTAGACGTAGTCCAAGTCAAAAAAAACGTTTCGAAAAAGCTAACAAGCAAGGGTGAAATTTTTTTTATTTTCCGGAAATTGCTGGAAAATGGCTTCCGAAAAAATCAAAAATTGCATTTTTCTCAGTATTTTCAAATGCTAAGGTACCTTTTTTGAAACTCATCGGATCGATTGCTGTCTTCCGAATCCGAAGGATATCTTCACTCTCTAACGCAGCGGTTCTTAACCGGTGGACCATGCCTCCCCACAGGGGGCGTCAACAAATTTCCAGGGGAGCGTGAGCCCTTACGGGCTCTACAATAAGAAAAAAATTTAAACTTATTTTTGAAAGTTTTCGGAATTTGTACAACTTATTTTAAAGTCAGGGGGAATGAAACAAATCACATTGACTTGGTACAGAAAAGGTTAAGAACCACTGGGTCTTGCGCGATCTGTTCGCGAGGTACGGCCGATAATAACTTTAAAACCCCCGATCGTGGTCTCTGAGCGCCTCACAGCAGGGTCCACTGCATTGAGAAAAGATCAAAGCACATGCTATTGTTTTTGCAAAACAATCTTAACAAGTGTCATTGTACACTGCTCTATTGAACTGATACAAGGTCAATCATTTCGGCGTTTTCAGTAACTCCACGATTGTTCATGTATTCGTGGAAAATCTATAGACGGGCATTTGCGATTGTATTTATAGTCAGTTGTCACAACATGGTACAGAACTTCAATTTTTCGAAACAGAGACAAAAGCGTTTTTTTCTTCAGAGCGTAAAATTAATTCGGAAAACAACTACTTGAATTTTCCGAGACCGAGGCAAGGTGCAAACGCTTCAGACCGAAGCAGACCCAGATACCGCAACTTCCAAGCAGCGTGGCCAGATTCGGGACTTATTTTGCGCTAACCGAATCTCATAAACCTGTTTCAAAAAATCAGCCAGCGTCTATCTGAACAAGAACAAAAAACTGCCACATTTTTTTGTGCGCAACTTTGATTGGGCAAACGGAAAAACAACAAGACCACAGCTTATTCTAACATCTGCTAAGTAGATAAAAAAAAAGCGATTGAAAAAAACTTTGAAGCCAAAGCTTTTGATTTTTCGCCCGTGCTAACATCAAAACCGAAGCCGCCTTACGCAAAGACACTTGAGAACAAGAACACCCGAAACTTTTCTTCACGACAGGTCTGGGGGGAAAGCGCCACTCGTGGCAAAAGCAAAACGGAATTCGAACTGGTCTTACTTGATGTCGAGAAGGTTCATTCCGGAGCCGTCGCTGTAGTCGATGCTCGCGTAGTTGCCAAGCAACAACGACGCGGCAAAGCTGCTCACCAAGGAAATTCTCTGCCATGGAAAAATTGATGCAACGAAACAGCGTGAAAATCAGTGGTACATCGATTTGAACTGCGTGAAAATTGGCGGCACATCGATTTAACATCTATAAAAAAATTCCGTCACAGGAAAAAACTTAAATAGCAACTCACAACGTTAGCACAACAAGCTTCTCATGCTCAAAACAACAAAAAGAAAACCCTGGAAAGGCAGAAAGTGTTCTTATTATAAAATCTATACTGCGCCAGTGCGACGCCCAAGTGCGAACACCTGTTGTTTCGCAATGAAACTTTTAGCTTTCGACTTGCTCGTTCTCAAAAAATTTCAAAGACCACAAAAGGCTTTATTGTTGTAGACCGGTGGTTCTCAAACTTTTCTGCACGTTGACCCCCAACTAAAGTATAAAATATTCTGTAGACCCCGTGGCCTGGCCCAACAGTTACTAATACAAGGAAAGTATGTGTCAAAATAAATTTGAGTACTTTTTGCTTGAAATGCATGATAAAATTAACAATAATTTTGAATTTGGGGCTTCATGCTCCAGTAGACACCAGCAGTTATTCGTTGACNCCCTGGCCATTCAGTGACCCCCATTCAACACCGTTACTATTNACGGANCCCTTGGATGGCCCAATTGACCCCTGGGGGTCNAAATCGACCACTTTGAGAACCACTGTTGTAGACCCTGCATGTTTTTATTAATAATAAGTAAAAGCGACCATCTTGTACAGAAATGAGNGAAAAGCACACAAAATTTGCATACAGCTGCTGAACACCACTGTCTCGAAAAACAAAAGAAAAAAAGTATAGTCAAAAATGTTGTCATTTTNTGGCTGTTTTTTGTTGAATCAGTTTTACAACAAGCAAATGTGAATAAAACATCCAAAAATTAATTCCTAGACAACCTTACTTCAGTCGCATCATAACAGTCTCGTTTCTTCGTAAATATCTTTCTGATTTGGTTCGCAGTGAAACGTTCATATGCCCGCGAACCGGTGATGTCCGACAGCTTCTGTGCACCTCCCACTTGCTGCTCAATATGCCTGTGAAGGAGCTTACATATTGGGCAGGGTCAGCGCCTGTCAAGCGAATCTTCAGCTAGCAATTCAGTTAAGAGTCAACTAAATGAAACAATAGCGACTGAAAAATCGGTTGGGTTGTGATTACGGAGATACGCGCAACTAAAAAATAAAAGATCTTTTGCGCGTTATTATTACACACACATACGAAGTCTAATTTTCCCTCCGTTCGAAATTTTGAGGAAAGCAATTGAACATGGAAAACAAAACATCAAATAAATGATTGGTAAAGAAGATAAAATGCGCAAAAATCATTTTCTTTTTACAAACTTGTATGAAACGACCAAATGATAGCAAACAAAATCAGATACAAGAAGTTATAATCTAGAAAATCTTGAAAATAATTTCTACAGGAATCAGAAAACCAATTGCGCTGTTGCAACCAGTAAGTTAGATAAATTTCGGGATATAATTTACAAAAAACAAGCAATTAAACGTTTAATAGTTTTCAAATATGTTATAAAACTTCTGAATGCGACATACTCTTTCTTCTTTTGTAAGCAGTAACAAGCACCACGGCATTATGACTGACTTTGTTTTTGACAGTTGTGTAGACAAACAGTTCATCAATTGTAGCATGCCAGGTTGGAAAATGAATTGGCTAAAATTTGATAAAAATCCAGCGAATAGCTTACTTCCCACTTAACTATCTTTTTACCCCGAAGCTATGACAATACTTCTTCCGTGTAAAAAAAAACTGGGAGGCTAATAAATTGCTTTGTAATTAAGGATTTTTGGCGTTGCATTGGATTACTGTTGAAATCAAGCTCGTGCGTTTGGACAGAATTAGGAATATTTGGAAAATAGCGAAGCATGAATAACCGGCATTCTTCTTTTGTGCTAGAATCCATCCAGATTGGAGAATAAGGCAGTGAGAAAGCATCCTTTAACTGGTCATACAAGGTTAATTCGCTGTTAACATCTTGCAACTTTGACAGCGATCCCTTCTTCCAGTATACACTGCCATGTTGCTGAAAGGAGATCAAGAATGTTGGCATGCTGATTGCAGGGTATTTAAGTCGTAGTTGAGTATGGCTACTTTGCAGGCGAAACATACACTGTCAAAGATTTTAGTGACTGATGCTTTGGCAAAAAAGGATTCATTTTGAAAGATACCGTTGGGGCTATATTGCTGTTGTAGTTAATATTCACTCTTCACTACATATTCACTAATATAGATATGTTCCATCAGCTAAAATCGTGCAAAATCCAATCAGGTAGACAAACCACAACTAGTAGCAGGAGCAGCAAACACGTCAAGTAAACTTTGTTATAGGACCAACGTCATAATTACAAAAAAAAGATTTTCCTAATTCATGAAAAAACACACTATTAATAACAACAGGTGCAAGAGCGAATAGAAAAAAAAAATAAAAAAATGCATCAGCCACAAAACACACAACTGGCATTATATTGTTGAAAAACTCTAACAATTGAGATATACAACACTCACAAGTCAATAGTGAATTCTATAAAATCATAGTTTTTTCATGTCAAAGTTATTCAAATGTGTTTAACAACAAAAAATATCATCTCACCTGCCCTGTTCCAGAAACAGCAGCAACACAGCTAAAATCAAACCCTGAACTTTTTAGTTTGTCCAATGCAAAGTCAAGAGCCTTAATCCACATTTGAGGTGGAGCTGTAACCACCAGGTTATCATCTCCAACATGCACACCACCTGAAAACAGGAAGCCATTACAGGTGCCTGGTGGAAACTGATAATAAAAACGATATTACAGTTACCTCTTGTGTGAAATTCTGGCAGATCAGAGTCAAATTGCACATTGACTTCTTTGATTACATCCAAATGCTCATCAGTTGCAAGGATTTTTACCTGATATGATAAATCAATAAAAAAGATTTCTGTTTAAAATGAAACTAAAAAAGGCAGTCTTTAGTAAAAATGTTGACAGGGAAAAACATTTTAGTTACTTAAATGGCCATAAATACTGTACTTGTTCAACTGCTTACAAAAAATCTTCATCTAAAAAATTTTGCTGGATTGTAGCAAATCTGTAATTTGAACAAAATGGCAGTATATTAAATGAATGCATGTACACAAACATATCATCTATCATNATTGAAAAAAACATAAAACATCTAGCTTTATTAAACTTAATCAAGAGAATATTTGAAATATTAATTGAANGAAGTTTCAGTAAATCAGGAACAAATGAAACATGCTACCAAAATATCAGATGAACTGCTTAACAAAAAATGAAGTGGTTTCAGAACTGTTTAGTATTCTGTATCTAGAGGTTTACAAAATTGGAAAGAAAGGAAAACAAGGAATCCATCTCTAATGGCGTTGCATTATGCAAACGATGCTACTGCATTTTTTTGCCATAAATGCTGATGTCCAGTGGCTGTTGCAGGTAACGTCAAAGTGAAACCACATTTCAACCCATATGAACTTTGTCAAATAAGAAAAAATATCTGTTTTAGACTAGTCTGGCTTTAGCTATTATCACTGCTAATGTCTTATATCAGTACAGTACTCAACTTGGAAGTTTTTTTATAATGCGTGCTTGCTTCATATTCAGGACAAATTTGATAAGCTTGTTCCAAACCATCATGGCAAAACATTACAACAAAAGATATGAAGTAGGCATGAAATAAAAAATTTCAAAACAAGCCCAAGGAAAAAAACAGTAAGTATAAAATAGTTCATTAAATGTTTGCTTTTTATTTGAAGCACAGTTCAGAGTGTAATTCTTACAATAAAAGTTGAAAGGATATTATTGACCATAATAGACAACCCCTGTAAATCAAGCCTTGATTTTAGATTCACAAGCGAGAGGTTGAGACTAGAACAGGAGCTCCCAACCTTTTTTACTCTTGCATGCTGCACACCTAAAGATTTTAGTTCTGACCTCACACCCCTCGAACTAGCTTTCAAACATTTAGAAATAAATTTAGATTTTATAATATATACAGTATATAAAGAAAATCAAACATATATGGACTAAAGAAGAAACCGATTAACATGTGAATATACTCTACAAAAATAATCACTTCCTTGAAATAATCACTTACCATGTAATTTATGACAAGCTTAACACTTTGAGAGCCAGCGTACGATATATTTGTACTTCGATTTCGGCCTAAAAAACAGCAGTTTTTGGTTGCCTTACCAACGCCCTGGCTTGTTCGCCGATGGCGCTAGAGAGCTGTTCAAGGGCTCAAACAGATCAGCCAGTCGAGTAGACTGCACTTGAAAAAAAATTTTTGGTTGGGGGGGTGTGGATATTTTGTGAGTGATGTCATAAGTGAAGAAGTTTTAGGGTCATTTTGGCTCATGTTGCATGGCCTAGGACCCAACTGCTAGGCCAAAGTGTTTTGCTGAAGTTTTGGATCTTCTAGGCTCGAGTCCGAGTCTTTTGAGCATTTGATCAACTTTCTAGTGTTTCTGGTTCAAAAGTTACGATCTAAAACAAACAAATTAATTATCTAATTAGTCAAATATTTTTACTAACTTAATCACAACTTATGAACCCGAAACCCCAGCAGGTCATCCAAAGTATCAAAAGACTCGGATTGTAGC
>JGI24159J19872_10002472_pt1 | contig 22036 bp, 18 predicted proteins | sample Ectturendosymbi4_FD_19872 | JGI IMG/M metagenome (IMG submission 19872) | reverse complement strand
TTTCGTCTTTTTGCGATGATGCGAACTTGCACATATCTCTATTCAAGTATGTACTTTCCACGATGGGTGTAAGCAAGGAATCGATCAGCAAATTTTTGATAGGAAATCGATTTCACGTAACATTACGCATCCTCAGTCCTTATTCAAATAGAATTTGAGAATTCTCAAATTTGAGAAACAAAAATTTGCTGTTCGATTCCTTGCTTACACCCATCGTGGAAAGTACATACTTGATATAAAATAAAATCTTTAATCCTTCGAGCCGGAGTCGAACCAGCGACCTATGGATTTCTGAGCATATCTCTACAGTCCACCGCTCTACCAACTGAGCTATCGAAGGGTGCTTGAGCTTAAACAAACAACAAATCACGCAGTCACGCTTTGTCGACTGGATATTGCAACAACATGATGACCTTCACAAGGCAGGCAAACCAAATTGGTCACGAAAATCGTACCTAGTCAATGTCTGCGCGACACAAACTGTTATCAAATAAGCAGAGCCTACGAACCAGGCACACATAACATGTGCAGATGTGGCTTCTGCACTATAGACATTCCTTCAAGCACTTCCAATGTTGTCTCGAGGTGAGAAACGGAAAACAGCAATCAATCGCGTAGCCAGCCCAAAATTTTTTTGGGGAGCTAAACACTTTGACTCTAAGCGAGAAGCAGTATTTTTTTCGGGAGACTGCTTCTCAAAGCACAAAACGACAAGACACGCTAGAAATTTTAGCGGGGCCGTGGACCACTGGGTCTACACTGGCTGCGCCTAAGGCAGCAATCAACATAAGAGTAACGCATGTGCTTAATAGAATAATAGGCGCAAGCACCTTGAGGTTATAGAAAAAAAGCGTCATTTACACAAGGGATAGCAATACAAAAAGGGAGCATTTGTTACTATTTCTTCGATATGGTCACTAGATGAAATGTAGCAACAAAGAAAAACAGTGATTGAAAATGCAGCTTCCAGAATGCAGGGCCGACCCCATTCTCAAGCCAACAGAAGGCTGTTATCACACAACGGAAACGGTTCTGTGACACAAATACGAAATCTACATTATGACACGCAACAGAGAAAATCAAAAAACGGTGTAGAACGCAAAACTATCATTTGAAATACTTTGTAATTTTCCAACGAAAAGCTTCCTTCGAGTCGGTGTCGAACCAGTGACTTATGACATTCTGAGAATACCTCTACAGTCAACCGCTCTACCAACTTAGCTGGCGGAGGATGTTCAGGAGAAAGCAAACAAACAATTGGAAATTTTGTGCTGTCTCTGCAGTAGAAACGGCAATCCGTGCGCTGGCTCTAAACATGACAAGCACACCACACATTACACGTAGTGTGGTCAATCAATCAACTTTTGCGCGATTTTAGGTGTTTGCAAGCCGCCGTTGGCGTTCTTAGTGACAGTGCCTAACAACCATTCACGCAATTGAAAAAGGAAAATCGTTACTTCTCGAGTATAGGTAAACGTATCAGCAGCCAAGTCGCTGATTGGTGACAAGCAACGACATGCAGTTTTCGTGCATAAAATGCGACATGTGTTGGCAGAAAACAGAACGGGCTTTGGTAAATGTACAGGAAAACAAGGAACTTGTTGCTGGGGCCCCATGCCGTCTTGATTGACGTCTGCCTTATCACCTAAGCGTCATTTCATATGCATAAAGTTTTCAGTGCAAACGAGAGGAGATCGTTTATTGCACGACTACCGTTTGTCCGTGTTGTGTACGAAATTATCTATGCTTGTAGGTGTATGGTTTAACAGTATATGTATGTGTGTGCTACTGCGTGTGAATGCTTGCGTCATTTTTGCGAGGGCCAATCAAAATATCGTTAGAAAGTTTCGAAATATGCGCTAGAAAGTCACAACCTCACATGCAGATATCAGCTGGCATGATTCAAAATTGCAAGTCAACACATAAATAAAGATTGGGGTTACTTTCAAAAGCTTGGGATACTTGAGTTTTGAAAACTTCGACCACTTTCTGTTCAACGCGTCATGTCTGTTTGCTTTATCAACTTGGTTATCCGTTCTTCAAACAAAGAACAACACACACTTTGTTGTTTTGCCAATTTCCAATGTTGCAGTGTCAGTGATGGCTGATTCAAGACGAGCACACGGCTCCCAACAAGAAAAAAAGTCGATGAAAATTTTTGTGCAACAAATAATTTTCAAGAAAACAGGTTTTGGAGTTTAGGTCTAAGACTGATGACTGCGAACACTTTGAACTCAAACAGCTTATTTTGGAATTATGAAGCTATACTGTGGGTGCAATTAATTGAAACCAAGTTCTAGTGTTAAAGTTTCCACGTTCATTTTACAGAATTATGCCGTAGGCACAAGCTTGTTCAGTATATGTGAATATGGAAGTAGCATGGATGTAGGAATGCTTTTACGCAGCGCCATAAGGTCCAAAAATGAACTCGACTTTTGGACAAATTTCATTACACAATTTAAAGTCTAAAATAAAAAATTCCGCAAACGGGAGATGTACTGACTTCAAAGCACTCTGCAATTGAATTGTGAGTTAATACTGGAGTTACTCAATAAATGTCTACTAAAATAATGTTTTGTGTTCATGCATGATGCTACTACTAAAGTAGCTGATAAAGGATGTCGTTATATTGTAAGAAAAATGTTGTGAAAACCCGTGCCCTTAAACGGCTTGTCGTCTGAACCTTTATGGCCAACAAACAAACGAGTGACGGATTCTTTAACATTTTCCACCGATCCCATTTTGGGAACCTCTGTTCTAGATCCTTTGCAGGGCAAGAGTCTACAGACAAAGCTTGTCCAGTATTGTTACACCTACAGGTGTAGCCAAAGTTTGGGATTCGCATGGGGCTACGGGGCCACGCCAATCCCAAGGTTTTAGAAACAGTCATTTTGTGCTTTGAGAGGCGGTATCCCAGACTAGATAGTGTTATTCGCCTAAAATCAAACATTTTGTCCTCCCCCAAATTTTTGGTCCGGCTAAGCTACTGGTTACACCCCACATATTTCAGCAGGTGTGACAGCAACAGTTTGTGAGGCAGGGTGACCAACAAAAGTTTCATTAAACGGTTCGTAAGCGTAAGTGACGCTTCGTTTACATTGTCTACGGTCAGAGGCATTTTACAAAATCCGACGGCAGTTTGCTGCAAGTGTTACTATTCCACAAATATCGTAACTGCAAGCCTACCTTAACCAGCACAATTTGCGAGAGCTTTTCTTCACGCGTGTGCAGCTCGAATTGGGAGTAAAAAAGGTCGCTCTCTCCTGAATAATTGGGTCCCAAACTGCCGTGTAGGGAAAGTTGCGTTCCAGATGCAGCTGCATCTTCTTCCTCTTCGTCTTCCTCTCCTACAGCTGTGGTGCTGGCCACCGCTTCCACAACCGTCTTGCGAGCCTTCGTTAGATTATTAGTATTGCGCATTTGCGTTTATGTAGTGCGTGTGTCGTACAAACGTTGCATTCATTGCAAAAAATGGATTATATAAATAATGCATTCATTCCAAACAATGTATCATGTAAACGTTGCATTCATTGCAAACAACGAATCATACAAACGTTGCATTCACCGCAAGCATGAATCATGCAAGCGTTGCATTCACTGTTTTCCGCATGCGTATTTCAAAAAAGCTGGACGTAGGAACCACGATTGCCGGTATTGTTGTTCACCAATGAACGGTAAGCCACTACTCTGCTACTGCATAAAACTTCTTCAGTTGCAAAAATTTTACTGAGCCAGATAAGAAAACGAATCAACCATCGCTCAGGTTCACAGCTACTCACAGCGTTCGCGGCTATTTCAACTTTTCTCATCCGGGTAACTTTTTGCAAAAGTTCGGATTCCGCCGCTGTGACCTCCATCACTGGGTAGTTGCTGACGATCACGTTCGAATTAAAAGCGCGGATTGCGCGACCTTGAAATGTTCAAGAACAGGTTGTAAACGTGCAAACTGCAATAGGCATGGAAGGAAGACACGGTTTACCAGAATTTTAATGGGCGAATTGGTGGATTTTGGGGCTCCACTGCATGGGCGTCGGACGTTTTTTTCCAGAGGGCGGGGTGCAATAGTGGGTTTTTCTAGAGGTAGTCATGAAGGTATTTCCAGGGGGGGGAAGTGGTGAAATTTCATTTTTCCTTCTAGGAACTAAGATCGTTTTTTTAATGTCATAGAAAAATGTCAAATTTCAATATCCAGGGGGCCTTCCGACGCTTGTTTACGAATACAAATTTTGAGAAATATGATCGCAGGTGCTGAAGTAACGTAACGACATGACGGTGGAGGCGCGTCTTTCTACAGAAACTCTTTCAAATTGTTTTTCCGCAAATACAAACTCATTTTTAATTTCCACCACCTTTAGTGTCCATGTCGTCCCAGCATTCTTTCTTCACAAGGTAAGCGAGGTATCTTTGTGCCAGATTTTCGAAATTTATATCCTCGCGGACCTGAAAGAAGAGCGATGCAAGTCAGTGGATGCTGGTAAATTAAAGCTCGGCGATCTCCTTGCTGGCAGCATGTCAACTAAAGCTTCTAACGAGTCAGATGTTTCATGCGCGTTTCGACGAGTTCTGTGTTGATCTTAGAGACTGCAGGATTGAGTGAAACTCATAAACGCTTGTATTATAAAGTACTTAATGCGTTTGGACGTATATGTCAAATCCAGTGGACATGAGGCGTGCTCAAGTGCGCTGCATGTCATGCAAAAGCGGTGTGCATGTAAACACGCGAGGGCCTTAGGCTTGACAAGTGCGGTCGATCTGAGCTTTATCGAACTGTAAGAGAAACGATTACAGAAGATAGTTTTGAAAATCTTTTTCTGCAAAAAGACCTTCTGTTGACGAAAAATAGCGATTCCAATCCAGTGTAGCGCCGTTGGTTACAAAACTTGTTTTTCTTTTTCTATATCTTTGAATTTGCATCCAAAAAAAAAATCAAAACTCATTTTGAAAACAAGGGCCATTGCAATAGCTATTTTCATTTTTAAATAAAGTTTGAATCTCATCATGTTTTGACAATTTTAGTGGCAAAACGTGGGAAGGGAAAGCGATGCCTGACAAGGCCCGTAATTTTAGGCACGAGTCTGCATCGTTTGCCAAACGTCGTCATTTGTCAACTTCTTCAAAGTTCGAGCGACTGCTACCGACTGGAATTTCTTCATCAGCGCCCTACGTCAAATTAATCTTCTGCCATCGGCGACAACCTGACTCTGTTTTGCGACGCATTTCTATCGACCTTCGATAGCTCAGTTGGTAGAGCGGTGGACTGTAGTGCGCATAGTCTCAGACATCCATAGGTCGCTGGTTCGAATCCGGCTCGAAGGAGATTTTTCTTGATGTTGACACGTGAGGCATAGTTTTGAATAACCAAGTTCACTTCTGCGGTGATAAACCACATATTGTTGCCGTTCACTACTACACTGATATTGTAACTTCAACGATTCACACAGGTTTTCAGCATTCGAACAGATGACGTGTTCGGCTTAAGTCAAAAATTTTGTCTGTTGTCAAGAAAATCGCATATATTGGCGTCAGATTACGGGCAAAACAATGATTTTCCTTATTTTCAGCGTCGTATTCGTATTTCACTCGCGTCAAGTCAGTCACGTGGCAACTACAACAGCTTGCGAAACCTTACGAACTATTCCGATTTTTCTTTTTTTAAATTGATGCTACAACACTTTAAGGCGACGGGGATTTTGGGAGATGTTCTGAAGTGCCATATTGTGGGGATGTTCTAAGACGATTTCTATACAGCAAATACTCCCTCGCTGCTATGGATCGGGTGTAACACCCGCTTCTTCAAAAAACATCGATCGAAATGGCCAACACCGGTTTACCCTCTGCAAGCATGCTTGCGAACAGTAAGTGGCCGGTTCGATCGGTATGATGTGTTCGAATAATTCTGCCTTTCCGGTGGAAAAACAAGCTTTGAAAAACGCGAAACGAAGAAAAAGATTAACACAGCATTTGAGTAAAATATTTAGCGGCGATGCTTCAGGCATGTAATCGGCTTTTTATTTGAGACGGATGTGCCAAAGCACAATGATTGTGCTCAAAAGCTATTATTAGGAATAAGATAGTAAGCCACAGCTTTTTTTCATCAAGTTTTCTTTCATGGCAGGAGAAAGTCAACAGCCGCACTTCGTTGCCACTAGTAGTGGACAACACGCTTGCGATTAAAAAAGCAAAAACAACAGTCGTCCGATGTGTACCTTCTGGACTTGTTTGTCCTGTTCGCTCTGCATCCTCTTCTGCTCCTCTGTGTCGAGGTTGTACTCGTCGTGCCTGAGCTGCTCGATTTCGGGCAAAGTCTCATTGATCTTCATCATTTCCATGATCTGCACAAGAGGATGGGGTCGAGAGCGTCTTCTCGTGGGGTCTCAAAGAAGCCGTCATGCCGCGGCTGAAATTCCTCAAAATGGATACGAAGCTCAATGCGTAACAGACGTTGACGACGACGAGCTTCTGACTTGTTAACCCGCACACACAGAGGAGTGCCAGCAGAAAATTTTCGGGGGGCTAATATTTTGACTTTAAGCGAGCAACAGTACTTTGTTTGGGACACCGCCTCTCAAAGCATGGAACGAGAAGATATGCTAAACATTTTTGGGGCGCATGGCCTCCTTTGTCCCCCTGGCTACGCCTGTGCACAGATGGCAGTGCCAGCGGCGAGACGAGGCGACTTCAACAATTCCCTGCGAGTTTACGAACTTGACAAGAAATGGAAAGATCCCCCCAAAGAGTTGAACTGCCTTGAACTTTGCAACAACAACAAATAAGGAGGTTAACAGCTGGAAAACTTTCGAACACTGCTTACCGTCGTCCGCATTTCCTTGATCTGCTTCTTCAGCACTTTTTTCACCTCGTCGTACTTCGCGCTTTCCTCTTTGAGAGCAAGCTCCTGTTTTATGTCTAGCCACGTGGCGTCGCTGTCGGGGGTGCGCGAATGAGACTCGGTGGTTGCAACGCTGTCGGGACCTGTCGGGAAAAAAGAGAAAAAAGCTGCATTTTTGTGAGTGAAACGGTACCCGGTCCACGGCTAATTGTGAACTGGTATATGGTAAGAGAAGTGTCCAACGGTGAAGAAACAACTATGAAAGTACCAACATGAGACACTGATTCGGTTTAAGGCACGGTGCGCGAAACCGACCGCAATATCTGTTTAGCAAAAGCAGTGGGGTAACTAGAGATTTGAGCCAGGGCGGAAAATTAGCTGAAAGGGGCCCACTAGCCAACACTCAGAAAAAAACTGAGAAATGATGGTTAATCCGGATGCGGATGGCTATGCTAAAACCGTAAATCACCGGCAAATACTCCGAAAAACGAAAAAACAACAACAGCCTATGGAAAACCAAAAGACTGCAAAATCCGAAAAATAAGCTAAGTGATGGCCTGGCTTTTACATTTAGCTTGCCAGGTAGTCCCGTCAGTTACGCCACCGATCAAAAGCAAAAGGCAAGTCTGATCGTGGTATGCTTACGCAGTCCCGCTTGCTCGGCGCCGCTTTGCGTATCGCCAGGTCTTGCGGACTCGTTTTCGGCTTCTTTCATTGAACGGTCTGAGTTTCCTGGCGAAGAAAACAACGTCAGTTCTAAGATTTTTCAGCAATCTCTTTTTTTCTTTGTCGGCATGATGCAAAAATGCTTTTCGCAACCGCAGATTTGATGGTAATTAAAAAATAAGGTTTTCAAAGTTCGGCACGAAAAGACTTATCAATTAAAAGTTAGAAACATCAAGCTGAACTGGAAGTTTTAACGATATCACATTTTATACTCATTCGCAAAACAATGCGCTCAATGCTCAAATCGTTGTTCTCCCAATGAACAGCGGAAGTACGTGCTCTTTTATTTTTAATCCAGACTTAATTGTCTGAGTCCCATGCGTTTCCAGACTTCATCCAGAATTCCATGCGTTTCCAGACTTATTGTCTGAGTTCGATGCGTTTCGAATATTTGCACATCCACTCCACCTCTTTTTCAAACTTTTTTTGTCATAACTGCGTATTTCTACTGCGCGGCTGAACAGTCGCACTGACGTCATTCTGCAGTGGATGCTGCTCCTGCAATCGATTGCCGCAATCTTCCACCAAACTATTGGTCACGTCGAGGCACAGCTCGTGAAACACGAGCTTATCGACATGTTCAAAGTTGCCGAATTCCTTTTATGCGCAGCGAATATCTACTGAAATACAACCAAAAATATCCCGAGCAAACGTGGGACTTCTTCCAGGTGCTAGCACACTATAACCGAGAGCAGTTAGGCCTTCTACCTGAACTTTTTCCTCCTCTGCAATTTTCCATAGCGGTTAGGCTTTCACTTTCCGCTTCTACGTCTCCCCTCAGTTGCATGTTCAGCAGCCTGGCGTACTCAACAGCGGAATTGATGGCTTGCCGACCTTTGGCTGTTAAACTGCGGACAAGAAAGACTGCTGGCGTGAATTAAGCGAGCGCAGATGTCGTAGCAACGAATTTCGCGTGGATTCATCAGTAAACTAAGATGTATTGCCCGTGACGACATGCATCGTTGTAGGTAGTTTGGGCCATGCAATCAATGACGAGGAACTGTGGCTACGTTCCTAAGTTGCTACATCACAAAACCATGACGAAGAAAAATAGCCAAAAAATCAGTAGTTGCAAGGCGTCATCGACAGGCCGTAAACAGATATTTCATCAAATCTGCATTGCAGAGGATGTCTATCTTGTTTTTGACTGTTTTTCACTTTGTTATACAAAAATCTTTTCCAAACGGCGTCATTTGTCACTCTTCAGTTATGTGTGGCATGCTTTAAAATATGTCGAGAAACGCCAATATTAACAAAAATGTGCAGAACTCTTTACAAAAAATGTGAAGATCTCGCGCCAACAGTCTGACGCCACGTACGATTTGCAACAGTGATTAACCAGCAAAACAGCAGAAGACGCACAACACAGCAGAGATGAGCATTAATTGTACTGGACTTGGACTGGATCCGGACTATATAGATTTTTTTGTGATTTGGATCCGGAATGTAAATCGCTTCAAAAATTTAGGATCAGGACCAGATTTGGACTGAGTGGAAAATAATTGTGGTATTTTTGTTGTTAAAAATCAGTATTTTGTTAATTTTTTGGACTTCATTTGGACTTGGCCTTCGCATTTAAATAAATGTTTGAACTACGGTTGGACTTTGACGGAGTTTTAAAATCTCAGGATTGGATTGTAAAATATGACAGTTCGCTTATCCCTGCAACATAGGTAAGCTCACGAAAAGGCGAAACAGGGGGGTTGAACTCACTTCCACGAGAAACACGTGATCGAATCGTCATCAGCACCAGCAGTGATGATCTGATTGGCGTCACTCGAGAACAAGACACACCTGGCGCCACCGTCCATAGGCGAGTGAGCGAGAATCGAAACCTTGCTGTCCTGTAATCGGTAAAAGCAGACCGTTGCTGCACTTTGTCAACAAGGTTCATCTTGCTTTCGCGTCATGCAACCATCTCCCACATGTTTAGATTGGCATGATGATAGTTTGTTGCAGCTGAAAAGCTGCACTGCTGGAAAAGGTTCGATGAACGTTACCGACGAAGTGAACACAACAACAGCGGTTTTAACAACTGTATTGAAAATGAAACTTTCCCTTGCACCCACCCATTACCCAGGACGAGCCTGTACAAGCCGCAAGTACCGTTTTTTTCGGTGTGACCCGAGCGGGATTCGAACCCAACGAACCAGCATCTGTGGCACGCGCTCTGTTCCCTAGGCCACAAAAAATTACAACGAGCAAAAAACGAGCTATGTTATTTTGTACCCCGTACTTACCAGGTTTTCAAGGTCGCGGATGAATACCTCGCCGTCGCGCGACGTCGACGCAAGCCACTGACCGTGGGGGGAGACGGTCAGATAACCTCCCCCCAACTGATGACCTTCGTGCTCTGCGAATGGTTCGATGAGATTCTGGCCCTGCAGGAAAATTATTTCGAAAGTCGAGTACAGTATATGAGGGTATGCTTATTACTCGACTGCAGAAAGCGTCTCTCGAGTTTGTACTTCCACACTGGCATGTAACAGAAAGACTCAAACGAAGCTTCCGTACAAGCGAGGTGCAAATAAATGTTTTCATTTCCTTTTTATTTTTTTTCACACAAAAAGCCCGGACATTAAAGGGCCACGCCATTGCTTGCCCTAGAAGAAATCCATCAGCAATTGTTTTCGGTTTGGTTAATACGCGCCATCATGTTTATATACGCCATCATGATATCATGTTTGGTTAATACGTGTTTGGTTAATACGCGCCATCATGTTTGGTTAATACGCGCGTTTTCGGTTCGGTTAATACGCGCCATTACTTATTGTTTTCGGTTTGGTTAATACGCGCCATCATGGCGATAACCGGTGAGATGAACCATAAGTTACACGGGCGGTTTCTTTCAAAAATGTGCAGCCAAGAAATCACCGCCCAAACAGAGTTACAGTAAAATAACAGCGGAATATTTGATACAATAGGCAGATCGAGCACCATTAACAACAAATTTAGGCCCGATGGTTCACTTACTGTGGACTTGGCCCAAACCTCAGGCAGGGGAAGGTTGAACCGCATTAGTTTTTTATTTCGACGCGACAGAACGGCCAGGTCTACGTGATCGCGGGCGCTTATTATGACAGCACAATCGATCGTCGTCCCCAGCTCGTAAATTGCCAGGTTCACAGAGGATTCTGCAAAAAAGCGATACAATTAAAAAAAGAAACAAACGGGAGAAGAATCGTCACACCTCAGTGCACTCCAAACCTGTTTTTACTTCACTGATGCATTTTGGTCATTTGTCTCATAAAAGTATTAAAACCAGCCGTAACAATTTTCACTAGTCTATATTTTCGGACATACGACCGAATTTACTTATTGTTTTTCGGTCATTCAAAAAATTCGGCCTACGACCGAAAAAAATCCTAGCTACAAACACGATTGCTTGTTTATTGTTTCATACGACTCAGCTAATAAACAGAAGCAATACAAAATGCCATCATGCAAAAAGTAACCAATTGCCGATGAAAATCATCTATATGCTCAAAGTTGCCGAATACCCCGTTTATTACTTACTGACAACTGTTAAAGAACAACAATTGGAGATAAAATAAGCACAGTTAAAAAAACAAGCTCAGAACACGATGAAGAAAAATTACAGATGAAGAGAGCATGCCTATGTGCACAAAGGAATGGATTTAATTTATTGAGGAATTTTGGTGTGGTCACAAAAATGTTAAACACAGTATGAAAAAAGAAGTGATGCAGAACAAAAAAAACAAAAAAACTGTGGAGTGTAATTTTATCCGTAGAAATTAGATGTGCACAGGAAGGAATAATAAACAAAAAAAAAATAAAAACACAAGGAATAATGAACAAAAATATAAATGAAAATACAAGGAATAATAAAAAATTTTGATGGGTTTAACGAACACGCGTAATAATACAAGTTCACCTTTAAAGTCATGTCGAAGGCTTTGAAAGTGCTGGGCGGGTTCTTTCAAAAGCTCATCGGTCAAGTTGAAAATCTGAATAACGTTTGCGAGGGTGCTTGTTGATCTGTCACCGTCAGATTCCTGAGGTCGGGTTATCGTTGCTGCGACTGTGACCTTGCCATCGCCTGACTGGTAAATGGACAGGTGGTTGATTGTCCCCTGACAATCTGCAAAAATATCCAAATGTGCATGTCTGAAAAAACAAACTTTCATGCCTGAGACTTTAATTGAAATCATGTAGACAAACAACGCGAAGCAGTAACAGTGCAAAAGACAAGGTTAACTGCATGACACCGTGCCTACCTACGTAACCGATGCATTCAAGGCCGGCCGATGGCCTCGCGTTGATAACGAATATTTGCTTCTCGTTGTTGCTTGCAGTAAGGAGAAAATTGCCTCTGCTGTCATATCTGAGAAAATCGCAACGGCACAAGTTGCAAAATCCACAAAGGCATACAATAATTTCACGGTTTTTACTTGCAAGCCTGCAGTTCAAACAGCGACAATGTACAGCATTACTACATTTAGCTACTAAAGTGTACGCCAAAGCTTTCTACACAAAATGTCCTGCCTTGGGGCTAAAAATGATCGATGCCTTGAAAGCAATATAATTGACCAGACATAACTGGACGAATGTATCTGGCCAAAAACATTTACTATTTCGGAACAAAACAAGTTTTAAAACCTTAATAAGTTATTGTTACGAATGAGGCCAAATAAGAAACGAAAAAGCGCAACTCGGGCGGGAAACGATAATGTTCTTGGTAATGGTAAGCATTCAAACGTGGCAAAGTGACGTACTGTAGCAAGGTCACCGGTGAGTGATGCATCCTTGTCCGACCCGCTTGCCTCAGCTCGCCGCCTTCAGAGTGAAGCGACGAGATATCTACATATATTACGTGGCCATCGCACGTTCCAACCGCAACTATCATGCTGGAAGGACAACAAGCCAAGGAACAAGCCTGGGATAGAGAAACACGTGGTTAAATTCCAAAGGTAAAAAACGGAAGTTTTACGCAGCAGTCTTCCACCGCGTGCGGTGCAGTATGCACAGGCCCGTCGCCAGGATTTAGCAGGGGGGCCACATTTTTAAAATACAGTATAGGATGTATGCAGCAACCGGGAGGCCAAACGTGAAATGAGGGGGCACCGATTTCAAATGGGGGGACCGGGCACCACTGGCCCCCCGCTCGCGACGGCCCTGAGTGCGCATTGTTTTAGACTTGCATTAGCTGCTAACAGACAACTGCATTGCATCGCACAGCAACGTGCAGGCCTTGCCGACCACTTTGTTTCTTTACCACGCCACATCCCGAACAAGGAAGTGAATAGAATGGGCAAACATCGGGGTGAAAGACAAAAACCGAATTGGGCGAATACGGCCGGAAATCACGGAAGCTAAATGAAAATTTTGTTTTCTCTCGTAAATACGGTTAGAGGGAGAAAAAAAACTTAAGAAAGCGGACGTGTGGTTTGCAACTCTAACACAATACGTTATTTACTCCCAACTGACTCAGATTTAATTGCTTCTTTCTGCAGCTTGCAGTTGCAGAGCAAACCAGCCTAAATTGGAAATATGAGCCTGATGTCAGCAAGCACCCACCACCCATCACTTGCAAATAGGAAACACGAAATCCGATCGCATGTGAAGATGGAAGTGACAGAAATGAGATAGACAATTTCCTGAAATATGAGTGTGAAAGCACAAATTTTAGGTTTCTTTTTAGATGTCGCAGCACTCGACAGCTCAGTTGATAGAACGGTGGCCTGCAGTGGTTCTACAATGTCAGTCAGTAGTCACCCATAGGTCGGCCAAATCGGCCCCAAAATTGCAGCTCCAGCAACTCAGGTGATAGCGCACGATGTGTGTGAGTGTCATCACGCATGATCGCTTGATTTACACTTAGCATTCCAACGTTTGCGAACGATAAATAGATATATCACAGATCTCTACGTGAATGTCCCATCAATAACAAATGATTTCCTTAGGAAAGCATTCCAGTTTTCCTAACAAAGCACTATCCTTCGATAGCTCAGTTGGTAGAGCGGTGGACTGTAGTTGCTACATCATCAGACATCCATAGGTCGCTGGTTCGAATCCGGCTCGAAGGACTACTGTTTTTACAGAACTTGTTTTCGCGATTTGCTTTTCTGTACATAGTTTCAAAGAGGGTTCAACTGAAGCTATCAAGTATGAAAATCTATAATCTAGCTCTACCAAATTACTTTCGCATACAGGCCAACGTTAGTATCTGTAAAGTGACAATCATTGACGCTATAGACAGAAATTCAAAAACTTGACGTTTTTCTGTTTTTTATACTTTTCATAGAATATCGAAGTTGCTATAAATAAATTCACTCTCGATACCTCAGTGGTAAAGTGATGCAGCGTAAAGAATAAGAAGTTTCTTATTAGGTCGTTGTTTTTTTTACAGTTTTCTAATGTCCTCAGGTATAAAATATTTCGAAATATCTTTGATCATATGCAAGGCTACAGTCTTTGGTTTTCCGATTTTTCAGCTGACAGAACAGTGCATTTGCACGCACTCTTCACATACTGATAGGGATTATCTTTAGTTTTAAACTGTTGTTTACCAAACCAGTTCACAAAACTTTCAGTAATTCGTTTTTAACTTTTCGATATTATTTAAATTGGGTAAAGCGGTGCACTACGAGACGTGGTTTTGTTGGATGTCCTTAAGTCGTTGATCGCAGTCGCCTTTCAGAAGTGCTCCAATGAATGCGGTTCAAGCCTTTTAAACCAAAACGGGTACTTGTGTCCGCCTGTTGATTGCTTTGTTCGTTGTGCCACAAGCTTTAGTTGATATGACTTTCAGATGTCCAAACAGTTGGCTAAAGTAAACTAAGAATGTTTTTTACTGCACTGTGATTTGGTTCAACAAATTTACCTAAAAATTATTTAAGTGGTCACTTTTTTCATAACGCACTTGTTTTCACGTTGGGAAGAAGTAGCCCACTGTATGCACTTGTCAGATACCCAAAGTTTCTTAAATCTGGACTGGAGGTAATAATTTTGTATAATTATTATTGTTTAAATTTCTCAAGTCATCAGAACTTGAAACTATGTCCTTCGATTAGCCAGTGAGTAAAACGATGGTTTGAAGTGGTAAGGTATCTTCAGGCATGCACAGGTTGTTGGTAGAATATAGTTAGAAAATTGTATTTGTGTTAGCATTGAGTTTTGGGATTTCCATGTTTTCCCGGCTCAGGCGACAAAGGGGTATAGATCGCTCTGGAGACACATTCCACAAACTCAGAGGTGACATGTTCAAATCTGGACAGCAAAATTATTTCCGGGTTGATTTGATTTGGTTTCGCAAAACACTTCCACAAAAAATGATCAGTTGTTGCTTGTTCAATATAAAAGTTTTTAGTGATTGGCGCTTCATGCTTCGGCAGATCACTTCGTTAAGGAGTGAAATGCATAGTGGATGTAGGCTGCTTTCCTCATATCCGTCAGTGTTTCGTTAAAATCCGGCTTCAAGAGTCAAGTTGTGTTTGAGCGCACTGGAATAATTCATATTGCCAGCAAGACCGACAAATGCAAGACGTTGCGGGTCACGGAAGAATCCTAAGTTGACCAATCGAATGTTCGTCAACAGTCGCTGGTCTTTTCTTGTAGCGACCTTTGACTTATTTGGAGCTGTATAGTGAGGATGCGCATGAACAAGCCCGACACACGCATTAAAATTTCTGGGATGGTCACCACAGTTTCGCAAGAAATTGCCAAGTCGTACAAATTTCCATGTAAAGTTTGTTCAGATCCGCAAAAACTTTACCAAACTTTACTATACGCGGGCATTGGCAAGGTGGGTAAACTTCACCAGCATGGCTAAATAGCCTACAGCCGGTCCTTTAGATATAGTAGTATTCCAGTTCGATTTTGTCCCCGTTAAATGGGTGTGGCCGGATTTAATACGTTAGATCAGGGGTGGGAAAACTGCGGTCCGCGTGACCATTTAACATGGCCCGCAGCAGAATTTTCGTTACACAAGTTATAACCCAAAACCGCGTCAAAATGAAACTCCATGACACGTAGACAGTACGTCAGGAGAATTCTCTCGCGCTCCTTGATAGTTTTCTCTCCTTAATTTCCTTTGGAGGGTAAAGCAAAAATTTTCAGATAAAATTGATTAATCTTTGCAGCCCGCCAACGATTTTCCACAATTCATGCGGCCCGTGATAATAAAAATAGGTACCCTATCGCTGCGTTAGATAATTTCGTTTCGACCACTTTATTACATGCGAAGAGGACTGCTGTGCGCAGCAGAGACCCTTTTCATTACCATTTTTATTATGACGTTACAGGAAATAGCGTTTTGAATTTCCAAACTCGTAGCTCGTACTCCAATACATTTTATAGTTTCTATAGTTCGTTCATTGGTCACTGATCTTTCCGTGGAGATGTTTGTGCGACTCCGAAAACATGGGTGGCATTTGTTGCTGTGTTCCACACAAGCCCTGAGAGTGAATTCGTGGTAACAGTGATGCCAGTATAGCGGCTAAAGTGGTTTCAGTGATACCAAATGGTTGGAATTAGCTTGTGACGCAACTTTTTCGAATGGAATATCTTGTTTTGTTTGCAATATATTTTCCTTCGAAAAAGTGAAGGAATTCTATTTTATTTCATCATTCGAACTATTGAAAAATCTTTGATGCTTTTCACAGTGGTTCTGTATTTGAAAAAACATGTTGAGTAGGCTTATGCTTGGTTAGCAGGTGTATTTTATACTGTTTTTATACGATGTAAAAAATTTGATTCGTCGCTTAGAACTCTGTTTGACTGACAGGATTTGCTTTAAAGAGTGGGAAATTCCCAACGATTGACGCAGAGTTTTGTGCAACACGTTTGAGCATAACTCAGTAGCTCCTCCATCCGTAGGTGGTTGAAGCTGATTCCTGTTTTCTGGTTCGTAGCCACGGGGGGGTCACTCGGGAGCAGTGCCCCCAAATTTTGTTGTGCCCAGAAAAATTCGTTTTACACATATACTAAAAGCAAAAATCTTTTCCACCTAAAACGCATTCTGCCCCCTCCCAAACCTTGGAACCTGGCTACGGGCCTGCCTGTATTTTTTATTTGACTTTTGCAACAACGTTTTTCGGCAGCTAATAAATATCTTGTGAGTGTGGCTCTGCTTTCCACTTGATTTTGCGACCGCCGAAAAATGAAAAAAGTTTAACAAAATGGATTTCACTTTTCCAGCAAAAACGTGTTCCCACATGGTATTGGTGTCAGCAAAAATATCTCTAGGACACTAACTTGCCAGAAAAGTTGATCTGAGACATATCAAATGTGCAGCTGTTCAACTCAAAAATGTTTTCCTCACAAGTGCTATTATATCAGTTCGGTTTAATCACGACAGGCGGCTTCAACAGCGACATGCAATTTGGTTGGTATAGAAACAACACTAACGCCAACTTTTTTCATAAGCGCACAGCACGTGGCAAGAAAAAGTTCGTCCACCCTTCGTGAAACCAACATGAAACGCAAGATGCACAGGAAGGGACGGAAATATAGATTTCTTACTTTTGTGTGGAGACTCAGTGCATCGGTCAGCATGCCGCTGTCCGCCGCCCAAGCTTGAACTTGACCGTCCTCGCGACAAGTCTGAAAAGCAGTAAACGAGAAAGACGATGAGAAACAAACATAAATAAATGCACCTCGTTCGCAAAGTGCAAGGAGTATGTCCTTCTTTCAGAGGTACTTTGAAACAAAACATGGAAAATATTAATATTTCTGTAGTAATAGAATACAAAAAATAATGATTTTTTGTCTAAATCAATTCCACTCGTTGAAACGTCCGTCAACCTGTCGTTATTTAGATTCCTAACCGCGGGAACTGAAAGATGGACGTCAGAAAGTTTTACAAACAAGTGATTGAGAATTTGCGGCCTGCGAGATGATGTCATCGGTTATTATCATTCAAAATGATTCGCTTCAGTCAGATAGCCGCTTTTATCTCAGACAATGTGGATGCACCGCGGATAAGCTTTTTTTAGCCTGAGAAGTTTTTAGTCAACTCAACTCCTTGCAGCAAACTCAGAAGTACGAGTCGCAACTGTGGCTTCCTTTTGTTCAGAAAAGAAAAGATTTTCGGCGAACGCCAAAGCTCGAAAGCAAGTTCTAATCTACTATCAAAAACGTGGTATTTGCGCTGGAAATGTCTACTTTTTCAGGAAAATTTCGATCATCACGGCAGAAAAAAGTCCGTCCCTTATGGCTTCCTGCGTCAACAATTTGCGAAATAATGCCGTAGTAGATTCGGCAATTGAGCTGACGCGACGCACAGTGGGAGACCGTTTCATGAAGCAATCCACCTCGTGTAGACCAAGATGAGACATGCTGCCGCCTTCACACCGGCACAAAAGGAAGACACGTCAAGTCAAACATCAGGCGCGAAACAAACGCACCAAGCAGAACTTCCCGCCGCTGCTGTAGTCGACGCCGACGAACTTCCCGACGTGGCCGTGAAACAGCGGGTGGCGCTGTCCGGTCCCGGTGTTGAAAACGTGCACGTCGCCTGACGCCGTCCCGTATACGAGCTCGACGAAAACGCTCGGGGAGAAGGATATGGTCGTCACGGGGGAGTCCCCTTGGCACACCTGGGGATTTCAAAAGGTGGACAACAAAACAAGCATGATAGCGCCATCAATACGACCAAAGGTTAGTTGTCATTGACAAGGAACTCAGGCCCGTAGCCACGGGGGCATTGGCGGGCAGTGCCCTGCAAATTTTGTCTTGCCCAGAAAAATTTGTTTAAAAAATATAGCAAAAAGAAAGATCTTGACCCCCACATCTTGAAACCTGGCTGCGGGTCGGAAGGAAAGCAAAATTAGGATGGGAAGAGCATGGCACAAGTTTTTTTGCTAATCCAGAAAATCCGAGTGATCTTCAGGCAAAGACAGTGAAAAATGCTTTGCTTTATATTTTGAGGGACGTTTTCCTCCGTTCTTTCAACTTTTGACGTACTTGTATCTGAGACTAACTCATGAACGAGCAATTAAAAGCGCTAGGTTTGCTGCAAGATCATGAGGAATGAGACGTCTGGGCTCTGCTTGCGACGATTCAAACTTGCACATATCTGTGTTCAAGTAACTAATCTTCACAAAGGCGACGAAATTCGACTATGTCGGCTTTAAGAACGAGCAGTAGTTTTGTTCTCTCTGTATCCATCAACACAGGAAGTCTGGCTGGGGAATAAACACATTGTTCCAAAATTAAATCTTTTTCGTTTCATAGAAACTTTGAAGGTTTCATCGGGATAGTTACCAGAAATCCCCGCCATCATAACGAGTATGTGACTTCTGAGCAGTGTTTCCCCCTGAGAAATTTTATATTGAGCAAATGTTTACATTGAGCAAATGTTGGTTTAGTGCGCATGCAGTTGCGCAACCATGTAGTCACACAACCAGTTAAGCGGTTCCGGTGGTAAAAGGGCTCTGCGGCATATACAACATGCGATACAAAATTTGGAAAGTTGCAAGTGCGCGAGAATGAGATTTCACTGAGCAAGTGGTCTGGTGGTACAACTGCGCATTTGCGCACCTTAGAGGGATCATTGTATCTGAGTGAACGGATTTCACAAAAGGAGTCATGCATCGGTTCATCGCATTGACACAGATCAGGAGTTCCCAACCTGGGGTACATTTGCCTATCTGAAGGGGTACATTTAAAGTTAGCAATAAAAGGGAAAATATACGTATGTGTTTCCAAATATACATATGTGTTTCCAATAGTTAACACATATAGATAGACCAGTGGATACTATTTTCAAAAATCATTACCTTTTATAGTTCTACAAATCTAAAAGTTCTATTGAAACTTCAATGGATTTTTGTTATTTTGCTAAGCCTTTTTGTCATAAGAAATTTTAGGGGTACATGCTCATCTGCGCAAATGCTGGAGGGGTACATGGGCAGAGAAAGGTTGGGAACCTCTGACATAGACCATCAAACCTTAATCATCGCGAAGTTTGAACACCTTCGTGCAGTTGAGAAGAAAAAGAGATTTTTCTTAGCGCCAGTTAAAACGTTTGCACGGCTGTTGTGGCAGTGGTCTAAAAATTTAGCGTACTTGTGCTTCGCAATTAACATTTTCACTGCTTGAAAGAAAATAAATTAATACCTCTGCGATTTTGATGCCGTTATTTTCAATCTGAACACTCCGCAAAACGCCATCTACGCCTCCTGCCACCAGGCCGGCAGCGTTTAATACCAAGCAGTTGAACATTCCTGGAACGACATTTCCAGCCAGAAGGGAATCTGCAGAAAAAGAAAACGTTTCGTCACTGGTTGACGAAAACCACTCAAATAGCGAAGACAGTGTGACCGAACGACGTATCATTCTATAAAATTAGGTCAAAAGAGTGCTTCTGACGTAGACATGCTCTGATTATTAACTGTGCTGTTCGTGGATTATATCTAATTTTCAACTTCCATACGCATCGCAGACTCAGTGCCACCTCAGTAGGCGAAATACTCCGCATCTGAATACTCCGCAAAACGAAATATATATTCTTGTAAACAACACGTAGGTTCTGATTCTTCGATGCGAAAAGGTTCCTTTCGATACTCTTCTACAGAATTACGTCTGCGTTTGCATAAACTGGTAAAAAGAAACCTGTAATGGAACGAGTTGTTTTTCATCACTCTAGTACAATTTTGCGCCCATTTCGTTTACAAAACATTCATCTTTACGCTTTGAATGCCAAGACTGCCATTTTTCTCACACATGCTTCGGTGCATAAACGGAATCGGAATATGAATACACGAACTTTTATTCTGACTGATACTAAACAACAGCCTTATGCGTTATAGGCTGAGTACACGTTTAACCAGAATGTCTCGCATTTTCACGTCGCACAGAGTCACGCTCTTTCAAGAAATAAAGAAATTTTTGCCCTTGAATATAGGTCCCTTTACTGGGCTCCACGCTTTATAAAAAAGCATCTTAGGACCAAAACTTTAGGTTAAAAATCAGGGTACGTTGACAATTGGTTGCGCAAGCGAAGACATTTTTAACTTCAAGCAACCGGAAATATTGGGAAGCATCGTCGGTCAGAAGAAACTTCACCTACTCGAGGCTTTTCTGATGCAGCAACACCAGCCAGATCTCAACGTCGATGGTTCATCTATCCCCTTGCTGCTGTTTAACACACAATGGTCTATATGACGCAATACAGTACGAATGCCTTAAAATTGCATCCTTATTTTTCCTTCTAACTGTCGCATTTCATTTATTCCTGATCATGGCTTACGCAGAAACCGAAACGTCGAATAAAATAATGTTTTCGATTATTGTGGCTGTTTTGTTTGCAATAAGAAGCGAAGACATGTTCAACGGTCTGAAAAACTGGACTTCTGGAAGTATATAATCACAGTAGAAAGCTTGAGTCAGAATTGATATTCCATTAATTGATCACCTCAGTGCGGGGCTTTACTGCGTTGCAGCTTCTCAACTATTGAGGGCGCAGTTACACCAATTATAATTTGTTCAAGTTATAATTTGTCCAACCATGAGACTAAATCTAAATTCTGGAATATGACATGTTTCAGCGATTGCCTGAATTTATTATTTACTTCTTAAACTAAAAGCAACAGAAATAACCGTTTTGGTACATCCACAAAAACGCATTATTTTCGGTTGTCACACAAGACCAAATATTTTTAGCTGGGACACATACCGTTGATAAGCATTTTTATTCACAAAAATCTTTCAAACTAACAACAACTTTCATATCACCAGGAACATAGGAACGGGAAAGAAAATACTCTTTGCGTCTGAAACGCAAGACAAAAAAACGCTGTCAGTGCAAAGCAGGCCGCGCATCGCGACTCGACCAAGTGAAAAGACGCACCGGAGGAGCTTCCCAGAAGCACTTGAACCTTGCCAGTATCGCAGTTGACTCGGAAAAGCTGACCGGCCGCGCAGCCGACGAGCAGTTCACCGTTGCTCGAGTAGTATTGAGACGAGGGCGCCACGCGAGGATGTCGGTGTTCTGGAGCCTGGAAGAGCAAGGAAAATGGCGGATGCCATGGGAACCTTACGATTCATAAGATCTAGTGAAAGACCGCAAAGTTGGGATCAGAATGAAGAGCAAATCTTTTTTCACCGACTAGGCGCTTGAGGATCGCGTGGGACAAACTGTACTTCGTCCGTTGTCCTGTGGAGACTGGAGACTAGCAGCTGGTCATGAATCTGGATATCAAACCGTCACTGATATAATTACAGCGAAAAAGCGTCGTTTCTCATAATTCGTAAACATTTTTATTGACCAGATAGACTATTTTCACTCATGGCAGAAACAAAGTGGGGAATGGCAAAAATGCTTGCTTTGGACTGTCACTAACTTTCGTCACAGAGACGAGATATCCAAAACAGTTTTTCTAATATACACGGAACTTTGCATATATCGGACATTACATGAGGCTAATTTCCTTTTCCATGATCAATTTTTAGGTTGGTCAATTTCACTACTCGCTAAGATAATTTGATAATTTAGTCACAGGCATAAGTATTACGAGT
>JGI24159J19872_10002471_pt1 | contig 22036 bp, 12 predicted proteins | sample Ectturendosymbi4_FD_19872 | JGI IMG/M metagenome (IMG submission 19872) | reverse complement strand
TTGACAGGTGACGAGCTTGCTTTAATTGCTCTTCGTAGTAGGATCTATCTGGAGCGTTGGCTGCTGCTTTGCAGCGCCAGGTAAACGTCATTTGCAGTGCTTCCTTTTCAAAACCATGAAGTCACCATCAAATATTGTGGCTTATCATTATTTTGCGTAAGCAACACGCGCGTTAATAATGTCTTGCGCATGCGAAATCACCGTGAAACAGCAACATTCCCTGAACCAATTTTTTTTGATATGGTGTTTTTTTGTTGGCTCTTTATAACTACAATGGTCTTTTAGCGCCAGGACTGAGTTTGTACTATTCCTGGTTTCACTTCACTCGGTTTGTTTTTGTGTGCTGGGTGTGTTCACTGCAGCTCTTCCGTACACCGTGCGCCTGGTAAGAAGGCTACAGTACCAATTTACAAGGTCATGATGAGATCCGGCCGAGAACTCTCGACCTGTCAGCATCGAAGCGGACGCACTTACCACTAGACCACGGGCTGGTCCCGTGAGCCAATGTTGAAAAAGTAATAGCTTAAAGACTTGTATTAACGAGATTAATGTACAATGTTTGGTAATTCCACATTGCCTGGTCTGACATTCATTGATTATTTCTGATTTTTGAGATATTCGAGTTGTTAAATCCGGTCTTCCATAAGCAAAGTTTTACGACTCAAGCTATTTTATCGTTTTACGTTTGACCAACAAATAAAAACACTTATTCCTAGTTGACCTTCCACTTTACGATTATGTGCTCGAGGTCAAAAGCGAATCATTAAATTCTATGAGCGTTAATGTGGTGAAAGACAAACAGTGGTATCTGCTGGGACTCCTATGAATTCGAAATCCTAATCGCTAAATTGTGAACTCAAAACTGTAGCTAAAATGCCACCTGAGTGACGTTCAAGCATGATGAACATGTAAAACTTGAACAATACGTTGTCACTATACGACCATTGTTTACTTAAAAGAGGCTGGGGAGGGGTCTTGGCCGATTTGTAAATGCTTCAACGGAGTGTTCTCAGTAAAGGTCTACTTTTTCTTGGTTTACAACTTGCATTTCTACTGATGCGACAAGTACGAGTACCAAGATACTCTCTAAATCTTTTGGTTGCGGCAGCCACGATTTGGATGGAAACTTCTAATATATGGAGGTTTCACCTTAAATACGTTCAAATTTTACATTTAACTTCAGGATAGAAATCTTTGTTAGTTTTACGTTTTTGAAACTTTTTAGTGTTCACTTCAAAAAGAGAACCTATTTTCAGTCTTCACGTGAATGCAGTAATAAAAGACCTGGCTCACAGAAAAAAACAAGCATGTGTGTGTTCACTTTAAAGCTCCACCGGAATGTGTGAAGATTGGAAAAACGCTAAATCTGCTGTAATTTTAATTTCACGAAATGTTAAATAAAAGCCCGTCTGAAGTTGGATGAAGAAGCAGCGCTGGCCTGACGGGATGTTAAAAATTTCAACCCAGAACGACACAAAGTAGCCACGAATAGGATATCAAGTTACATTGAAGTAAATATCAGTTTGAAAATATGAACAGTTTTATTAGCCTGTTAGAGGTAGTCCAACAATGAGTAAGCTTCACAGTAAGAACAGATATGTTTCATTTGGAAAAAGAGAATCTTTAAGCTTTCTTCTGGCATCATGCCCGTAACAATGAAACCGATCAAAACAGCTCGGTGCGGTTTGCTGAATAAAATTATCCGAATGAGCTTCCGGAAGCAAGAGAACAGCTACATAGGATTTTGTTGAACCTATTTGAATTGCTTAAGAAGCGTTTACAAACTTTTAGCCATTTTAAACTTTTCAGGAACGTCATTCTGTCAAATGTTGCGACTTTGGTAAAAAAGCAACTTAATTGTTTTTAATTTTCTTTTGTGAAGATGGAAGCATTTTCAAATACTCGTACCATATTTCGTGGAGAAAAAGCGTATATCAGCCCCATGGATTTTATGAAATGATTTAGCGCTTTTGGAGAAATTTGCACCAAGCAATCTCTCTCTATCTCTCTATGGCCTTTCCCGTCGTGTCCGACGATCAGTTCGGCGACGATTGCACTCTGTGATATACGTTTGGATGGCATATGCTCGTCTGTCTCGTAGAAGGGAGCGCCAGGAAATACGCTCCCGGCTCCTGTAAAGTGTTCCCAGTTTTCCGTATTTACTGTATGTTGAGTACCGTTTAATGCATCCTTGTAGCGGAGTTTGGAGCGACCGACAGGTCGGGGAGCAGAAGGTAGTTGCCCATAGAAGATGTTCTTCGGAAGTCGACCAACTTCCTTTCTGCACACATGGCCACTTCGACGGAGTCGATATATTCTAAGGAGAAAGCATATATCGGGAGCACCAGTTTTCCCAGAAATGGTGGTATTAGGTATACGTTCGCGCCAAGAGACACCGACTCCTCTTGGACTGTTGTCTTATCATGGCAGAGGAGTTTGTGTGTCTCTGTGAACCTGATAGCTCTGCTGGCCGGAGCAACAGCTCCAGGTAGGGTCACCCATGCCAGATTGGTTCACAGGCAGAGGTTCGGCTAAATGCAGTCCATGTCTGTTTGGCAGCAAGAACCAGGCATCTGTACTGTGGCAGGTGCCACTTTCGACTCTCTGACACAATATAGTCTCTAGCACCCACAGTTGTGAGTGGTAGTACCAGGCATCTTAAGTATGCTGCTGCGGGGCAACCGAACAGCACTCCAGCCGTCATGCTCATCCATTCCGTTGCATCAAGTGCTGTGTAGGTCCAGAGGGAAACGTTTGTTCTGGGCAAGCATCCGTTTCCAAATATCGCCCTGGCGATCGGCGCTTTTGCAATCCTACGCTCAAAGCGTTCCATTTTCGCTGCCTACGATCAATGCTTGCACTGAGGAAGCATCCAAATACTATAGCTTTTCATTGCGTCACGTAATTAACCGAAGTCTCTAAGCCCCTGCAAAACACATATATCACATCCTTCCCTTCTATTGTTGAAAACGTTTAAGGCTCACACAAATACGGCTAAAATTTCAAATTTGGCTAACATTTAACTTTGCTTTTACAACACAGATTCACTTCAGAAAAAGTGAAAATAATTTTACTAGTTTTCTAGACATTATCATATTGCATTTTACTATTTTTGCTTTTGCTTGCTACAAATTCAGTGCAAAACAAACGTTTTTTCTAGTTAAATCTTAAGCAGGTGATAAAAGTCCAGTTCACAAGCTGAGCTAAACCTCAAAATAAAACATGAATTTTTAAAATCACATTACATTAAAGCAACATCTATATTCTTGGAAATAAAGCAAGCAAAGGTTGTTTTAAAGTAAACAGGAATGTATTTCAAAGCATTTCAGTGAAATCATTTTTGGAACAAAACGTTCCCTTGAAGAAACAGTACAGTACAGGGGGTCAGTAACCTGCGGCTCGGGGGTGGCATGCGACTCTTTAACTCCTCTAAAGTGGCTTTCAGGAATTGAAGAAACTTGGAATTAGAATGCATTTGATTAAATTCAGAAATAAGTTGACTGCAATTTAGACTATACTCCTATGAAGTCGCATGAAAAATAAAATGTCATCAACATTTTGTGGCTCCTCACCGGTCATATCTGATTGGAGATGAAATAGAATGGCTCGTTTGTTAAAAAAGTTGCCGACGCCTGGCATAGTAGTTGCCACGCCTTTGATGAATGCTTATGAAATGACTGCCAAAGCGGAAAAGAAGCGACCTTTTGCAAACACACCGACGTGGTATGGAAGGCATGTGCAAACAGCTCGTAAAAACGCAAAACCTGTGAAACACAAAATACGTACGCACTAAGCAGTAACGACCAAATATCATAGTCATCAATCACAGGCTTGACTGCATCTCTAACCAAATAAAAGCAGCAGAGTATATGTATATATTACCGAATCGTTGCTCAGCCTTCCATTTTCCCAAATGTTTGAAACTTTGATATCTAATCCGAAAGCATTATAAATTTTTCAATCAGAGAAATAGCTAGTTGAACATCCATACACAGACTACGTGGGGAGAATCATGTTTAGAATATTTTTATTTCTAGCTTTGTTGGCTTGTTTTGTTCAAGCCAACCCTGTCAGTCGGCTGAGACAAGAAAAAAAAAATTTCATAAGGGTAAGTGTAAGTTGCTTCTCGTAGAGCTTTTTAGAAGTCCTGGCAAGGAAAATATAAAGCACAAAATGCTAATCAAATACAATTTCGGCAATATTTGCAATTTGGTAACAGAAATCGATAGATAGTAAAAAACAACGTTGTCATTCGGTCTGCAACATTAATCTTTGTTTTTTTATGACTATCACAGAAGTTTTCTTGGAATTAAACCACGCGTATACAACAAGTTGATCTAACATTTGCGCAAATGCATTCATAAAAAGAAATAAAAACTCGTGGTCTTGGTAAGAGATTTTGCAATTAAATATGACACTGTAACAGTCGCATGTTTTTGTTAGGTGTCCTCCCAAATTCTGATGAAAACCTGACAGTAATGTGTTTTACCTAAGATACAGTGACCAATTTTATAAATAATTGGAAATGTTTTTTCTGTTTTTTATATTTTTTATATTCTAACCCTATTTCTTAAAAAGCTTTAGTTTACTTGCTATCGATAATAGCATGAGGAAACATTTAATATTGTGCAAAGGCAGAAAGAGGATGTTTCAGCCTTTCATCGTTTCACCTGTTAGCACTGCTTGTAGATTCAAGGGCTAACGATGCGTAGTGTCACGTGAAATCGATTTCCTATTAAAAAAATCAGAATTTGCCATAGATTGCTTGCTTGTCTCCCATGTGTGGTGTAATTACTTGAACAGTGACGGATTTGCGCATAGGCCAAATAGCCCATGGCCTAGGGCTTTGCGCTTTTAGGGGCCCCGCGCAAATCTTTCCTTTGACGACTCATTACTAATTTAATATTCATTACTACCTTAAAATTTGCGAAATTGCGCAGAGGCATAACTTCACAATTTACTTTGAAACGAGCGAAAATGCAAACGTCAAAACTCTTATCAGTGCAGTAACAACACGATAATATTTCTTGTTACGCAATATAAGAATGACAATGCTGCTTTTCTTCGGGGGTCTGCAGTGTCTAGCGGTCTTGCATTAGAATCTGATGTTACGGCTGTACTAAATTGCGAAAAACTTATTGACAACTTTACTTGCCTGAAGGCACGAAAAAACGTTTGTGATAGACTGTGAGCTGTTGGGTATGTTGGTGGCAAACACTTGGTATCAGTTGATGCAGATAATTATATATTTGCCCTCTTCTTCATGGATATAATTGCTTGTGATAGTGAGGGCTACCTGTGGTAACGGTTTCAAATGTGCTTTACAGAAAGACGCAGAAATAGTAGTGGTGTAGCTAGACATTTTGATTGGCGTGATCGCTGATCAAAAATACGCACGCCTCGCTTTGCTCATGAATTTAAAGAAATATTAACGAAGTGACGTCATTTTGCTGCACAGGCCCACGTGTCCCCCATGGTTACGCCCGTGTTCTACAGAATACCTTGTTGTTCTGTGTAGTGTTTTATAGCAAAGGAAGAGTTTTAAAGCTTTGTAAAATTTCTTTATTTAATTTATCAGTGGTGGGTTTTAGTTGCCAAAGTTGTAGCAAACTAGCAGTAATCAATTACTCATTTCTGAACTAGAGCTCTAGTCACTGCAGCACAGTGGCCTCTAGGAGGAAACGATTGATCCATTACACTTTTCCCGAAATATATGAGCCTTAGTCGGCAAATGTGTAGTGTTTTTGATGCGGAACTTATGTTTAGTTGTTTCCAATGGATAGCCAGTATACAGAGCTTGCTCTTAGAAGCTCTAGATGTTAATTAAATCAGCTAGGACAGTTTCTCGTGAGTTTTCCTTGTAAGTACGTGTCTGCATTGGGCTTACGTCCATGGGCGTACGCAAGGGGGGGTTGTGGTTAACTCCCCCTCATTAAGTTTGATATATTACAAAAACGTTATTACCTGCGCAAGGAGATTAATTGTTTTCGCATACTTTTTGCTTGTTGATTTGTCAACTTAATGCAAATTCCACGGAACGAATTTGCATGCAAATTTCAAGGAACAATATGAATGGGCCAAAAAGTAATGATTAGGTTTTAGTGGGAATCTGGATTATGGTCTGCATCCAGGAATCATCTCGTCACTTTTTGCAGACCTTTCATCCACTGCGCAAGTTTAAGATTGTGTTCCGTGATAGTTTACTTTATCCTAAACAATTATCTTTATTTTGTCTGCTATGGCTGATCAGCCCTTGCGCTGACGGCATGGGCTACATGACCAATTTATGTAGCGTGATAGAACTGTTGCACGAGCTCAAAAACAGCTTTTTTTAACATAGAAGCATTCAGGAATTTGAGAATGTCTCAGCACGGAAAAAAGAAAACTAAATGCTTGCTGGACTTCTACACGTAACAAAAAATCGGACGTTTTCTTGCGTACTTTATGCGTATTCTCAATTCTTGTGTAGTTTAGCAAGATTCGATCTGGCAAGCCGGCCAGTCCAGCCGCGCACCTTTTATAATCGTATTCGACGAGACATTTTAGCGCAGCCTGATTTTGCAGTTGTAAATTGCTCTGACGTAGTGATGAGTGTGTTTTACTCCCCTGTTTCAATGCACAACCTCATATTTTTGCAGTTATGAACTCTTGTGTGGTAGCGTTGAGTGTATTTTCCTCCAATATCTTAACTTCAATAGCTGAGGATGTTTCGAAAATACTTTGTTGTGCAAAAATTGTCTTCATGCGGTTTACCACCAGGCTATAGAATAGAAGATTAAAACACCATATTTTGTGCTGCGTGCGAAATGGCAACTTGAAACGGCATAATTAAATCATGTGTCCACTGAATGGAATGTGCTTCTTTGGTCCATAAAATATGTGGTTGCTATACGAAAGCAGTTTACGTACAGCTAATCAGATCGACAACTAGACGATATTTTCGATGGCGGCAACACGGTCCCGCATGAAAACATTTGTATACATCCGAAAAATAAACCTATAAAAATGCTAGAGATCACGGAAATTTAAGAACTTCTCAACTACACGAAAAAGCTATAAATTCCAAGAAAAAAATTGCATGGCCATTTGTTGTTGAGAAGAATGTAAGAAACGCTTTATTGTCTGTTGAAGATCTAAGCTAAGGCAATCGTAGAGCCAAAGTCGACACCACAAAAGATAAAACTTTCAGGGGGCATTTCAAGTAAGAGGGACATACTTTCACGCTTTTAAAACAAGCGACTAAATGGGCCGCACCTTGCGTGGGGCCCCAAAAACTAAGATAGCCTAGGGCCCCGCGCTCCCTAAATCCGTCCCTGTACTTGAATACAGATATGCGCAAGTTTGAATCATCGCAAAAAATGAAAGTAGAGCCCTGTCGGCTAATTCCTCGAAAACCTACAGAAAACCAAAAGCTTTTAACCGAAACGCTTACGCCAAATAGAAATAAACCTTAAAGTTTAGACTCAAAAATTTTGCTCACGATGGCTCATATAGTTTCTTTGTAAAAACGTTTTATCAGATTGATAAATACTAAGAGTTAAGTAAATATTGACCTAAAACCTCGATTAGAACTAAAGTGGTAAATCTGAGCGGCAATACAGTGAACGTTTGTCAAAGTCTTGCAGGTTTATCTTCCAACAACCAAGAAATTTTAGCTTTTAGCTGTCACTGAACTTGGGTAAGTACCGCAAAACTGCGCGAGCAAGGAAAGCATTTGAACTCTCAATCTTCCCTAACAAAATTATATGAACCAAAGCAAATGTGAAAGATGGCAAGGTTAGGTCGTCTTGTCAAATATAAAGTTTAAATCTAACATTTTTTATTTGAACCCGGCTAACTCTGGCCCAAACAAATATTGCCTGATAGCTCTGCTTCACACAAGGCTTTTCCAGTTTTCAATATTGCAATAGTTCTATACTGTCAGGATTTCCCTTCGTGTCGAAGGTTACTATTCTTCCGATGGAAGTTACATACAAATCTGAACACTAGCTGCTTTAATCTAACTCAAACAAGAGTTCATTAGTCGTTGCTTGGATTTTAGTGAAAATTTACTTTAAGCGGAACACTTTTCTCGTTATGAAGAAAAAAGTTTGAGATGGTCATTGTTTTTCAGGATGTTCGCAACAAAAGCAAAAGATCATTGAGAAAGAGAAATTCTGATTCATTGCTCAATGGTAGGTATTACACCTATGTATGGGAATTTGTTTAGAAAATATTTTGCGTTCAGTTTCAGACGGAAAACTCCGAGGATATTCGTACCAGTAGAAAAATAAACCAGATATACACCTCGAAAATGCCTCATTATGAACTCAATTGAACATGCAAAGAGATTTTTAAAACAAAAGTTTTACAACACCTCAACTTCCAAGTGTATCTTACAAAGAGTGAATTTTCTTTCTCTAATGAACTTTATTTCCAACTTTCAAAGTGTTTTTATTCTAAACCTTTGCGCAACCTTTGAAGACAACGCATGATACGTTTTTTACACGGGTTGATTATTCATTCTTTAATGTAGATGTATGTGAAGGATGCTACGCACGAACATATTATGGGAACAGAGAATTTAAAACACTGACAATTGTTTAGATCAGCGGTCTCCAAACTTATTGGATTTTGGTCCAAATTCGCGATCGTATCAGCGTCCACGGGTCGGACGATTTTGTGTATTGAAAAACAAAAACAACAGGCATAACGTTAACCACGTTTGTGTATATTTGTATTTATTTTCCTTGCTTGGTAACATGTTTGCAATGTGACGCATGAAACTGCTGCTTTTGTTGCGTAATAGTTGTAATATTTGGTTCCATGCTTCATGCTGCTATATGAACCGTGCAAATGTGAATCTGAAATTCTTTTCACAACTGCCAGATAATGCTTGCGCTTTAAAACTCCAAATGCCTACTGCAATTTACACATTCCGCAGCACTTATGCAAGCTAATGCAGAGTCTACACCAAGCTAGGCGCAAGGGCCTCAACCAGCTAACATTGTCGGGTCAAGGGGAAAAATGATTGTAACTTGTTGCTGTACGTAACAACTAAACATGTTTTGGTGGCAAATGCCCGGTTTTCCCCTTCCCGGTCTCGGGTCTGCTAGGCGACAAGCACATGTACAATATTAGGGTGCTGGTGCGCACTATAAGACCTGCGCGGGATGGAATAACCTACGCGGGTTGCGGGTACCCGCGTTTGCTGGACGGATGCGAAGCGGGTCGGGTGCGGGATAAGAAACCCTTTGTGCGAGTAACTGAATGTTGACCCAGTGCATGTGAAAGCGACATGAGCAAGAAAAGCTACAAAGAGCTTTCGGCGTAAAGGTGCAGCAACTTTCTCCAGTAGTGGCGAGACCATAGATTATAGTTTTCAATCTCAGTGATCTCGCAAGAAATATGTTCTAGTTGATGACAACTAGCGCTACTAGTGAACGAGTGTTTTGTATGACTGGGCATGTCGTGAAGAGCAGAATAGAAATTTTGAAGAGTTCGTCAGTGAACGACATACTCTTTTTCAACAGTGCTTTAAAGCTAAGAACGAAACGCTCAGGGTTGACAAAAAGGTTCACATTTGCACTTAGCAGTGTTTATAAAAAGCTTCTAGTGGCTTTGAAATGAACCACATAATAAATTTCCATTGGCGATGAAACACGTTGAATGAGTTTTTAGTGGTTTTGAGATGGGCAGTGGCAGGTGTGGGGCTGAAACCGTGCGGGTGGGATGGGTGCGGGTTGCTAGGGTTCGGGGTAGGTGAAGGCTTAAGTTTGCGGGTGCAGGTTAGAAGTTTGCGGTTGCGGGAACGTCACTCGATTTCTCAAATTCCTGCGGGTGCGATCCGGGTTTAAGTTGTCCCGGCAAAAAGTTTCAACACGAGCAGAATTCCAGTGCGCACAAACTTCCAACGGAAAAAGCAGGTATTACGTAACAGTTGTCTGTTCTACGTTTATTTGTCTGTGTTGTTCGCAAGATATAGCATTATAAATGATTGGCCTAGGACCTAGGTCCTAAGTTAATAACTTTTATTTCATACATTGCAAGTTGGATAAACACCAAACATTTTTTTGGTTGAGCTTCTGATTGAAGCGGAAAGTTTAGTTTATTTTCGTTTCTGAAGCTGGTATCGAAATACAATTCTCAATTACAACAAATGATTTTTGCTTTTTGTGTAATTCCATCTCACATTAATTTATTTACACGAAAGTTTTCCAATACTAAAATTCCTAGGAAAGCTCGCGGACAGGATTGGAGCCCTTCGCGGACCGGATCTGGCCCTCGGGCCGGAATTTGGGGACCGCTGGTTTAAATACATGCTGAGTGATGACTGATATATGTTTGCACAGCATTTTTACCAACGAAACTGTTTTAATATGACCTGTGTTGTTTAAATCCACTTGAAATCCAAATATTACTAAGGTTTTGTAAAGTGGCGAACTATTTCACAAATCGCAAGATTGTAGATAAGCCAGTACTGCGATGAGATGTTTTACTATACTAGTGCATTGAAATTGTTGTATTTAAAATTGTCTCAACGTATCATGCTTGATTGGTAGGTTGACAAAACTTTTTTTAGCGTAACATGTATTGTGGAGCCATTCTTTAATCAAAAATACTTTTGCTGCATATTGCTAGATGTTTCATTTTCCATTTTGAAAGAGAGGAAAATGTTGCTTTCATTAACAAATGTACTATCTGTTTAATATTATTTGACATTTTATTGTTATATTTTTAAAACATCCCTGCTACCAAGCTATTGCATTTGAAAAGAACGTTTTTTGGGGGTTGCAAAATGACTCATTCTACATAGCAGATATAGCTTTCATCATGCCAAACTTGGAACCAAGTGAAAAAGGTTCTGCGTACACTGAGATGTACAGCTGACCAAGAAAATTTGATAAATCACTGATTAAGTCACGACGACATAGTTTTGACTGGAAACACGACATAAAATTTTACAAACGTTCAATCGAATGCTATATTAATGTCAACAACGTGGTTGCATCTCATTCTTTGATGTTTGAATAAGAAATATTTTTGCAGCTCCGAGTTGCTACGATTCGAATGGAAACCCAATAAATTCACCTCCGTTTGAGAAACTTGGTGATTGCGATCATTTTTATCAGGTATGTTACAAAAAGTCTATATCCTTTAGAAACCAGAGTCATATTTCATTTCAGTATAATTTTTCCATGTGAGCTTGAGCAACATCATTGTTCTATGTTTACCAAGTGCTCAGACGGCGTCCTATACACCATGCCATGTGCTGCTGGAACGGTATTTAACCCGCAAATCGTTGCTTGTGATTGGCCGCATAACGTCCCTCAATGCAGTGGATCCGTTGCAACCACAACGGAAGCTGCAACAACCACAACGCAAACAGCTTATGACGGTGAGCGAAAATTCATTGCAGAGTTTCAAGCTTAGTTAATATTTCAAGCGATAGTTGTTTGCGACCACGTTCAAAAATTTATTCCAACACTAACTACAATCTCTTGTATGAAAGCGTTGCTTGCCACGAAAGATAGCTTCACGCAGAATACCTGACAACAAACAAACCATTACATTAAAGTTTTTACAAATTTCCTTTTTGGGTCTGATTTTGTGTGAATTTCACAACGTATTAAACAAAGACAATTCCTGTGTGTATACAATACGGTCTTGTGATTGCGACACTGCCATACAAATAATGTGACAAATTGTTCATAAATAATTATCTACTATGGTCCAAATAAGCCATATCTTACATTATCAGCTTGCGGCACTTACGAAAAACCGCATTGGTAAAATTTTAAAGCTGAATTGAAGTATTGACTCACACGCAGGTCAAAATGGATAAATTGTTTCAGTGGCCTACGTAATCATAAAACCATTATTTGTTTTAGTTTTCCAAAACTCGCACCAAACCAACTCTTTTACAACTCATTCATTTCGGAAACATTGAGTTATACTTATGTACAGTAAAACAACAATTTAACACCAAACTTGCTTTCCTGATTCCAATAACAGTAAAGATGTAACAAAAATAAAAACATTTTTCTATACAATCACGTTAGCAAAATTTTGTTTTGACAACAGTTACATGCATTTCATTTTTCAGACAATTGCCTTGATTCCAGTGGTCAACCGATCAGCTCTGAACCATTCGAAAGTTCAGGAGGTTGTGAAACATTTTATCAGGTAAATCCACGGTCTGGAACGTTTGTTTTTGTATCAAAGTGTTACTCCAATCACGGGAAACCAAAGACGATAATGTTGCTTTATTCCGGTAAACCCTCATTTGCAGTGCTCAAATGGTCACTTGTATGAGATTCAATGTCCTCTTGGAACAGTATTCGATCCATCAGTTGGTGTCTGCAACCATACTGCAAACGTTCCTGGTTGCGGTGGTTCTGGTGAAACCCCAAAAACTGAAGCATTAGTTGAAATACCGAAGAAAACACTTGATGGTAATACATTTCTTGTTCCGTGCTGATCTTACTGGTCCTGTGGTATAATGTTCATTGCTGTTTGTGATAAAAGCTCTAGTTCTGTTAATCCAACTTTGCTTTTCAGCACCCTGCCGTGCTTTCGCATTTGCAAACAAACGCAATGATTAGCTGTTTTCATGCATAGCCTGAAAAACAATAGTGTTGGATTTATCTCATTCTTGACATCTTGATGATGTTGTTACCTTAAGCTTTTTCAGCCTTTAGACTTGCAAATTTTTGAGTTTCACGAAATGTGTACAAATACCATATTTTGAAATGTTTCTGATTAAAATATTTTTTCAAGTGAACAACGTGTTCCTTGCGCTAATTTTCCGTCTGCAGAACCCTCGTGTCGTGGATCGAACGGGCAGTTGTTGAATGCACGTACCTTCCAAATAAGGGGATCTTGTGACAAGTTCTATCAATGCTTATCCGGTATGACGCAATCACTTGTTTTATGCTTGCGTTGTAAGAATATTTTAACAACCTTGGAAAGAAACTGAGGGACATCTGTTTAATGTTTAGTCAAAGAGCTGAGTGTAGTTTACATTAAAATCTGAGTTATTTATGTAAACATACCATGTGGTGTACAAGTTCTTATAATGTGAAGCTATTTTTTAATCACGAGACGAAGCTATTGCCCCTATAAAGGTTTTGCTGTTTTTGCCTCATATACTTTTTTCCTTCCTTCCTTTTAATTTCATTCAGGATCAGAACCATTTTGAGTGCAAATGAGCTTCACATAATGATCTGGTGTGCGTTTAACTTAGTTGTTGGGTTTCTGAGCAGCTGCAGCAAACAGAAGCATGCTCACAAATTAGGGGTGCCTTCGAAATTGACAATGCTAATTTAGTATTCGTGAAGATGGGAGGCAAGTAGATGCTGGTTGACGTTGTAATTTGCTAGAGTAGTTTTCCGATAGCATTGTCCTTTAAACGTTATTGGGTAAAACACGGGTTTTTGAATGGCGTTGAACACGACTAGAAGCTGAATACGTATTGTCTAAATTTCTGATCTTCCGGTTTCAGGAAATTTGTACACTTTCATCTGCGCTGGAGGTTCGGTTTTCAATCCGGCGAAAGGAGTTTGCGACTGGCCTCGCAATGTTCCAGGATGCTGAGGCTTGACCTCAACAGCAGCATCTTGTTAACAGCAATAACTTGTAAAACGTTCATCAGTTATAACATCCTCGCGACTCTGCGGAAATGTTTAGATCGGCATCATCAAGACAATTATTTGCCATCCTTTGACTGATTTCTACTGTATTTTTTGCTTACGCTGCTGTTGTCGAATTATTTATATGACTGCTTTGCAGGTTATCCACAATGGTTTTAAAACTGAGCTGAAGTATCAACCGCTGGGTGATTCAAAAACATTTTTATTTATCAATGAATGACTTCAGGCTAGTTTCTTTGACACCGACATCGTAGTCTCGCTGTACTTTTCTTGAATGATCAAATTTTAAGTTTGTGCCATGGCATTGCTTCGTTTACAACATACTCATACTGATATAAAAAGAGGAACACGTCCTCTGGACAGTTACATTTTAAACCAAAGTCAATGTGGAGTACCGCATTTTGTTTTGCATATACGGTATTGGAATTGCTGATCCATCAAAACAGTATATCGATAAACCGAGAACTGCATATTTTCTGCATTTAACGTTACTGTACGATTCGTTCGAAAAAGATTTCATGCAACAACACATGGGCGCAATTTTTTTGTAAAATGTGGGGGGACAGCTTGGTGTGAAACCTATATAGTCATCGGGACGATGCAGAAGTGACGTTTTATATGTACGGATTCCCTCTTATTTGTAGAGGTGTTTTGAAAGCAACACTAATCACGCTTTGTTCTTGCAGATCATTTACATATTAATATACTTAAATTTGTTGTTGGTCATGGTGCTGTAATTCAGCCTACTACCATTAATATCGTATTTGGATACAAACAGACACAGCAATATAGTAGAATACATCAGTTGGCATTTATCAGAGCTGTCAGTTGGAGTGCACAAAATGCTGAATCGCATTGGTCGCACGTGCATATCACTCTTATAGTAGAACACTTCAACGTTCATGGATTTTATAAGAAGTGTAGGTTACAGCGCGATTTGATGTCATATTCAAGTCGCGTAACGTTACAAAGGCGATAAATATTTTTCTTGCACATTTCCGTTTTTTGAAAAAGCTAGAAAGCTTTTTAATGCTACTGGGCATCATGCATGCCACCCCACCCCTACCAAAATCTCCAGTGATATCCTCTTACTAACACCAAAACATTTGGCCTAAAATTAGCGTAGCCTACTTCACAAAATGATTTTAATATATATTTACTGTTGGTGAGTGGAGGATATATCCTTTCAATCGCCCCTTGTTGGACCCTTAACTGCATACATACCCACGCAGAGTTGTAAAAGGGCCTCATTTTGAAGCCTGAACCCGACCGGAGCCCGAACTCACCATCCTGAACCCGGCTCGACCCCGACATTTATTTTTTAAGCCCGATTAGACCTGAAAGCCAAATTTACCGAGGGAGTTCAAGATATAACAAAAAATGTTGTGTTCGGGTATAGCTGCACGTACACGCCATATCACACCCAAAATAACAACCACCTTCACCAAAACATTGCCATAGTCTGAAACAAACGTATCATGTTAGTAAACGATAATACTGCCGAATACAATGCTTCAGGAAAAAAAGATACTATCACAAAATTAACTACGATGGCGCTGTAGGCATGACAAGCCGGCTTGTAGGCTTCTTAAAACAAGCCAAGAATCGCGTGAGTATTTGATCGCTTTGAAGAAAAGCCACCGCGTGCTAATTTCCTCACCGCTGTCACCTTCTCAAAAAGAGTGTGAGACTATCCGAGCTGAGAAGAAAAGAACGCAGCTGTGTTTGCAAGCAGAATTAGCTGAAAAAAATCAATTCACTCGCTGAAGTTACCGCGGTGAGCACAACAAATCTGCGTCAAGAAAGAAAAAATCCTTACTCCTAATGCTATAAAAAAGTTTTGTATGCAAGTCCGAAATATTTTGACAAACTTAAGCCCGAGCCTGACCCGATCTGAAAAGCTCAGCTTGACTTACAACTCTGCACCACGTCAAGTTTCATTCTAAGAGTTCTACTGTACTTGCATAACGACACGAAAACATTTGAGATTAAATTAAAATGCACAACGGTGAATTGGCAAAAAAGTACCAAGTTTCACCTTTAACAAGAAACGAATGTCGAACAAAACGAGGTGTGATATACATGTAAAGCAAATGTTTGGCACTTGGATGAAAACGTTGCTGCATTGTGGGTTTGGTTGAACTCAAGTAATCAGATGACTTACGAACCAATGCATTCAGCACAAGCACAAAGTGTAAGAGTCAGGGAAAAAATCTTTTTTATTTGTTGGTCATCATTGTTGCGACATTACAAGTGAGGATAAATGTATATTTTATCCTTATTTCCGAGTCAAGTCCCTACGTTGAGCTATAGGTCAATATACAGCTAGGTGAATACTATAGGCTACTTCTCCAACGTTTTGAGTTATTTCCTGTTCACTAAAGGTTGAAGACAGTCTTTTGCAAAACTACCCATCCTAAAACTAAGTCTCCACAATAGTGCTGCGTTCTTGTCTTCCGCAAAAGCTTCGCAGAGACTTGCATGAAAATCTAACTTTCTAACATATACACTAGCATCATTAAATTATACGCTGTATGTTTGTGAATACGTGACAATCAGCGTTGAAGCAAAGCTCGTTAAATTTCTGCGCGAAACAAATAATGGCTGTACTGTGGTCTTTCACATGCGCAGCTGTAATACTCTCAATGTTACAGGAAAATAACCTTTCTAACAGCATACCACACAGGGTAAAATGTCGGACAAAAGCAGTTAATCATCTTTCACGGTCACTAGAAACTTGAAAAATGCTAAAAATTATTTTATCAAAGCTAAAATGTATAAACTAATAGAATCAGTGATACCACACCAAACTCTACTTCAACATGACCTTGGCTATATGTAACCTACCATCTAGCATGAAACGCTCTTCACACAAAACGTGACAAACATCACTTTTATTTTTGAAACCTCTCCAAATACAAAACATAAAGAGAAAAAAGTGGGGGGACATGGCATATTACATCCCCCAACCAGAAAAAGTGGGGGACATTTCCCCCGTGTCCCCCACCAAATTGCGCCCATGCAACATCGCAGCTGTTTTCAATTCTGTTTTGCAAGCTATATGCGAAGTAAATAAAACACACACACCATTTTACATTTTAACAGTGTTGTTCGAAGACACCGTTTGCAAGCGTGGTGATTTATTTTCACATTAATTTAAAAGCAACCAACTCTTTGATGTAACAATTCCACCAATAAACAGCCATACAAATTTCTAAGAAATGCTGCAATCGCAAAGAATTGATTTTCATTTTCAAACCTGAGCATATTTAGTTGCTGTCTACCATTTTTTAATGAATTGATCAGATTCACATTATTATATGTAATGTGGTAATCACTGCGGTGAAAGGCCTTTCTGATTAAACCTTTTGTACTTTTCGAAACTGCACGCAGCATTCCAGGTCTGTAACTCGCCATTTATCTAACTAGAGTTGGAAATGCCATACATTCACACTGTACACAATCATCACTTTAGTAGCACATAACCTGACTCACAAGCGCATCCCGCAGTTGCAGGTAGCAACAGATTAGTCATTTTCCCCTGAGGAAAGATCTACTTTGCAACAAATAATTAGTCTCCACAATCGCCACTCTGTGGAATTTATCAGAAAATATTTAAATAGGAAATCCATTTTACGAATCTATACGCATCACCAGTCCTGACATCTGCAAGCAATGCTTATGGGTGAAATGCTGAAAGGATAAAGCAAGGGCAGAGAAAGGAAACAAACTCAAGACTAAAATGAATAAATCAAACCACAAACTGATGAATAGAAAAACTGCAAAATAGGCAGTTCTCAAATAATTGCCGTCACTAAAACTGAAACACTCACTAATGCAGAATCAGAGCTACGAACAACGCTGCGGTGATCACAAGGCTGTTAGGTTGACAGATGCACTGCGGGGAAGGCCTATAAATGCTAAATGTTCCGAATGGGCCATAAAAAAAACGGGAAAAACTAACACTACACTTCTGGTAAGAAAGAGAATCAAGCAAATGCACTAACCAGAATGGAAAAATCAATGAACATCGCAAAGAGGGACAAAAAATGTTTCACACGTTGGAGGACCATGCTTTGAATATTGCTTTGAATATTAATTTGTTCGTAACTTTGCGAAGCCATTTGTCTTCACAGGTATTAAGAGGGTGAAAGCTGAGTTGTTCTAGAAATGTATAAGTGTAGAATCATAAACAGTTGGTTTGTTTAGGATACCAAGACCCTTTGGTCGCTGTCTTCCCTCTTATCTGGTTTGTTCATAGCACATCGGTGCGCTGACCATCTTGTGGAAAATTTATTTAATGCTTGGTCAACATGCTGTTGATTGCATGCAACACAAGCGCACACATAAAAACTATAGTGTGTACATGTCAGGTCTAATAATGGTTACCACTTGTTATAATTCCGTTTTTCTTGGCTATGTAATTGGTTGCCATGTTGGGTGGCAGCGTTGTTAAGGCAATTTTGTTCATTTCAACAAGTTTTCGGAAGCCTTGTTGTTGAAGATGGAATGCTTCTCCAACGCGCATTCAAGGGCTTTTGTTACCGTGTCTCTGCACAAGCTTGGATAAAGTGCTTTCACATCCGCCGTCGCATGTAAATCGCAGGCTTTTGTTTTTCAGTTCTTGTGGTTTTTAGTCTGACGGTGTTTCCATTTGCGCAAATCTCGGCGATAGTAATACGTGAAGTGCTGATGTACGCAGCAGATTGTAGCAAGGGAGACCGATGTGTTTTGACGTCAACCTTCAATAAACTCTTCGAAGCTAACTTGCGTGTCTTGAAAAGAGGGTAAGCCGGTATATTGCATAGAAAAAGTGTTTTGCTGGTACACTGTTGTTCTCGCCATACGAGTTGTCCTTCCATTTCATTCCAGTTGTTCGTAGCAACAGTTCATCACAAACTGCACAGATAGTATGGAGTTCAATGACCAGAGCGTTACAATCATACCTGAGTTTAAGGTAAACATCGCACACATTTACTGGCACATCCAGTTTTTCCAGAGTGTTACAATTTTCTTTGATCATTATAGCGTTGTCCTGTCCTTTTATCTGCAGGGAAAATCGCAATTTCCTCTCTCCTGTTAGTTTTCTTAAACAGTCCCTTTATTCTTTGGTAAATTGTTCTTGCTTCAGTCATAGGTGTAGGAGCAGGCACATTTTTGGGGGTGCAAAGAATATTTTGCCCAAATTCCCCAAATTAGCCCAAAAAAATTTTATGCGGTAAAATCTACCAAATTACCTTAGACTTAAAAATAGAAAATTTGGTACTTGAAATTGGTTCTTAACAACCCAATTGAGAAACGTATGCTAGGCTGTGCAAAGAAACAGTTTGTTGATTTTATATAAATATCTAATGTGTTTTATGTGATGAAATAAACTTTGATTTATATACTCAAAATAATTTCAGTAGTATTGGTAAAAAATGTCGAAATGTTTTTGCCCAAATTTTCGATAAATCAAAACTTTTGGGGATGTGCTTGCACCCCATGAACACTTTTCTCCTACACCACTGGCTTCGGTATGCGTCCAACAACCAAGCTTTCAGTTTTGTGAATTTTATAAACACCACGCCCACCTATATGGTGGTTTCATCCACTACATCTATATTAGGTCTAGAGAGTTTCTGGGGATTTTCATTTTTTGGCAACACCTGGTCTTCATAATTTCTTTCACACGCACGCGCGCAACTCTCTTCGTCTGACACCCTGGTGGGTGTTGAGCCATGCTGCCTTTTTTCCTGACCTATTTCAACTGGCTGTTGGAGCAAATGTCAATCCTTGACACAATAAAGCTTTGTTGTGATCATTCAGGTTAGTTGAGGATTTGTTCAAACATTTTGGGGGTTCTGCCAAAGCAGCATCCATTTTGGAGATCCTGAAAGGTTTTCTGTAGCCTTGATTATATTCATCTCGTGAACGTTTACCGAGTTTCTTTTCAATGAGTGCTCAATTAAATCCTGACGCTTATTGTGACGGGGCTGATTATAACTTATCCAGTTGAATGTTTGTACAAATCTTAAGTTGGGCTTGTAGCTTTCTTTGTCAATGGTGCACCTATAACTGTTGTTCCATCATTTCGACGCTTCTGTTTATGCTTTATCAATCTCCTTCAGTCTAAGTAAATCGTCATATTTCTGTTTTGTTGCTCGATCAATAAATAAGTCAAAGTCAACGCATTTCTCGCGGTCAGATGTTTCCCTCATGCAAGGCATGCGGGAACCAAGCCTTTCTCTGACTCCAGCACATTTCTAACATTTCCGCTAGGCCCAGCTAGGCTGGATTCGCTCTCCTGGTCGATGACAAATGAAAAATCTAAGTTTGCTGCAAGCTTTCTACCCGACTGGGCTCTGCTTTCAAGACTCCGTGACGATTCACACTCGCACATAATCTGTATTCAAGTAATTAGTTTCCACTGTTGCGACGCAGGTGCACGCATCTACAGCCCCAAAATCTGCAAGTAATTCTTACGGGTGAAATGCTGAATGGCTGAAGCAAGGGCAGTGAGAGCGCCAAACGCAAGACTAAAATGAATATATCAGTACACAAGCTGCGCAAAGAAAAAACTAGAAAAGGGTACCGTTTCCAAGTTATTCAGAACACTGCCTAATGAGAAAACGCGCGCTGTTTTCAAATATACTTGAGAACAACCATGCCCGCGCAACTGGGCAACGAAGCTTCGACGTTTTAACAGCATAAATGTAATTATACTTCCTTGTTATTGAGTCTATGAATCAATAGTTTATTGTGTCATAGAAAACGCATTAAATATAAATAAAGTCAACAAACTCTTTCTAGTAACATCGTGTTTTAATTTGTGAGAGTTGATGAATCACTGACGTACGCAAAAGCTTTGGCAAAAAAGGCATTTCATTAATGTGCTTCATTACAGTAATTGTGCACTGTGGGAGCTGGGAATAATAGAGTATCCTCTAGGGCAGTGTTTCTCAAACTTTTTTATCCCATCTCCCCCTTTTCACTCTCGACACGTCGTTTTCGCCCCCCAAGCCTGATGAAACAAACACAAGGTAGTCAATTAAAGAATTTTATTTAAAGAACGTAATAAATAGCTGAACCACGCCATTAAATAGCTGAACTAAGCAATTCTATTACGACGCTAATATTACGTTCAGAATTCTTGTGAAAATACCTCGTAATCCAGGGCTACGGTGCCGGAGCTGGGCATTTGCCTGGAGCCGGAGTTCAAAATAAAAATCAGATGGAGCCGGAGCTCAGTTTAAAATTTAGGACCGGAGCTGGAGCTATGGCCATTTGAGAGGTAGCTTCTGCTCGCAGTCCCTTCCTAGATACTAACGGTTTTGCCAGATAGACTCACGTGTACTCTTTATAGCATACTAAAGGCGAGTGTTACGAGTTACGACACCAGACTGCAACAATCGATCTGCAAGCCTTTGGTGTTTCCTTGGTTTAATAATAATCGCTAAGGATGTGACCATAGTAGCTGGCAGGCGTGGTGTTACTTGTTGAACACTGGTTCTCAAACACTGTTCTAAGAGCCGCATGCAGCTCCCAAACATCCTTTGTTCGGCTTTTAGCAATTTTTCTCTAACAGATTCTATTTGAATAAGAGCTGATGACGCCTACTTCGTAGGCGAAATATATACTCTGTATGAGCTTGGTGTCTGATTCTTTGCCGGGAAAGGATTGCTTTCGATAGACAGTGCCTTTCAATAACACATCTAATATTTTGTGTAACAGACTTCGTTAGTGCAATAAAACAAAACGTGTCAATTGACTTGTGGTAAATTTTTTATTGCGGCTCTCTAACAAAATCGTAGGTCTGGGTTTGGCTCCCTTCAGCGAAATGGTTGTGAACCACTGTTGTAGAAGTATAAAAACGTAACTACCACAGCATCTTACTTTCTAGTCAGAATGATCAAACCGGGTGTGTAGTAGTGTAACGATCTAAAAAGAACTGAGCTATAATGAATAGGTATATAATAAAACATCCAAAGCTTTTGTAGCTGTGTAGTCATGCTATTAGCAGGGAGTATGATTAAGATATGATACTATTGCAGATTTAAGCGTAAAATGCACGGCACGCCATTGCAAAGTAGGAATTTTTATTAGAAACCATTAGGCTTACTAGCAAGGTTTCCCAGATTCTTGGCAAAGTTCACTGGAAAACATTACGTTTGCAAGGAGTAGCGTAACATGAAAGTTGTAAATAATTGGTAGCAAACTGCCATTGCTATGCATAGCAGTACATTATCAGTAGGGTATAAAAATCAATGCAAAAAATGTGGACTTTTCTTGAAGTTTTCATCTGTGGAAAAAATCTGTTTTCATTACGGTAACCATCACTCTTATTTTCTCCTTAAGCTTTGCGTGTTAAATTGTGCTTTACTTGCGATTCATCACTGCTTATTTTGAGTGCAAAAGATAAGAAA
>JGI24159J19872_10002470_pt1 | contig 22038 bp, 31 predicted proteins | sample Ectturendosymbi4_FD_19872 | JGI IMG/M metagenome (IMG submission 19872) | reverse complement strand
ATCTGATGATGGATTAGGCTATTAGTAGATTGTTGCCAATAGCGTAGCATGACGCATGAGGCTTGTCTGCTTCAAACGGGAAATAGGAAGTTATTGATTATTAAGCAAACGAGGATGTAGCGCTATCACGATTGACTGACTCATTCGAAACAAAGCAAACAGAGCAAGGAACGTTCTAAAACAAAACTGAGAAGATGGAAATAGTACATCTTATTAATATTGTTACTAGAGGATATCGGAACCCGAGAAAAGCTTTCAAAGAAATTGGATCTGAGAAATTGGAGACGCTCTCCAAACCATTCATAGAACTTGATGAAAAAACAGTAATAGCTTTAGTTCTGAAATGGATGGCGAACAAAGGCAAGCATGGAGACAAATTTAACATAAGAATACATACAGAGGAGACCACGTACGTCAGTACTGTACAAACATACGGGACAAGAATGACAGTGACATTCCCCACCAGAGATGACAGTTGGAATGGCAAAACTTTATATGTATGGAAACCGACTGATTGTTCTTATAACTTGAATGCATGGAACCTGAAACAGAGTGCAGAAAGGGCTCAAGTAATGAAGTGGCAAGATGTTGAAGAATATGAAGGATTTATTGCAGATATGTTGGATACTAAAAACTAACAAAGAAAATGCATAGATATTGAAGTGTGTATAAGGAAAGGCAATTAAAATGTTTATTAAATGAATTAATAAATATTAAAGTGAAAAATGTTTATTACAAAAGTTAATAATGTGTAGTAAAGTTAATAAAGTGTAGTCATAAAAATATTTATTGAGGTTAGAACGTATTATGAAAAGTAGCGCGTTTCATGAATGAAATGATGGCGTGATATGAATACGCAACATAACATGTGTGGGTTTACATAAATTTAATGTTTATGTGTGCAAAACATGATGGCATTGTATGTTTGCAAAGTATGCAGTGTTATATAGAAAATGAAGGTGTTGTATAGAAAGTAATGCATGGCATACAATATATGCATGTATTTTTCATAAAAATTGTATAAGAATACAATCGCAGAATGATATGTTTTATGTTTTATTAATTGATGTCATGTTTGAAAGTGTATATTTTGTCTTATATATTACTGTGTAGCATGTAGTGCATTGTGATTTGTTAAAACAGGTTATATGGAACGTGCATGCGTTGTATACAGCGCATTATAGAATGCACAGCATTAAATGTCACAAGATGCATATAATGCACGACAAGAGAATCCTATAAATAGTGGAGTTTCTGCTGAGAAAATCAGTTGACTACTGGAGAAGCTTGCCGTATGGACATGGTGTTTGGTATACCAGAGGCTGACCTAAAAGGTCGGTTCTGGTTGGAAACACTCTGTCATAACTAGCAGGAGGCGTGCCTGGTGAAACGGGTCCTTCTGGGCAAGTTAACAAATATTAAAAAATGTTATAATGCGTCCAATCATTATGCTTTATGAGATTTAGTGAGTCAACGCAAGAAAACAGGATAAATCGCATATTTGTGAAAATATTTAACTGACTATAAAAAGAGTTTAGATATCAGTCAGACAATGAGAAATTTATATGGATTTTAAGTATATGATAAATAGCTCTAAAAATTTTGGTGATTACTGATAAAAATGCAATTAAAACCTAAAAGGTTCTGATGCTGGCATTGGGAGACAAACATGCTCCTTGGGCGAAAGTCAACCAATAGCTTTTCGAGAAGAGAGTTAGTATTGTTTACAGCTTCAAACTCTTCTCCAGGAAATGCAAGGTTTATAACTCTAAGTGAATAGCACAGCACCAATTCATAGTTGCGGATTGGGATATGCTGAGGGAACCTTGCTGAAAAGTAATGGCCAGGAGTGTACGTTTTGGGTTATTCACAAACGAACATGATTTTACAATGCATACAAAAAACATTATGAAAAATATCACTGCACAAATCCAGAACACACACGGGTCCATGCAAAGCCCGCAGAGCACAAAGAATGAACGACATTAAAAGGGAGTCATCCTACTCCAAACCCTTTTGTGGAAAGTCGTAAGTGGCGGTATCAGGATAACAGTGAGGCGAGCACTTGTTATCTGAGTTTTAGCAGAGTGTGCTAAGGGGGTGGATGTCGGAATACATCTACGTTGGCCTCTGCACGTCTGACATTGCGACTGGCCACCAAGAGCATTGCAGCGTTAAAGCTTGATGCTGGCATGCGCGTCGTTCAATGACTACACGCAAACACAGCACCATAAAAAGGAGTCATCACAATTGATATTGGAGTCTAACTAAGAAAACGTTAATGTTTAAGGAAATTTGAAGAGGTGAAGCAGTAAATAATTGTACGCCAATCCTTTGTATATCTTTCAGGAATCTGGGAATTATAGGTGATCAGGACAGTTGAACTAAAGCATTTAATATAAGTTAAATAGACTATGGACAAGTTAGGTATTGACATAAGGAGTAATGGCTAAACGACCAACAGTTTTGAATCTCGGTGAAAGTGGACCTAGCAAAATGATTAAGGTATCAAAGCCAGTGGAAAACATGTGTGAAATAAGCTCTACCTCACAAAGTGTGAAGCCAGAAAATAATATTTTAAATGATGAAAATCAAGAAGTACAGAAGGTCCAAGACACTGAGGAAAAAATGAAAAGATTAATTGAGGAAATTGGAAATAATTTTGTAGTATACCAAGCGAGATTGAAATCGGCAACTGAAGCCAAACAACTTCTGTATGGTTCAGCGGCTCTCCAGTTGTTCATACGTAGAGTGTTGATGAGAAACCCACTCACTAGAGATGAAGATATACAATCGGTTGCCACTTACTTAGGCCTGCACAATAAAGGTGTTAATGAATATCTAGATGAAATGTATCCCAAGCGATGCATGTTTTGTACGTCAAGATATTGCTGATACAATACATCAAATGACTCTTTGTATATAAAACAAATTGGTTTTGAACAAAGGTTTGAGAATGACAGGAATCTGGAAGTAATGAACCTAGTGATAGTTGCTGAACTGAAAGAAATCTGGAAACAAAAATCAGATTTGAGCTGTTTGAATTTGCAACAAGATTGGCCTAGTGACACTCCGCAGGTCGAAAATTTAAATGGTGGCGAATTATTGCCATTGACAGCTCTGACGTTGTATCATAGTTCGCGCAAAAACACTGAATATATCACCTGGACTATAAGAGCAGGTGAAAGTAAAACTGTCATAGTAGGTAAGAGCATGTGTGACGCTCGCATCACTCAGACTTCGCCTAGTAGAAACGAAGCACATGATGCATGGTTAAAAACGCTAAACCTGACGGAAGTTGTTGAATGTGAGCGCACTTTGCGACTACGCCCATGGTGGAAATGGCAAGATTTTGCGCAAGCTGGCTGGTACTTTCTGGGAGTTTCTGATAGAACGCGTTGTTTTTCATGTAAAGGACTAGCACAGAATTGGCGTGACGGAGGAGATCCGTTGCTACGACACCTCGAATCGTACCCATGGTGTGATTTTGCACAGCAGCGCAAACGCGAATTAGAAGTGATAATGCAAGCTGGCAATGATATGAGTAAATACGACGAAGTGTCTCAAACTTTTGAATTTCCCTTAACGACACCCGCTAATCCAACTTTCGCGAAAGTCGCAAAACGGTCAAAAACTTTTAAAAGTACTAATTTACCTTGTGATGTAAAAAATTCAGTGCGTGCTGGTTTTTATTGGTTGGGTGTAGCTGATAGAATCAAATGTTGTTACTGTAACGGTGGACTGCAGCGTTTGAGTATCTTTGACAATCTCTTTGTTGAGCATGCTAAGTGGTTTCCACATTGTGAATATACTAACCGTGTACTGGGCGTACCGCTAGTACGAAGGATTGCGAAGTACTATAACCGTGTTGATCATAGGGCTGGTTGTGTTGATAGCCATGTAAGCGTTCATGACTGATACTTTGTTACGGCTGAGGTTGCGTTTGTTATTCTACGTTTATTGACACATCGTTAGTTTTAAGGATATTAACCCCTTAAGACATGTGTATATATACAGATCTAGTGTATTGTAGTAATAGTTATTAAAATGTATCTTATATAAAAATGGAAGTAGGTGTAAAAGCATTCTCATCATATGCTAGGTGGCCGCGAAAAGGCACCCGGTTGGCAGCAGGGTGGGATGTGTATAGCGCGGAAAATGTCTTGATACAACCTGGAAGCAGGGCTAGGGTCAGTACCGGCATTGGGTTACAATTACTGGAAGATGTTTATGTAAAAATTGAAGGACGATCAGGAATAGCTATAAATAAGGGTATCAGTGTAATTGGAGGAGTAATTGATAGTGACTTTACTGGAATCGTGCAAGTCATTTTAGTGAATCATATTAAAGATAGTTACCATGTACAAATAGGAGACAGAATAGCACAATTCCTTTCTCATCACACCATTCCAGTACAATGGTACTCAACGACAACTCTGGCTAAAACTGAACGTGGAAAAAATGGCTTTAGTTCAACTGGAAGTTAAAAACTCTTGCTTAAAATTGTTGCATGTTTTACAATGATAAAAGTGCTAAACGTAGAAACTGACGGAGTTGTTTGACCATTCTGGGTACCAATGGAATCTAATGCAATTAATGAATGGACCCTTAATCATTCAGTCAGTGTTAGAATGGATGAGAGCCAATTTCATCACAGCCCAAACCCCATTCATTGATGCATCAGCATTAGTGCAATGGACCATACAAGACATGACCTTGCTGTTTGCACTCATGCTACAAGCGTTACCCTTTACTCAAAGCGAGGCCCTACACGAAAATGTTCTTATGGGACACATTAAGCAGGCATATTTTTCGGCAATAGTGGCCATACAAAGAATGAAATCGGGCACTAGTTGCCCTTACAAGCTACGCAGTTACCAGAAAAAACAATATTTGGTCCTGACATTAGTCCAGTTGATGGTACTCATCACAAAGGGCGAGAAAAATTTATTAACATTATGGCGTAACGAACCTGTTAGTTTAGCAGCACAACTGTTAATGCAGATAACGCCGAGCTCTGTTGATATTATACGAAGCTTGAGAACCAAAATAACTTTGCAATGTGCTGGGAACCTATTTAGCATTAAGAGGTTAGTTAAGTCCTGTGAGAATAAGTATGTAATTCTATTCAACCCTGAACTTGCAGAACTTGCAAATGTCTGGGTAGAAGCGGCGGATGCCACTCGAAAATAGGCTCAAAGCATGGGGATTAAGACGAATGATCCTAGTTTATGGGCAACTGCACTGTGGCATCTTGATAACAACACCGAGGTTCATAAACTCTTACGAGGAATGACTCCTAATAGACAAAGAAATAAATCGTCTAGTGAGAAAGCGGGAGCTGATCAAAGGCCTAATGAAGGGTTCCCTTCTTTGCCTGATAGAAATAAAGGTCTGAGTCACAAACAAATGGCCAAGTTTGAGTTAGAGTTTATGCATGCTTTTCTGGCCGCTTATATTACTTATCCTAGAAACTTTTTTATATCTGAAAACTTCTATGAAAAAGCACGTTTTCAAATAGGCCGACCAATAGAATTACCAAACCCCTCAATAAGAAAGGTGGCAAACTCTGATAAACAATATGCATATCTATTATGGACTATGCCTGAGGAAGTGGATTACATACGAAATGAGGAAACACCCCGAGTACAGCAGGTGGGACTGTTAGAAGAAGATGTTCCCATGCCCCTCAGCTCTTAGAGAAGTTTTTTTTATGATGACATCTGTATATGTAAAAAAAATGAATGTATATTTTAGAGTATAGAGTTCGATTTGAAGTGATAAAAAACTAGAATCTATAAAAGTGACCATGGCAAACAAAAAAGAAGAGGAACCATTGCAAACGAAACAACAACAATTGACTGATTTAACCCTCGATGCAGAAGCCAAGGCGGAGGAAATAGGGGAATTAGTTAAGGATTTACACAGGCATAAGGCAGCCACTGAAGCTAATAGAGTTGCACTTGGATCTGAGGTAAAACAATTGAAAAAGAAACATAAGGTTTAAAGAAACAGGTTGAAATTTATAACAAAGCTCAAAAGAAGGGCAAAGTGGGAGGACTAGGAGGCTTTGCTAAGGGTCTAAGTAAGGCTCTTTTCAAGCCTGAAGACGATCAACCTGCCGCACCTCCTATAGAGATAGGTCTTAACGAAGCCCCACCGGAATACTGTGATGGACCTGCAGAAGCCAATGTAGCGGAGGCAGATGTCTCTGCAGCGGAAAGAAGGGCCAATGAAAGGGAGGAAAATGCGCAGGATGTTACGGCAAGAGCACGGGAAGCAGTAAGGCGCCAGGATGATCCTAATATTAAAGGGGATCCTTACAAACTCGGCGAAGCATGAACCCATTCTGAAACATTAATTAATGTAGCAAAAATTGCAAGTGAAAACGCTACTAAGGCACGAGCGGAATGCGATGAAATAAGAACTGAATTCGAAAGGGAACAGCGATTAAAAGAAAGAAACATGCCAGAGTCATTAGTGGTTAGTGGGGATGAAGTTCCGGTTAGAATATACCCAAGAAATCCTGAAATAATAGGAAAAACTTCTGGTACTGCGGGGAAATTCAAATCATTTTCTCATGAAGTTAAACGTGAAGGAAGGTCTGGTTATGACACACCACAAAGCAGCGAAGATGAACTGGGAGGTAAAAATCCAGTTAGGCCCATGCCGCGATTTTTTTCTACACCATTATATCAACCTAGAGAGGAGAATGAGCCCCGAATTGACGAACTTAAAAAATTATTTGCGCCATTAATTAAAGGCCATGAGTTAGAATGGGCTACTATCACTGAGAGTTTAACCAGTAAGGTGGATCATAAAAATGCTGGAATGATGCTGCAGGCATTAACCCAACAATTAAACAACCACCCGGAAGCACTGCGACATGCAACTTCCTTATTATATCAAGCGTCTACCAATAAACTCAATGACAATCTCCTGCAACAATTTTTTAAGTGGTTAAGAACGAAATATCGATTAACCCCAAGGCAGAAACGCGCTGATTTTACACGCATATTACGGGGAATGCGTTGTAATTGGTATAATAATCCTGCTGATCAAATTGGTGAAATCATTGCTAGAGCGCATTTGACATGGGAACAAATAGCAGACGATTCAGCTCTTTGTGAAGAACTCAAAGCAGCAGTGGGCTCAAAAATAGAACCTAGCCTGTTTCTACAGCTAAGTGGGACGCCAGTTCGACAGTGGTAGGACCAAATCACGCAGATCTGAAACCAACTAAAAGATAGTCAAACCCCCACGGAAACTGTACCAGTAGAAATTTATTTACAAGAGAGTTCTGAGGAAAGTGAAGCATTAGCTGCAGTGGCAAAGGCCCAAGAATTGCCACGAGTTAAAAATACAACACCCAACTTTTCTGGAATTCACGAGGATTTAAGAGGTTGTTTCTGCTTTGCAAGTCACTGCTAAAACCATACAGGACAACAAGGTAGACAATAAGCAAAAGCCTACTACTAATCCGAAAGATGTGGAAACACGCAGCTGTTTCGGATGCAAAAAAGTGGGCCACATCCGATCAAACTGCCCATCAAGGTTTAGATTTAACAGAGAAAATCCTGCGCAAAGCCAAACTCGTGAACGAAACTTTGGTAATCGAAATTGGGCCAGCAGTAACAGAGATCGTTTTAATCAACAAAACAGAGGGCGATTTCCAAACAATAGAAATAATTGGGAAAATCAAAATCGCAATTCAGGAAACAATAACTGGAAGAATAACTTCAACAACCGTCAAAGAGAACCGATGTACAATAACACGAGTAATGAACAGAATAGAGGATATCAAGCAAATGCAGAACAAATTAGAAAACGAATCATACAAGAAGGGAGACCTAAGGCTTCGTGGACTGAACCACAAGCAGTGGGCGAAAACTCTGAGGATTGTAGACCGGCACTCACCCCTGCAGAACATGCGGAAGCTAATTTTGTAGAAAATTTGTCACCTAATCAACGATGGAAAAGTGAAACCGCGCGTGCCCCTATGATGTATGACCAAGCTATGGCTCATATGGCTCAAGCAGCCAAGATTGATGAAAACCTTCAACTACCTCGGTTTGACTTTTTAGGACAAAGTTAGAAGATTTAAACGCAGAAGCACATTTTCTGCAGGCCTCACATCCAAATTTGGCTAAAAGCAACTACTTATTATTAAAAGATAGCAACAATGACAGAGCATTTTTATTGGACACAGGAGCAAACAGGAATATGGTTGATGCTTATGTACTTATGCTAGAAGAATTGCACTGAGTAAATGAAACTCGCACATGCGAAATTGCAAATTTTACAACCAATGCTCCGAAGTCACGATCAATAGGAATGATTCTTCTGTAATTTTGTATCGATGGAAAGAAAATAGATCTAGAATTTATAGTAATACCTGCTGAAACTTTAAACTATGACTTAATTGGTGTCAGAGATATGTTGAAAGACTTCCTGCCTGCAATAATGCGCATGAAACCAAACAAAAAAGACCCGGAAATAAGTGCATCTGTCCATCAAGTTGAAGCGCAGACTCACCTGACTCAGGAGGAGGCTGTAAGTTATCTTGACATGCTGCCAGTTAAGAATTGCCCTGAAAAACCACAACAGAATACCACAATGGACCAAGACTGGTTCGAAAAAGCATGGGGTTTATTTCCACGACTACAGAATGAAAAACTTAATGTATTAGAAGAATCCCGACTTCCTTATCAGTGTGAGGTTGAGTTGAAACCAGGAGCCAAGTTGTTCTTTGCTAGAATGTATCAGTTGTCTGAAAGGTCTACGCAAGAAATGGTTAGGTTTTTAAAAGAGGCAGAAGAAAAGGGGATTATTGAAAAGGGGGAAACACATTGCAGGAGCGCTGCGTTTATGGTTTCAAAAAGTGATCCTTCACTCCCCCAAAGAATGGTGATAAATTTATGTATGTTTTATAAAATTACCGTCTTCAAAGACGCAAATCTGCCCCGTACTGACCAACTTTCTAACCATGCTGGTCGAGGAAAATATCTGTCCAAGTTAGACTTAACAAAAGCTTTTTTACACATCAGTGTACACCCTAGATCTCGTGAATTGCTTGGAATTGCAACACAGCCAGGGGGGTACAGGTTTAGACGTCTCCCCATGGGTTGGGTCAAATCCCCGGAAATTTTTCTATGGCCAGTAACTTTGTCCTACGACTGGCCAACTTTTGGTACAACAAGGACCGAGAGCAGCGAGGCCTTAAAGAAATACCTGAGAACTTCCTGGTTTACATTGACGACATTTTGCTAGTAAACAATGACCCAAACGAGCATCAAAGAGCAATCTTCTATGCCCTGTATTTTCTCGCACGATTCCACTTGACCACTAACATAGCCAAATGTGAATTGGGCAAGGACAGCATGAAGTTTCTAGGCAGGTGGATATCAGACGGCAAGGTGCACTGCGATTACAAGCACGTGGATGCCATCAGACGGCTGCCGTTGCCCAGCACCATGTGGGAAATGCGCAAATAGTTAGGTATCGTAAATTTTACCAGACTGTTTTTGCCATGTATTGCAGAATACCAAAGACGTTTAAATAAAATCGGTTCTGGAATACCTAAACGACAAAGCAATCGCACTGCTATTAAATGGACTAAAGAGTTAATTGATGATTTTGCAAAAGTACGCAATATGGTCATGGAAACAGTAGGAACTAGCACCTACAACCCCAAGCTGCCTTTATATCTTGCTACGGATGGTTCCGATTTTGCTATAGGTGGAATAGTTTATCAAGTAGATGCAGAAAAACGAGTATGTCCTTTAGGATTCTTTAGCAAGAGTTTAAATCAGGCACAGCAAAGCTGTGGGGCAATTGATAAGGAACTCCTAGCTTTGGAAGGAAGTGTGAGACATTTCTTTTATTTACTGGAAGGCAACCATTGTACAGTTTATGTAGATCACAAACCTTTGGTAAACATCCTGCAGTCAAAGAACTGTAATCTACGTTTTCGGAAACTCCGTCTTCTTTTTTTGTCTGAATTCGATTTGGACATTCACCATATTGACGGACTAGGCAACGAAGTTGCTGATTTCTTAACCCGCATCAAGTTGCGTAAAGTTTTACCGGTCGAAGTAAACGCAGCCGAAGTTAATGAGGATAGTTGGACGAATGATCTGACGCATTTTCGCTCTAGATTTACGACTGATTGGTTAAATAGCATTAGGCAGTCATAAAACGAGCTATTGACAAATCGACCGCAAAACACAGAATGGAATGAGCGATTGAGTCTGTGGATGTGTAAACATGAAAAAGGACCTTCAATTATATGGATACCCGATGAGAGTATCTTAGATACACTCATTAAAAGTGATCATGATTGGTGCCATTTCAGTTGGAAACAAACTTATCGACGACTAAAACAGTTAGTGTTTCGGCCGAAGTTGCGAAAAAAGGTTAAAACAGTACTTGATAATTGTGACATTTGTCAGCGAATCAAGGCTTTCAGGCAACTGCGCTTATCACCAGCACCTTTTGAAGCACCCAATGAACCTTTCAGTGTAGTGCATGTAGACCATTTGCATATGGGCATGAATGATGTTTTACCTAATGTCACTGAACTTCTAACAATCATTGCTCGTTTCACGGGATTATTAGTAGCAGTTCCAGTGACCCATGCTAATGCCCAACAATCACTACTGGCGTTTTTTAATCACTTCATCAGTAGGTTCAGAGTGCCCAAAATTTTGGTCTCAGGCAATGGCCCGGCCTTCAGGTCCATTTTATGGGGCAAGGCAATGAAGGCTATTGGCATTGAACATAGATTTACACTACCATATAACCCACAATGTAATGATAGGGTAGAGCGTGTTCATAGGACTCTATTTACTATTTTAAGGGGACAGGAAAGACCTCGAATGTGGCCAGTCTATTTGCCATTTACTACGCTAGCCGTCAACACGTACTACGACTTAGAACGTAATACGTCTCCCAGTCTTAAGGCTTATGGTTTTCACTTAAAAACCCCTGGCATTCCGTTGTTTGACAACACTTTGAAGGGACCAACAACCACCAAATATATAGCAAAAGGTCCGATAAGTATGGAGGAAGCGAGATCGGAAAATGCAACTTGGGCTTATATCAAAGTAATGCAACTTAGCCATAAACTAAATCCTCTGTTGCACGGCCCATATTTGATTTTGGAAAAAGATGGACATAGCATGAAATTGCAAGTGGGAAGTGAGATCAGAACCATTTCATACCTCCACTTGCTGCCAGCCAAACCTAAGGTGCGTCCTTTAGTTTTCAATTTACCTGACAGAAAAGTAGTCAATTTACGAAATTATGCCAAATAAGGTAAAACCTTATTTGGAGAAGGGAGTGAAAAAGCAATAGCTCGCTTTTGTTTCGCTTCTTTCGCTATTTTTATGCCTTGTACAGATGTAAAATATCTACTATACATGTATATATTGCAGACCCAAATATATATATATATGATATGCTGATAAAACGATAGGTCATGTATTAATATTGCTACTAAATACAGAAGCAGAAACTTTAAGAACATCTGCGAATCTGACGCAAGGGTTGACTCATTTATTATGAAGAATTGCGGATAATAAACAGATCATAGTAACCGTGCCCGAAGATGAAAGGAAAAGAATAACCCATAATGTCCCAAACATTTATAATCAAGCGTGCAATCAAGAAGACTTTTATGACAATCTTATAAAGAAATGAACTGATTTACCATTAAACGAACCTTCATTCCTTATCAAACCGGCACTAAAGACAAATTCTGGGAGATGCACTATTTTTGATAGAGGGTGGATACATATGCAAAATCCAAATATTATTGCACATAGATCTAATGTTCCCAATGCAGTGATAGAAACTTATGTAAGACATCCAGTAAGAGATAGAAAACATTTCATTCCAGTACTTCCATCTGGACCTATCATTGGGTTACTTACAAATGAAGATGTGGATCCATTTATACTCACTATGAGGATGGCATCATTTTTTGAAAGATATAATGGAGTAACCTTTCAACTAAAAGCAAAGAATTCTGATTATTTACTAACTCAAATAATGACACCCTGTTATATCAGGAAAGAGGAATTCCCACAATTAAAAACACTAAATTATAGTGGAGTAACTAAAGAACCATTTGAAACTGAAATCAACGCTTGTAACTACACGACATGGTATCCAATTGAACGGGTATCTCGAAACCAAATACAAGTTTTAATACCCTGGGGAAATCTTAGACCGTTTATACCAACATCGGCAGCGAATGATAAATTATATTTTCATCGGACATTCTCCAAAAACTATGGTACAGAACAGAAATGGATAGTGTTGGAAGTATTGGTGGGAAATAAATTGACAAGACCACGACCTACGGCGTTTGTGATTGACCAGGACATATCATATTTAACTGATCATAAGTTCCTTTTTTTACCTCCAAGCTTAAGAACGCGTCACTCTATGTTTTCGTACTATACGAATGGGATATGCTATTACAATTCAACGTTTACCGCTTCTCCAGTTTCACCACAGTATCCAGGGGGGATTGTGATGAACCCAGTACGATTAGTAACTTGGTGGTGCACGCAAACAAGTAAATGCACACCGAGCTATCTCAAGGCTAAAATATTTCCGTATGGGAAACTAGAATTGGCACTTTTGCAAGTTGAAAAACCAAAAAACCGTTTAGAACTTTGCGCCTTTTTACCAAATGCAGATAACACTCTCACCTCTTATGAAAGGCTTTACAGAACCATAATGAATAAACTTAACCAACAATTAAAATGGTTCATGGCCGGAAAGCGCAAGAGTTAATATAACTACTGTAGAGGCCAATGACCATTTAGACACTATACTTTCTCAGGAAGAATTTGTAAGACGCTATCGTAGTACCAATGCAGTGCCTAACTTCTACTATATTAAGTTTTTACAGACGGCATTAAGTCTAAGACGATATCAGTTCGACTATTATCGATTGAAGGAAGAACGAGATAGGACTCAAGCAATCACAGAAACTAAACATGCCATTCGTATGATACGAAATGAGTTATTTTCTAAAAAACAATATCTATCACTTTATACCAAGAAATTATGGGAAGTGCATTTGATACGACAAGATTTGTTACAACATTCCTATACGATTTTGAGAGCTAAGCAGGTCCTAGAAACTGTAAAGAATAGCAGAAAGTTTAAGAAAGATGAAATATATGAACACCATCTCATAGGAAATCAACTTTATTCTTGGAATCGATTTCGTATATTAGGGTCAATTGACCACGAACAAATATATACTCTGCCAGGAATAAATGAAGAAATGGAGGATCATTGGAATCCTGGAAAATTAGTAGCTTTAATTACCGGGACTTTAGCAGCGGGAACGGCTCTGTTGTATGGAGCTTATAATTTCTTTCTCACCAACCATGCGTCAAACGCAGATGTTTATGCAGAAATTACGCTAGATGCCATTAATAATCATACTTGGAAATAACATTGTATATATCTATATATAATTACATATGTTTAGTGCATTAACTATGCTTATTATGCATTTCAGGTATAACAAAAGTTTAATTAGTTATGGCTAACGAAGCTAGCACGGATAGCACAACTAAGTTGTGTGAGTGTATAACGCAAATAAGAATGAATGCGGCAGGAGATGCCATAGAACGAGTATTTATGCTGATGCCTTGTCTGGATAGCATAAAGCCATTAACATGGGCAATGATGGCATGAGCCCCGTTCGACGATCATCCGGGAATAGCTCCGACTGATCAATTAAGATTAATAATAAAAAAGACTATTGGAGACTGGAATGTACAGAAAAAGGCTATACAGTTGTTGGCAAGAGCCAATGATGAAGGAAACGAAAGCGAAAAGTTAGTTGCCTTTTGGAAATGGATGAAAAGATATTTGTACAAGAACGTAGCGTCAAAATAAATAGGGTTGAAAGCTACTTGAAAAAATGGCATATAGATGATCGTGGAAACCCAGTAGATGCCATAAATGATTTGTTATGGATGCATGAACTAACTTGGAAAGACATAAACGAAGATGAAAAGCTTCAAGGTCTCATTAGTCATGCAGTAATGAGTGAAATAAAGTGTTTAGACCGTGGTGAACTATATGAAACAAACCCTTGGGGCTGGGAAGCATTGTTAACACAAAAATGTGAAAAATGGTGTAAGCCAAATGTGGAAAAAGACAAAGTTTATAACGGAGCAGGACCGTGGACCATGAGGCCCAAGCAAGGAAAATGGTCCGGCCCGAGAAGGTCGAACCCACACTATTACTAAAAGGTGAATAATGGTGTTACGACTAAAAGTAATCAGTGTTGCTAATAAGTTATTAAAATCCACTTGTATTTAAAAATGGATACGAGTCTGCCCTGTAAAAGGATATTAACAGGAGATCTCTTAGTAGAAGGGCCAGAGAAACTCGTAATTCCCAGTAGCCAGAATAACCGAACAGGTCGAACGACCAGTAAGAGAGAATGGTAGGGTAACAAATAAGTAATCGAAACAAGATGACCTAAAGAGGTAATGAGGACTAATGAATGGGTTATCCTACTAATATCGCACCTAGGTGAAAATAAATAGAAAAGGAAAACGTGGAAGTGAAAACCACGGAAGTTTTTGATTACCTCGTGAAGAGAGAAGGAAAACGTGGTAATAAAAACTGCGGACGTTTTGAGATCCCGTAAATAGAAAAGGAAAACGTGGGTGTAAATGAAGACCACGGAAGTTTTTGAATATCTCGCAGAGAGAGAAGGAAAACGTGGAAAAGAGTAAGAACCACGGAAGATTTGTGGAGCTCGTAGAAATCTAAGGATAAGCACTTGAATGAAAGTGATCCAAGTGAGAATTGAATAAGCGCATGCGTATAATATAAAAAGTTTCTGATCAGTTTATGTTAACACTGGCCGCGGGTGGCTAATAGATAACATAGCCTTGTAGAAACTAGATTATTTATCTAAGTACCATAGAAATATGGCCAATTTCTATAGAAAGGAAATGTAAATAAACAATTCAACGCAGGTGTCACAAGAGAAGGCACCTTCGGTGAAGAGGAAGGAAATACGTCAAAAAGAAAATTGTATAAAGGAAAATAAGACGTTTTTTGAGTTGTGGGAGCGTGCCGGTTGGCATCAGCAACCTAATGTACATAACAATGTGTTTGAGGAGAGACTTATGACTCCTACATGTACTAGAAGTACTCGGGAGACGAAACTATATCGTCAACCAGATATGATATATTACAATTGAATCGTCATGGAAAAATGTCGTTTTTGTGCTTTGTGTTTGTCAATGTCGTATGATGGCGAATTACGTGTTTTCAGAAAAATATTGAGACAAAAAATGCTAGTTAAAATTTTGATAGTATTAATTCCCTTTCTTGTGGAAACACTAAAGAAAGTTGAAGGGTCCTCATTGGAAGAAACTTCAATAGAAAACGCGATGGTGTCCATGGTGAATACATTTCATGCAACAACGACTGAACCACGACATATTAGTTGTGATCGAGACCCAACGCACTGGGCCTTCTTAATGTCTGCAGTGAGCGCCTCGATTATTATGACAGCTGTCACAATGATTCTGCATTGTGTTACATTTACTGTGTTATATCGCAAGAATCACAAAGTAGTCTAACCTTTAAGTCAAGATGTAACATTTATTACTAAAAACAGACTGTAAAAGGTCACACATGTATAAATAATTATTCGATAGTGTAAAAATTTAATATTTCAGATATAGGGGTTATTCTAAACATGGCTTCTATACAACTAGTTAGTGTGCCTGATGACATATTTACTAGTCGCAGCAGATTGTTTCAGCAAGAATAAGATGAAGAAGCAAAGGAATTTTAACGTTGCTTCCCAGACAAATAAGAAAAGAGCGAACAGCCATGGCCATAGTAATTACGATTCTGATGATGGACATAACGGCTGAACAATTTTTTGACATTTTACAACAAAACTGGTGCACCTGGAGTGGGAGGGCTCAGACACTTAGTGCTAACCATCTGTGTAGGATGGAAGAATATAAGTCAGGAGGATTTGAAGCTGATGGGATCGCTGCCCTTCCAGATAATAAATTATTATGTACCGAATGTGGGGGAGTAACCTTGGATTTACCAAGGTGGGGAACACTCACTTTAATCCATTCGTTGATGAATCCAACATGCAAGGCAATCCTAGGGGATAGAGAATTTGATGAAAAATGCGTGGAAAAACTATTGCCTTTTCCGCCTCGACTGGAGGAAAAACTGGTCAAAACCAAGATACAACGGTTAATGAACAGTGACTTTGTTCTCTACAATCGAGAATTTAAGGACGAAGAAGAAAGAATCAGATCATTTGATGACATTATTTGCCTGAGAATGCGCCATCTGCCAAGAAAAGAGCACAGGCAGGATGGTATGCTGTAGAAATCATGGGCGACATAATTAGCAAGTGTTTTTGCTGCTGCGGAGAAATCAGATTCTGACAGAACACAGATTGTCCCTGGATGGAACATTTATGCATTTATCCTAGCTGCCCATTTTTGCATGCAATATTAGAAGAAGAGGATATTAGAGCAGTATTCGCGGGTCAAACGGAAAGGCTAAATCGTGAAGCGTTGTGGCCACCTATGAGTTTTGATTACTTCCAGAAACAAGTATTTCCTGCCATTTACGTTAATTATGAACGTGTGAAGTGGAATGCATCGTCCATTGCCACGCAACCAGACCAAGATCATTGGAAAGAAACATTACTGTGCAACTGGATATTTGACCAAAGGCTGATGACAATAAACAGCATTGAAGACGAAGATAAACCCAGAATTAAAAGAAGGCGACAAGTCCAGACCTGGGGTTCTCTTATGTCTAGGTATCAGGCAAATGCACGTATGGTACATTTAAATGTGCAAATAAGAGATTGGAGTCACATTAATATTACCCGAAGATGGTACACTCCCAATTGGAAGAGAGAAGATGCAGCATTTAAACATGCGGTCATGCATTATATACCGAATCGTAATGTAGGACTGACAAATGGTGGTTGGTCAATTAAGCCCTATATGTGAAAAGAGAATGTTGTGCATTACAGGTTTAAGTTTAGGACTGTGTAAAAACAAAAATTATGGCTGAAAATCATAATGTTACTGATGATACTTTGGAATTAGACATAACTGATGATTTAACGATGGAGGAACAAATGAGTCACCCATTAATAACGCTGTAGAAACCGATAAAGAAATGACGGAGACAACATCTAATACAGTTAAAAATGGGAATGATTGGAAGGTGGTGTCAAGCTGCAAAAAGAAAAACTTATACAGTGTACAGTTCGAATTACGAAATGGACCTCGTGTCTACTTAGTGTATCGTACCTTTAATGCTGAATGTTGCGAATGGAATCCTTTGAATAGTCGGTTTCTGTTGCACATACCGTTTACTGTTCCGCCGGAGAGAAACATATGTGAATATACTTATGCAGCTGCTCAGTTTTACACATGGCGAGCAGATGTTATGTTTAGTCTGGATCTTCATCCTCAATATTTACTGTATTTTGATGCGACCAATTTACGTTTCGAGCTAAACTTTTTGAAGATACCGCTGGTTAAAGATGTTGACGATTTGCCTATGATAGAGAAAGGGCAAATCCTTGGCTTCCTGTATGTAACTGAAAAATGGTATAAACATGCGCACCGTGGAAAATTGGGACCATCACTTTATTGTGCACTATGTAACAGTCTTGGACATGAGGCTAGAAAGTGTTGCAAAAATGCGCCAGTAACTGCTTGGAAACAATGAAAATGTAAAAAATAATGTAACCAGTAAATGATGTTTTTGTGTTATTAGAGACAATTTAGAAATGTATACAATAGTTTCAATAGCGTTGATACTAATTTTATGGTGCAAAATGATTGTGGTACTGGAAGGCTCACCATTTCCAGATGAAATCACACTCCGAATCCGGAAAAGTATCCGAGATTACTGGAGGAGCAAAATTACCAGGTGAAATTAATACCATATGGTCCTACTAAACGTACGCAATTAAAAGATTTAATGAAATCACCATGTCAGTCGACTGATGGAATGGATGTTCATTCTTTTAAAGATTTTGGGCGAGCAGCAATTAAAAAACAAACGTATACTGAAGCACATTTTGCTGGTGGCAAATATTATGCGAATGTGGCTGAATATGATAAGGAATGCACCTGTCCCATATTGTATAGAGCAGAATGGGAAACTTGGCATGTAAACAATAAGGTAACAACTCCAGAAATTAGAGAAGGATCAGCGATTGTCGAAACGACAAAAATAACAGCTTATCTTCGTCGCAATTATTTACTGTTTTATGATGACACTTATCACGTTGCTGAGCATGACACCGGTGAACCACAGTTTAATGATCCCAAAAGTTGTGCTGGAATAGGAGGCTTCTGATATTGGAGATTATTATATGTATATCGTACATGGGAGATTTAGTGCTGGACAATATGAACCTGATGATATTTATAACGTAACGGTAAGAGGAGAACAAGGAACTAAAACATACAAAGTTGCATGGGTATCAGGAAGATCAATGAAGACTCCGTTGGGAACTCTTGACTATTTAATTAATATTTTGTATGAAAAATATCAATGGGTACAATGGCGAATTTACCCAGTATCGGGATGAGAATCTTTAAGATATTAGAGAACTAGATTAGGGAGAACTTGTTATATTGAAGCTAAAGATTTACGAGGCATTAAGTATGATAAAAGAGTTATTAAACCTAGAAATGTGCCAAAATGCAATATGCGACATTATATTCAAATAAAAGGTGGTGAGACTAACAATGACCTTAGAGTAAAACTATTGTTAGGTTATTTCCGTCCTATTAACCAATCATTAGATTATTTAGAATTGGAAACCATTGATAAAACCCTACTATGGACGCATGAACTTTCACCCCTAAGCCAGCGAATAACTCTACAAGTAGACTTTCAGTTAGGACCTCCAAGGAATAGTCATGAGCAAATTTGGGCCATAACACAAGCGATTAGATCAACTAATAAATATCATTTTGATTTTTTATTACCCGAACAATAGAAGACACATCGAACTAAATTTGTAATTGCAGAACATGGAAAAATGTGTGATTATAGAGAATTAATATTGTATACACATGAGCAACAAGCCACTAAAGGAAGACCAATGATTGTGAGCTTTTACAACCAAATGCATGATTTATTAGAAGAATTTGCCAACGAAAAACCTGAGCAATGTGAAAGAATATTTCTTAACCAAGGACAATGTCATCGCACTATAATCATGACAAATGTAGACTTGCTACGGGACCATTATCATTGGCCATGATCAGGTCGGATGTTACACCTGATATACATAATAACCAATCGGTATTGGCTTGCGGAAGACCTTGTTTTCTAGAACGAATAATGAATTTAATAAAACTAGAGGACGGTTGAGTAGAAGAAAGAGGTTTATCTTTGCCTTATTATTCTCGGCAATAATGGGAGGAATAGTGGAAAATGACATGAAAAGTTGCTTTGATAACCATTTAAAAACTTATAATCGCATACTAAATGATAAAATAAGAGGATTAGCTAGTGAAATGAATAATGGATTTGACCAAATAAAAGATAGATTATGGGAGGTGAGGCAAGCCCAAAGTCAGTTGGAATGTCAAATTCATATGTTAGCAATTGCTACTGAGGATTTTCATAGAGCACAGGAAAACAAAAATAGAATCCAAAATGCAATTAATAGGCAATTTATGCAACAAACTATTGCCAATACCAGAGCAATTTTAGAAAATAGGAAACTGGCACTTTTGGAGGGACATGAAGATGCTAAAAGAGCTTTATTGGATTTTCATTTACATGGACGAATATTAATGATGATGGGCGATCTAAAACCTGTACGAGATTTGATGAATTACACTGTTTATGAGACTAATATACGTCAAGGATTGATAGAAAATAAAGCTCTTTAGTGGTTTGGAAAAAATGAAACTGATTTTATACAAAGATGGAACAATACCGAACGAATTAACCGATTAAGAAATAGTTTAAATACACTGGACGAAAAAACCAGTAGGGAATTTAGACAACTGACTGCCTTGAATAACCGGAGTACGGTGGATCAGGAAATATTACTTAGAATTGAAAACGCCACATTACCCCCTATAAAATCCTTGAATTTCACGATCAGATGGGATCCTATTACTCTAAAGTTTAACGATGCCAATTCGACAGGAGCTGAAAAAATACTTAATAAAGTATTAAACTTTGGAGGTAAAGTAGTGGACGATGTATCAGGCGTGATAAATAATGTAGTAAACAAGGGTGCAGATGTCATTGAACATACAGAAGATAGTGTAACGGGGTTTTTTTCTGGACCTATTAAAATCATTATAATCTCTGTGGCTTCTATTATTGGAGTAGTAATACTTTTAGTGACTGGAAGTTGTGCCTGGAGGTATGCTAAAACAGGAAAGACACCTAATCCAGATAAAGCATTGCGATTAGCAGCTGCTGTTACTGGAATAACTCTTGTTACTAATATTGCAGGTGGAATATTACAAGACAAAACAAAACCTGCCAACCCTTGAAAGAAGCAAGAGAAGTTTATTCTCATTTGAAGATAACCCTTTTAACTAAGATAAATTTAATGTTAATGGTTACTATGTTATTTTTAAATGCCGCTCAATGTCTTTTACTGGTTGGGCACATTAGTAAGCGAACTAAAAGAGTTACTGAAATTTCAGCTGATGAAAATATCAAAGCTCATGATGATCGGGTGAATGGTGTTAAAATAATACAGGAACAATTGTCCTGACAATATGGAGTATTGTTGGGCCATTTAAGAGACTTGGCACGATTAATGAGAATACGATCTCCATATCCTGTTGAATTAAGGGGTGGATCGATTGAAGGACATCCTGATTTTGCCATTATATGTCAGATTATACATTGGAATGTGCAATGGATAATGGACGATAACCCTAACCTATTACCATCATGTCAAATCGTTTGTCCACAAGACTTGCCTAAACCAAGATGTGAAATTGAGTGGATAAGATTGACTGAACTTTTCGACAGAGAAGCAGGAATATTGATCGATAAACCGGAAGGCAATGCTGTCACAGAACTGGTGGATTACATCAATGATGCTGATTTGAAAACGATGTCACTTGATCAACTTTGTCGAACACCCATATGCGTAAAACCTGATGCTACCTATGAGCATAAGCAACAAAAATGCCAGTACTGCAATCATATATGTTGTGATTGCTACAATTGCACTAAATATCGCGGAGTATTTGGAATAAGAACAAGCCTTATCAGAACGGGGAAAGTAGCAGACTGGCACAACATAAACTTACGTGTCGAAAGATCAATTGGAAATAGTCAAAGAGAAGCTGAAACAAATGATCAAATTTATAGATTGATGGAAATAATTCATAAAAAACTAACATTGGATGACGAGAGATTGCCAAAGAAACTAAGTCTTTTAAACCCTAGTGGTAAGACTTATAAGAAGGTCAGGAAGATGGTTTCATATATTCAATATGGAAACCTACAAAAGCAGAAGCATGGAGATAGTTTACTCCGAAGAGAGTGTGAAAGAATACACAAAATGGCGCGACGAAAATTATTAGATGACCCACAAGCATTTACTATAAGAAAGGATATTCGAAAAGAGTTAATCGGAGATGATGACGACTCAGAAGATATGGAAAGTTAGCCTGGAGAAAGGAGTGATGTTATGGTCAAGAATTGCCACAACATTTATCAAGGAGAAAGTCTGAACTCCTCACAGTCTGAAGAAACTGTCTGTTGAAAATGAAACATGTTTCAATGTTTCACAAAAAATTGTAAAAATAATAAATATTTAGTCGGCTGCTTTTAAAGGATTGTAAATAAAAGCAGGAGAAACTGTTCAATCTTTTACCGCTGTATCTGATGATGGATTAGGCTATTAGTAGATTGTTGCCAATAGCGTAGCATGACGCATGAGGCTTGTCTGCTTCAAACGGGAAATAGGAAGTTATTGATTAT
>JGI24159J19872_10002469_pt1 | contig 22047 bp, 10 predicted proteins | sample Ectturendosymbi4_FD_19872 | JGI IMG/M metagenome (IMG submission 19872) | reverse complement strand
TATGAACCTGAATCTGAAGTAGTGGTTTTTCTACCTTTTTACGCTCGCAAATAGACAAAACACAATGGAGGTTTAGCGGGGCGGAAAATTATAAAAGTACTTGCACAACCGACAAATAACGCGGAACAATTTTGGACAAAGAAAGGAGGGAATTTAAGTGCAAACACTTCACAAAATTTTGTGCTGGTTTGCATGAGATTTTTGGCCTTCACAGGTTCAACCTTTTGTCATTTGTTTCAATTTGGTAGAGTTAATTTTATTTTGACAAAACATTAAAATATCTATATAGTCTATGTTAAAATCTTCCATGAAGCAAAACTACAGGCTTTTGTCAAAATGCAGATGACCCTCAACCAAACAAGAACTTTTCAAAACGGAATGATATTTCGAGAACTAAATATCGTGACGGTGGAAAAAATGCCAAGTTAATACGGCAGACACTCGCCTTAACCTGTTCATTGCGAGTTGAATCATTGCACACCTGGTTGGCAATAACTGTAGGTCTATTGCAGTCTTAACGGACACCAGTGACAACCAAGTTCCATCCATAAAAAGCGGAACATGCGGGAGCGCAGACATAACGCCCTAGCATGAGAATTGAACACATTTGATAAAGTTCCTTAGAGCAATGTAATCGTTTTTGAAACGAGATAACTATTTTCTAGCAATGAGATTTAAAAGCCGTTTCTATAATTCTTTAGCGGAAGGATCATCTGGCAAAAATGAACAACCTGTCTGACCACCATGGCGCGGGGACCCCAGAAGGGCGGGGCCCAATGCAGCTGCATTGGCTTAAGGCCTGCCCTGGCTGTATGATGTCATATACTGGAATCCTAGATTATCTACGTGCTTGCAGAAGGATGTCAGATTTGCTAAGACATTCGCTGTGCAGTGCCTTTATCACACTGTTTACGAAATGTACAATATTGCATTGTTTCAGTTTGGGTTGCTTAAGTAAAATGAAGATTGCTCGCAGGGTGCACAGGAGTTTCAGTTTGCAGGAGCACCTTAGACCTAGCGATATTGTAGTTTCACCTGATATTATTGGTTGAAAATATTGAATTAGGTTGAAAATATGCAATTTTTTTCAACCTAATTCCATATTTTCAATTTTCCTTAATGAATTAGGTTGAAAATCTGCAAAATATAAACAAAATTACTTTATGAGCTAACATGGAAAACATGAGTTTTTATGACTTGATAACTTTTGTTATAGACTTCCGAGGTGTGCTATTTTTGTTTTAAAATTCGTTTCATAGCTTCTTGAAGAACAGAAAAAAGTATGACTTTTGTGAATTCAAATGGCCCTAGTTATTCATTTCAACCGTCTTGTTTTCCATGCGTAAATGCGAGCAGGTCAATATATCAGACTTTATCAGGAAGACAGGCTTTCCTTTACATTGCTGTATTTGAGTTTTTCTGCTAAATGAGGGCGACTTATTGCACGCTGCCGAATGGTTGCGGTTGAGAAGTTGATGCATACAAAGTGTTTTGCATTTTTCGTGTGTTAAGCTCATGCAAAACCACAACCCTGAAAAAATTTGTTCCTTGGCAAAATATTAACCTAGTACAAACCCTCAACCTTGAAAAGTATGGTTACTTACATTCGCCTTTGAGTAGCAGCGTCATTACCAAATACCGGTTTAAAATAAAGCTACTGTTGATCAAAACAAAACTTGAGCTAATTTTTTGGCGCAATAACAGATGTTCTAACCACCACGGGAAAGCTGTTAGTTGCATCAGATCATTACATTGATCAGCCTTGATCGGTATAAGTCGTGGAACACGCCTCAGGATCAACTTGTACTGAAATACTTAAACAGAAAAAGAAACACCACGCAAATACATCAAAAGTATTACGGAGACAATGCTAAACAGAAAAGAACCAATCGATCTGGGTGAGCTATCTTCAGACTTGAGAGAAAAGACTACAGTTGTGAAATTCACGGTAAAGACAGTTATCCATTGTAAAGGAAATGGCGCAGTCTTGAAAAAATTAAACTGATGACAAACAAGAAGCTTTCAAAAAGATGCTGCATTCCCGCGTGTTTACTGTACACTTTCTGAGTGAGCTATAATGTGTTTTTATGAGTCTTCACTCACTGATATTTGCTCAGTATGTGTGCTCTGACTTCAGTGATGCTTTCAACTTGATTTATAATTGCAACAGTAATCCATTGTGAAAACCACCAGGTATTGATATTCAAGTGGTGTTGAGTAATGTTTATGTAGCTTTTTGTATTTGAAGGTTGACCAGAATCACTCTCAAGGTAAAACACATTTTTGTATTCCCCCCGTTGAACGTTTTGCTAAAAATACTTGTTGGCAAACGTCTGCTGCATGAAACCAGTGTCACCTGCGTGACGTTGAACCAATGAAAATATGTGATAAAACCCAGCACGTAAGATACGAAATTGCACTGTCTGACAGGTCAACAAATTATTTGATCCACCAGTAAGAGAAAGTTCTCGGCAGAAGTTAAACGGCCTAAAATTGAATTCTGGCTGAAACAGCTTTATGCTGCCAAGTTACTCAATGACCTGAGATGCCATAACAAAATGTTGCCCAAATTTCACGTGACGCTGGTAAGCTCCTTTTATGTTGTGTATTTTCTGCGCTGGAACTTTAATAAAAGTAACGAGACTGACATCTGATTAGTGAAGTAAGTTGAATTAACTGAGGTAGAGACCGAACTAAGGAATGTCCGCCCCACGTTGATCGAGCTAGTCAACGGATGTGCCCTTGTCAGCGTCAGCAACCAGCGCTCTTAGAGATGATGCTGTCAGATGGCAGAACCCCGAAGATAACTGCCACATTACACCTAAAGAAAAGCGGCTCAGAAGTCGTCCAAGGACAAGGTGGAGTGATTACATCTCCGACCTTGCTTGGTCCCGTCTCGGTGAGGAGACAGCAGAGTTAACTGAGATTGCTGTTGACAGTGGGTGTTTTCAAGTCCTCCTAAGGATGCTGACCCCGCCACACTACCCACAGGAGAAGCGGGTATGAAAATCAATGCTTTAAATAGCTTATTTATCACAGTAAAATTACGAAGCTTCACAATATTCATTGCACCCAAAGCATAAAGGTTACCTTTGCACAGCTGATAATGAGGTAGGCCGTAATTTCTTCAGTAATACAGTATTATGCTTGGGCGTTTCTGTGTAATAAAAAAACAATTTTGGTTGCGATTTATACTGCTTCTATGGACTGCGACTACATACAATGGCATGTCCCTATTGTTCCTGAAGATCACTGCTTGCATGCAAATTTCCTGAAAAATTGTTCAATTACGACTTTAACCAGAACTGAAGATTGTTATTTACAGGCATATTTAAACAAATATTTGTTTTTCCGTTAGCTGTTTTATTCTTTTAATCTTTTGCCCTTTAGAAAAACATCTGGTTGAATTGCTTAAAGATATTAAGTTTGCAAAAATATCTTCAACATTCTGAATTCTCCACAATGCGTAACAGTGGAATAGACACCAGCAGTTTTGTCTTCGTGCGCTGATTTATCATTTTTGCTTGCCAGAATTACTTAGTTTTGTTCAACTTTTGACAGGATTAACAAAAAGTTGGGATTAAACCTCCCTCCCGTAATTTAGCGGTATAAATAGAAGTCCTACCAACGTGCCAATTCAAAAAAAGTTGCGATCACTCTCAGTGCTAGAGGGCTGGCCACTGCTTACTGCTTAGTTCTAAAACACAACTTGATCAAACCTGCAATTAAAACTACGGACCTAAACACAATTGAAATAGTGGACCTGCAGTTAGTATTTTTCTCCACTTCGAGTTCGAGGTTACCTAACCTTTACATTTGCACTTGCAAGTGCAACAAGAATCATCGTATACCAATAATAATATTAGTTTTGGTTTTTATTTCAGGCTTTTTTTGATGATGCTTTGCTGTGCTTTGTTTTGTGCAAGCATCAAGTAACAAATTACGAAAGTGTGGTCATATGTTTTTTTAATCGTAGGGACAGAAGCAGGCAATTTTTTGTAGGTGCAAAGGATATTTTGCCCGAACAACTTTTATGCAACAAAATTTTTTCCTACAAACTTTCTGTAGCTGTTGGTACATTCTATTTCTTTCTACCATGTTACCACACGTACAAAATTTGGTACTTGACATTTGGGTTTATTAAACCAATTGAAAAAAAATATCCAAGGTTGTGCAAGAGCACTGTGAGAAGCCAGGTGGCTCAGTACTCTGAGCATTTGCCTCACAGTTCGGAGGTTTGGCGTTCCATTCACATTCTAGCTGTTGCTGTCAGCAAGAAACCTTACACCTAACTTAGGACATATTCGCAACATACAATAAATGTGTTTATCGAACACTGTTCTTAAAGTAAAAACACAGCTTTTCTGTACTTGCCTGGCATGGACTCTATTAATATGAAGTAGGTGCCCTGCAGCATATTCCATTCCCACAGTGTACAATTAATGAAACGCGTAAATGAAATGCCTTTTATTGCCCAAATCTTCAAGTGAGTCAGTACTCATCAACTATCACACGAAGTTTCTGGAAATAGTTTGTTTATTTTATATATATTTAATGTGTTTTCATGACATAATACGCTTTCTTTTATACACTCAATAAAAAAGAAAGATAATCTCATTAGTATTGTCTAAAAAGTTCGAAACTTCTTTGCCCAGATTTTTTGAGATTTTGTCCAAATTTTTGACAAATTATATCTTTTGGGGGTGCGCTTTTACCCCTGAAACCCCAGCTTTTGCACCATTGGTTTTAATCAATCTTCTTACACACAATCTCGCTATTTTTTTAAACACCAATGGAAACAGGGTGTCTTTCGAATGCGGCAATAACGTTTATACGATCTGACACGGGTGAAACATTCTCAACACTTTTCTCTCAAATATCTTGAATTCCAAATTTATGCCCAGCAGTTTATTTTTTCTAGACGAATTTCGATCAGATCAAGCATGTACTGTACATTAAAATCAAGCATGTTCAGGGACGTAACGAGGTTAGATGGCGCCCGGGGCAAGAAGCAAGTTTGGCGCCCCCATGTTCGAACCTGAGGTCTTTCGGAAGCAAATGTACTGTATTGAGAGAAATGCTTGGGACTTTTCGACGACCCCGCAGTGATTCGGCGCACGGGAAATTGTACCCCCCTTTCCCCCGTCGTTACGCCCCTGAGCATGTGCTGTAAACTTGTTACTGTTATTGAACATACCTCCAACATGCGGAAATAACTGGTGCCTTATGAAAAGCATGGGTTGAGTGTACCAGATAACACAAATAGGTTTGTTAGTGACGATTATGGAGCTTATGCTGTCGCATCTTTAACGGCTTATAACACTTTTTATCAAGAGTCAAGTTTTTCAATGCTAACTTAGGTAATATTCTATTCACCAAGCTTCCGTAGACAAACTCTGTTTTCCCCGTAGTTGCATATGTGAGAAGCACTACGTTTTCAAATGATTTTCAAATTCTATCTGCGCAGTTATTCCGAATCGCGAAGTTTTTATCTGAAATTTATTTACTTGACGTATAGTCCTGCTTCCGTTTGATCGTAGGGAGCCAAGCATGGACAATAACTAATTTGTAATTCAGTTACCATTTCTCTCTTGCAGATTTTGTGTGCAGAAATGGCAAGACAATCCCATCCATTTACTTCTGCGATTCCTTTAACGACTGCGATGAGGGCGAGGACGAGATTACTACTACAGTTTCATGCCTAGAGTGCAAAGGCAACCAAATAGGGTATTTTTTGTCTCAAACACATATTGATCTCAAAAAATAGGCTGGAATATGTAAACTAAGAAGTCACACGATTGTAAAACCATGAGTCTAAAAAAACAAAAACATCAAAGATGCTAAGCCGTCATAAATTTTTTTATAACTGCACTTCTAAAAAATTAATGCACGTAAGTAAATTGTCATTTTGCCTTCAAAACCATGAAATTTCGTTTTCTATAGATAAAAGTGTTTGAAGCCGAGAGTTTTTAAAAATCGTGAAAAATTTTTAATAATTCATAGTTTGATTGGTCTTTCTTTGGAAACTTGTGTGATTATACACCAAAACGTGAACGATAAAAGTATTTGAGACAAGTACAGACAACGAACGAATTCAGACGCTAGATTAATATTGAGAACACAGCCTACCTGTAAACACTTCATCTATACACGCTCTTTAAAACGCTCTTAGCGTAAATACTGTACATTTATGTAGTTTTATGAGTTGAAGTTAACTTCTATCTCAGATACTGCATAAACACGTTTGGCAGTTGGTTAATTGCAAGCCTTTGAGGTGGATACTTTTGACAGAGATGATACATTAGCTTACGCCTGCAGCAAGAAATGAGAATAGGTAAAAACGCAACTTCCAGGTATAATTGAAACTCACCATTTAGTGACAAAATCATACGTGGTTATTTAGGGGCACCAAGACGAATGACGAACCAATAAAATTTGCCAAGGATCATTTGTTACTTTCCGTTTATAGCCCGTTTCTTTGGTCGCATACAGCAGACCCACTTGCACCTAAAAATGCACAACAGGAAATTTCTTCCTTAAACTTGTAACAATCCTTTTATAGGGAAAGAACTGTTGTTTTACTGCGTTTCAAAGTGTTTTTCCTCAGAACTATGCTCCTTTCAACACGTTCTGTTAGTTGAGGTTTTGTGTACGGAAAACTAGCCAATGATTTGCTACCATATCAGGAACAAGCTTTCTATACCTGGCATTTGTTTTCATTTCAGTTGCTCAATGAGGCAAAATCGAACTTGCGTTCTCCCCAGCAGCGATTTTGTGTGCAACGGAAGCATTACGTGTTTGAATACCAACCCATGCGAGATCGGTTGCGATAGTCATTACCAGTGCGCCAAGACATCATTCTGTGTTGCCCGGTCCACTGTTTGCGACAGAGATGCTTGCAATGGTTGTCCGAATAACAATGAATGGGAGCATGGGATTGGATTCAAATGCGTAAGAAATGCAAGAAACTGCATACTACCACAAGAGTTGCTGCATGACCAAGTCAAAGATTGTGATAACGGAGAAGATTTCTGTTTCAGGAAAGAGGGGTATGCGTTGGTGAACTTCAGAAATACTTTCATCTCTCGTGTTTGATGAAAATGTTGTTGCTGTCAAAAAGTGTTGAAATTCGCTTAAACTATATGATTTTTTTGTTGATTATCTTGTTCATGAAAGCGTAAAACCATTGTAAATTACCTGCTTTCACAAAGTCAGTGCAGAATCAATTGGAATTTTAAGGGTTACGAGGCAATATCTTTCAGCACTGGACAGACCATGATCTGAGGAAAAGGTTTTGAAGAGACCGAGTTAAGGCTGTTTTTAGTCTTCTTTCTGTCCATTAATATTCGTTGGGTTTTTTCAATGGTGTCAGCAAGCTGAAAACCAATTTTTAATGTAGAATACACGGAATTTATTTGTAGTTTTGCGACTAATATGTACAGGCTTCTCTAATAGGAAGTCATTCCAAATTGCGAATCGAAGAGCGGTTTTTGATACAAAACTACTGGTAAAAATTTCGAGCAGTATATATGTAACGGCAGATACATGTAGAATCAGATTCTGTGCATGCACGTTCACAACAAACAAAGAGGTAGGTATCCAAATGCGATAATGTTTATATAACTTCCAAAGATTTATAAGATCTATAGGGACAACAATATTGAATGCAACATTTCATACCCACTTTTTTACAATAGATTGCCCGAACAAGTTGCAGAGCAGAAATTTTTATTTGTTAAAAACCTCTGTATTAATGAACTTGTATGTATGTTGCAATTTAGCAGAAAAAACTTGGTACTGGACAAGACTAAGTGCTTCGAATGCTTGGATGGAACAATGATCATAAATCGCAATGGTGTTTGTGATAAAATAATGGATTGCTCAGATTTGTCAGATGAATGTCTGTGCGATGGAAACCTTCCTATTATTTGCGAGAAAGTGAAAAACTTTTTTCCAAAGAAGAAGTATGTTGCGCATCTTTGTGTATTTAAAGACTCGTATATCAAATATCTCCAGTGATTTACGAGTGTTTGTTGACAGCGGTTTGATGCAAGGGAGCAGTCACATGATACACAAAGCAGATTTCGCACTACTGCAAAGCTTAACTTAAAGATTGTTTTTCAAACCACCAACTTTACATGGTTGAAGTAGCCACTAGTAGCACTTTTTAAAGAGAAAAATTAACTACGAGACAATGCAAAACTTTTGTTTGCACATTTGATAATTGCCGTCTTGTTGAAGCTTGTGCCTAATGGGAAAAAGAACGTTAAAATATTGCAGGTAATTCTTTCTCGGACCATTGTCAAGTTATTTGCTAACAACGGTAAAAATCTTTCATTCTCTTTGTATTTGTTCTTACATTCTTTATAGAAAAACGTTTGCGTATCAGCCACTGAAAACGTTTACTTGAAAATATATTGCGTGGTGCGGTTATGGCGTATTTTCGGTAGAAGGTATTGTTCTGCTGCTCAAAGTTTCCTCTAGGAAAGCTGATAAAACAGGAAATGTGTTTTCGAAAGGGGCTTCACCTATTGCGAGACAGGTCAAGTGTTATGTGACGACAATCGATGTTTGGAGAGATCGATGGTTTGCGACGGTGTGAAGCATTGCAAGAATGGTTTTGATGAAAAGTATGTCTTTCCAAGCTCTGCCAGACAAACAAATCATTTTTTGTTCTTGAAAATCGTATCAAAATCTGATGCTCGTTGCTGTGATATGTAGCAATCTGACTGCATTTTTGAGAAACAAAACCAAAAAAGTTATATTTTATTCTGTGGCAAATCCAAATGCTTCAGAATCAGGAATTTTTTCTATACATTTCTAACAAAAACGTGCCCACTCTGCTTTTTTCACTTTCCCCTCCATAATTTTGTGGCTGTTTACACAACTTTAACTCATGCCAACAGTGATGAAATTCTTAATTAAGTGGCTTGGTCGAAAACCAGAGGTCCTTAAACTCATGTACGGGGTGCCGTTCAGATATAGGTAAATCGGAACAGATTTAGCTATATCGGGAGAGATTTAATTTAAAACAGAGGCATTTTTGAGTCATAGGCCATCATAACATGCAGTGTATCTACAGATTACGAAGCATGGAGTTTGAAGTTTTCACCCAGCTTAAACGTACGATATCTATTGATTCTGTCTCTCATTTCCAGACGAATTACTAAACTGTGCATTTCTTACCCAAAAGTCTGCGGACAAGGGCAAAGCTGAAACAAGACGATGGTTCATCCGAACTAAGGGTATAGGCTGGGCGTAGGGCGCACGGGTTGCTACGATCAACTGGTAGACGCTGATATACGGAAATTGCTTTCCTACAATTTTGGAAATTAAACAGTTGCCTTGCTACGGCAAGCTTGATAGAACAATATTTGTACGCGAAACATGTAAACCGCAAACTTTCCAAAAGCTGAATTCACAGCGGCATGCAGAGCAATCCCACTGTATTCGTTCCATCCTTTTCCAAAATTTTGCAACTTCATCCTTGACCAAGGCCTCAAGCAGGGCCATACTACAGGCACCTGTAAACATTCGTGACCCCGTTGTTTTTCCGCCCTGTAGCAGTTTTCAGCGTATAGAGGCGTGGTGTTATTCTAATCAGCCACTTCATAAGACCGAGCTGCAAAACATATGTTGAATTAGACATACCTACGTACAATTCCACCACTTTTTAACAGTCTTTCGAAACAGAAGGTGGTAAATTACTGTAAAATCTGGGATTTATTCTTTATACACATGCCTTTTTGCAGATTTTCTTTCTGCGGGGCTACCCTTGGCTGCGATGAAGCAACTGCAGAATATCGAAACTTGTCATGCAGGTAAGTTTGGTCACACACAGCAATACTTGGGAAAAGCCAACACAACTAAATTGCAAAAATCAAATACAGTTCAGGAGTAATCAAGCTTTGTAACTCTATAGTAAAAGTAACCTGCATCTCTAATATATTCTGTCCATTTTTTATTCAAGCGAGTTGTATAGTGTGCAAACGTTTACCAAAAACAGGTGTCATGGTCGATGCCGAAACCGTCTTGGAAGATTTTGTGATGGCAAAGCAGACTGCCCCCCAGTTCTCGAAAACCACAAGTGGAAAGAAAACTTGGGCATGCCTGATGACGAATGTTCTCCAGAGTGCGTCGGTCCTAATGGAGCATCCTACTCGTGTTCAGCAGATGGTTTCGAAGATATCATGCAGAAACCCTTGCCAAAAGAATGGTTGATAGAGTGCGACTACGTGGTCAGTGGTCTTCGAGTGTTCATTCAACGCTTTTCTTCTAATTTTTCGAATTTAGCAATGCTCCTTGCGCGCATTTGGTCGCAGCGACCTCGGTTACTGTTTGCAACGATAGACTACATTTTGGAAATATGTGTCAACTTCCACTTCTAATGAACCTGAAATTTACTGCGCTTGTAAAGCAGCGATGACCAGATTTCACTATGGTGCGCAAAGTTCCGTGGAAGCGGCTGACGTATGGCCATTCTTGATGCAGCTCTCTTGCCATCGTTAACTGGCGGGATTTCAATCAACACACAGGACAAAAAGCTGCGCACAGGTTGTTTCCGCCACGTCGCAATAGACACACCTCCTCTGGCCTAGACTGAAATGTGAACAGCGATATTATTTAACATAAGTGACTCAAGTTGACTTGGGTCTCGAAGTATTCTCGAGTTAACTTTGTGTAAAAACTGCATTCGTGTCAAAACGTTTTGATCAACGTCATTAGAGCATCTAGTTTTTGAAGCAATGTATAAACTAAGCGAATGTGGCATATTTTTGAGTTTTAAATTTACTCGTATTCCTTGGATTGTGACTGCAAACAAGTGGAGAACTTTCCACACTCCTTCATCAAAGATGTGGCTAAAAAGGAATGACTAAGAATTAATTTAGGATGGCAAGTTTTTGTCGGCAAGCTTCACCATTCCACATAGTATTTGTGCAGGTACAGACCATGCCTGGAATGCCGAATATCACGTATACTAAAGTGATCACATCAGACTATTTCTGCGATGGCATCGTACACTGTCCATTGACAGCGGAAGATGAATCAGAGGCTAGGTGCCCAGACCGTTTTCGATGCAAAGCCGGCAAAAAGGTGTCGATCGCACCCGGGAAAGTTTGCGACGGTATTCCCGACTGTGACGACATGGCAGACGAAACCAACGTCACATGTCCAGGGAGGTTTTTTTGTTTAGCTCTTGGAAAAACCAAAGTAAGTTTGAAATGCTGCGTTACAGAAATTTTGTTTGTTTTTTTCCTTGACAAACACGGTCTGTTTTGTATATTAGCAAAGGCAGTGGCCTTCTAGAAGTGAGTGCATTTTGGCGATAATTACTGTTACATGAGATTAACTTGTTTCAAGAAATTACCGAGTAAAGTGGATAAGCAGGAGCACTGACCAATGTTGAAATCTACGTAGAAAACAGTACAACCAGATGAAAGTTTAGAAGAATGGAAAATTGAGTTTGGAAGATAAGGACGGAAACTTCCAAAATTTTCTGAATCCTTAAAAAAGTTTAAAACCTTTGCTTGAATTTCAAAGCCAACTTTGGGAGCGTGAAATAGTTGTTTTTTCCCATGATTGCCGTCATGTAATAGAATACAAACCAGCAAATTTCCGTTTGGTACGTTGAAAAAATGCGTAACTTCCAAGACCAGTGTTTCTTTGACCCTCAGGCCCGCGTAGGTACATGTTTGGCCATAACTCGCCAGCCGATAGAGCTAGAGAGATATTCAAAACCTCTGAAGATGTAGAAAGTCTTCAAGTTTCGATTTGTAAAAAATGGGAAGATTTGGGTTTGAACTTTTCTTGGAGTGACGTCAGAATTGGGATAGATCAAGGGTATTTTGATGACGTCATCGGAGCCTGAGAAAAAAATTTAAGTTTAAAGGGTTAAAATAAACTAAGCGAAAATCCGCATCTTCAGAGCCCTTGATTGGCCATAATATTAGTGGTTGTAAGCATTGGCCTAAAAAACAGAAAGTAATTAACTAATCCCAAAGGAAATTGCCACTTGAATTTTTTCTTAGACCCGGATGACGTCATGGAAAATATCCTTGACCAACCCCTTTTGTGACGTCACTCACCAAAAATTTTGAAAATACAACTTGCCAATTTTTCTAATCGGAACCAGAAGACTTTCCGCATCTTTGAAATGGCTTAAACATCTTTCTAGCTTTACCTGCTGGAGAGTTATGTCCACACATGTACCTGCCACAATTGTGGCTTGCGCAGGCCTTAGGCCTTTGGTTGAAGAACATTTACAGCCGGCCCTCATGTTTATTTATCTAGGCTGAACTTAGCGTCTCTAATGTATCCTTGTTATTTGGTACATTTTGTTTAAAATCATCTTTTTCAAAAGGTGTCAATTGATAAACGCCACCTGTGCGATTTTAATATTAACTGCGACGATTCCAGTGACGAGATCGATTGCTCGGATGACCGCTTTTACTGCGAGTCTGGTTCGCCTCTTTTTGTAAAAAGCAGTCAGGTGAGGTTTAGCAAAAGTACAGCAAATGCTTACTCTTTTATAATGCTTAATTCTATAGTTGCATTTTTTAAAACAGTGAAAATTTTGGTTGACATACAGGTAAGGAACTGTGCACAACAGCTGAGCAACCCTGTATTTCTCCTGAAGTTGTACATTGCGCAGCGTCTTCGTTCTAGCGATACTATGATAGTTTGCTTGGCATCACGTAATATCTGCGAAGCAATCCGCAAAACACTCCCAGTTATTCTATAAGTATAGTGGGTTATTCAAGAAGCAATAAGCCAAACCAACAGCCGGTTCTGCACCACCAGGGAGGATTTATTAGAAAATACATGGATTTGGTGCCATTTATCTGACAGTTTTTCTTGTGATAACGCAGTTGTTTGTAATCCCTTTATTTGAATCCGTTTTCGCTGGCATTGTTCAACACATACTATCCCATGCTGCTTGCTGCAATCAGTTGATATCTGCTAATTTCATACCATCTATTGGAGACAGTTTATTTTCGTCTGAAGAGTGGGTACGAGCTGGCAAGCCCGCAACCAAGAAGAAACGGGCAATTACTGCCCTCGAAATTTTCAAAAACATTTTCAAAGCGGCAAAAACTTTTTAGCTGTTAGTTAAACAACATGCTGCAGTCATTTTGATCCTCGAAAATACCTGCTGGTTGTAGACCTACGAGCTGGTGTTGCTTGTGACAAGTGGGTATCAAACGAATATCTCGCAATTGAATTGTTTTAACCACGTCGGTCCTAAACTAAAGTTGTCCAGATGAGCTGACCTTGACTTGGGGTATGCGTAGCAGGACACTTTTTTAAATGAACATGTTAAATTGCATTTTACTGAAGGGCTAAGAAAGCGGCCATCGCTCATCTTTAGTTGGGGGCCCGACGCCACCGGCCTCCTGCTAGCAATAGATCTGCGTTGGTTTGACTCTTTCCATTTAGATAGACCTTCGGCATTTTAACAGACGTTTGACGGACGGCTTGACTGCGAGGACTGGAGTGATGAATGCCCATTGAAGAGCAAAGGAATGCACGACACGTTGTTTTCTTCTAGATACGAACTGATTGCCAATCCGCTTCTTAACGCCTTGGTTTGGATCATGGGCATTCTTTCAGTTGGAGGGAATGTGGTAGAGTTGCAAATATGCAATGGCTGCGTCAGAGTGGCCTTACGTTGATTCTTTAGTTTCATCGTTTTCTTCAACTTCCCGATAAAGCTTTTAAGCATTGTTAATTTCAGTTCTAACTTCTAACGAAAACAAAAGATATAAAAAGTTCTGTTCTATTTTTAAATATTTTTATATGTGATTATATTTGAATAAATCTGTAGGACTGAGGATGCGTAGTGTTACGTGAAATCGATTTCCTATTAAAAAATTTGCTGATGGATTCAAACCTCTCACCTTTGAGGAGTTATAAACATTTGTGGTCAATAAATGTCACTTTTGCTACCAAAAGTTCTTATTCCTTTATAAAACGTCAGTGATAAGGTGTGGAGGAGCATCATTTTAGCCTATTTTTTGAAGGGAGTGTGCTTTTTCAATTTTTTCATAAGGTACTCACCAAATCGCATATATGTTGTCATTTACGCAAAATTCTTAAATGAAATATTCTAGACTCTAGAATCTAGATCGTACTTCAGTGCATATTTACAGCGTGGAAAGGTCTGTTCAATTTTGTGTTTAGAAGCCCTAGACTGGTAGGTTAGCCTATAACAACAGAACATGTGGCTGTGGAGTGAGCAAATTGATGAAATGTTCATTCAAAGCCAGGTCAAAAACCCAATGTGCGAAAGTTCTCCAGTGTTTGTCTTGAAGTTAGGTTTTTTTAACCCACTTATTTGTGTGGCAATTGTGCCCCATTCCCTACACCTTCCACACCAGACAAAGCCACTTCCACCGTCTCAGTGAAAAGTCCTTTGAACAAAGGAAAGAGATGACATTCGACGGCGGACTAGCAAATATTAGAGCTGCGGTTTTTATTGCCCCTCCTCTCAAAATCTGATAAAAAAGTTTTTCATGAAATCACGGTAAATAGTCAACGCTAGCTTAATCCTTTTCCTCGTATCATTGGTTCCTCAGTAACGCCCCGCCGTCGCGTCATAACATCACCTGACACCAAGGCATTGGCGACGAAGATTGCGCTGGGGCGACGATAGCTCGGTGGTAGAGTGTCCGCCTCACAATTGGAAGGTTGTGTATCCAATTCACCGACACTGAGTGAAATGCCGTAGCACTCCTTGGGCAAGAACGCTCGCCTCAACTGCCCCGGTAAGAAGAAATTCCAGGCAATGGCATGTCGTTAGTGCTGTCGCCGAAATCATAAAAAAAAACTTCTCTTGACATATCTCATGCTATTTTTTAATGTTTAGTGGAGATATTTTCGATAAGTGCCATAAGCTGCAGGTGGGCTTACCAACATTTTATTTTGGCGTGAAGTAAAGAACCCTGCAAAGATAACTTTCCTCAGTTTCAATACAACGGCTATTTTTCTGCTTGACATAATGGTGTCAGAAAATGACGTTCTTGAAGCGGGGTGGTGCATGTGGTGTGTTTTCGTGGGTAACATTGAGATCAGATTGTTCGTTTGAACATCAATAGAGTGAATCAGAGCCAGCCAATAGGCAACCTGGGTCCCGCAAAATTCTCCTTTGTTCAACGGTTTACTTAACATTTGCAGTCATAGAAAAATTCATTTCAAGAAGTAAAGCTTAGAAAAGGTGTTGCTCTCATTTTGATGAATTTGAGGCAAGAACCTTAGTCTGAAAACCTAATGCAAGAGCAAACGATATGTTTAGATATGATTGTGGTGAAGGCTTTTATTAAAAGGGGGCGTTAATCAAAACAGTTGCACAACTTGGCAATGGCTGTACTGAATAAAGTTGTTCAACTCACTTACCGTCGTAGGTAGGAAGTTGTAATCACCGCTGAGCATTAAAAAAAGCCTATGTCGCACCTGGCATGGTTTGACAATCCAGGTTTTGAAATAGACATCTGTTCCTCACCGGTCCTGTCGCCACGGGGGCTTAGCCCCCCAAACAAACCTCCAATTCTTGAAATACGAAGCACCATAAATCAGAAATATGAAGCACTACAAATCAGTAGATCTTTTGTCAAATTTTAGGATGTCAATCCCCCCTGCACAAGCGTAAAGCCCCCAATCGAAGACCTTCTGCCGACGGTTCTGTTGGTAACGAACAAAGGCAAGAGATAACACTATACACATGTTTTGGAAGAGGTCCAACACAACAGCGTGACCAAATGCGCAGGTCACAATGAAGACTGCATGCCAGGGCTTCTCAACCATAATTTTAAGCCTGTTTAAGATATTTTTTCAAAATGGGTCCCCGCACCTATAGAGGGCTCCGCGCGAGTTCATATTATCAGATTGATTATTATAGCCTGGTATATGTAGTATATATACTATTTTTAGGTAAAGATGGGGATAATATACGAAATTTTAACTTACATAAATGTTTACATCTGTGCAGTAGGTATGCCGCCATCGCATCCCTTAATTTTTTCGTGTAATCTCCTGAAATGAGTAAACTATTAAAGAGTCATGCGGTGAGCTTACCGGAGATTAAAAAGCAACATGGAAGAAAATTTGACGAAACATTTCGGGTTCGTGTATGCCTAGGTAAAGAAAGCAAAAAATAGAAAAATTAATGATAAGAAAGGTGTTGGCAAGCAGAAAAAGCAAGACTCATAATTGACAATGAAAAACAAGACACATTTCAGTTTGTGAGTGTTTGATTGTAATTTTCAAGATGCTTTATTAAAACTAATATCTTTAAATATACACGAAACACAATCTTCTTTCATTTTAAATTTTTGAAAGCAAATTTGAGGGGTGGAAAGGGCGGAACTTCTATGGTCGGCCCTGGGCGGCACTTAGCCTCGTTACGCCACTGTCTCTGTGCCTTGACTTTTGCAAAGCATATCTTTATTTTAGTAAACCTTTTTCTTACTTTTTTTTATTAATAACACTACACCACAGGAGAAAATTGCTTCTGCGTGCATTAGTTTTGAAAACACTGTTTGCAGTTGGTTGTGCATGGAGAGTTTCAAACACTACGAAGACTATTTCAAAAATCAGATGCATCCTCATCCTTGAAGGCCAATCATTTACTGGTGCTGAATTTGGCGCTTGGAGACATGATTATGGGAATCTACCTCCTTGTCCTTGGAATTGCTGACGCAGCATTCAGCGGATTTTACTGCAAGCACAGATTTTCATGGCTGACAGGAACAACTTGCAAAGTTATGGGCGTCTTTGTAGTTATATCTTCTGAAGTTTCCGTGATGACAATGGTCCTACTGACAGCTTCACGGCTATACACCGTTACAAATGTGATTATCGTTTCCTCTTCATCCGTTTTCGTTAATTTCATCTCGTGCGAAACAAGATTTAAACGCATCTTTGGAACTAAACTTATTGTTACATTCTGAAGTTTTTACATTAGTATAGAATAAAAAATCGATAAAATGTCAGCCAGGAGTATTTGCAAAATTTCTTCCCGTTTGTTTATTTGATGTTCAGTTCTTTTTCACGCCATTAGCATAACACTTTCAAAGCGCAGTGTGTATCCAGTATAAAATCTTGTGCAAACTTGTATATTCAAACTTTTTCTAGATTCATACTTTTGTGCATGCCTAGTCTAAAATTATCTACCTATTTCGTAACAAATTAAACTCGTGAACAAGAAAGCAGAAGCTCAAAATGCATGTCACAAAGGTATCAGTGAAATTGTGCAGCTTTTTTTGTTGTACAACTGCAGAGAAATGGGATCTCGCTTAAAAATTCGAGTCGAGTTTTTTAAATGGGACACCTGAGTCTGATTTTTATCCAAGCCCTCAGCAGCAATTTTTGCAGCAAATCGAGCCGTTATATAACTAAAACTAACAGGACGTCGGTTTGGTGACCGTGATTACTTATAGTTCTATTACAGAGAATTTCAGCATTAAAAATTCTTTGCCTCTTCATAGTTTCACGATGAGATGTAGTGCAGTCTACGAATATAGTAACGCGGGTGAAGTAGAGTAATTTCAAAAAGTTTGTTGGTGAAGTGAAACCAGACAAATACGTTGTCGCAATATTATTCAATCAAGCTTTCTAAACTTTATTTTGATTAGTTGTTACTCATGGGTAATCGTTTTTTGAAAAGAAAATGTGGTTCTCAAAGCATTCACCAAAGTTCACATTATTTTTTTTCTGTTTGGCTGTGTGAATCCAGGCATGCTTTCCGGGTCTTTGAAAGGCAGCAGTTAGTTATATTTGACAGGACAACAAATGTAATCTTGATTTGTCGCTTCCTTGCAGCCATTTTTCTCGGCTTCACGCCCAAAGATAGAAGTGTTCATAATTTTGACTGTCCTGGCGTGGATTGCTTCGATTTCGTTGGCCGTGATCCCTCTTTCGACACCGTTTGACAACATCTTTATTGACGGGACGTTAATCGAAGACAGTCCTTTTTTCTCGACGAAAATAATCAACTATTCAACCGCCGAGTCATTCGTTAAGAAAATGTTGACGTACGACAGAAAGCTGGTTGACGCGTCACTTTCAGAATACAAAGAACCGAATTCATGGAATCATCTTCGCAAAATCATGGACGAACACACCAATCATCCGAACTACTTGAAAACCGAAAAAATGTTGGGGTAAATAAATTCAAAGTGAATGTACTTTTTTCTTTTCCAAAATAAATATTCCTTCTGCTCTTACGACATTGGTTTGCGAATCGCTTTCGAATATTTGAGATAGATGAAATATAGCCACTGCAGTAGTTAACAGCAAGCGCTTGTTGAGAGAGATTTCATTTTCAGGTATTACAGCGCTCACAGCGTTTGCATGCCAAAGCTCTTCGTGTCTGTAGAAGATCGTTCGTGGAAGTATTCGTTCGTTCTCACCTTGTCGAATTTCCTCGCCTTCATATTTGTCGCTGTTTCTTACGTCGCTGTCTACGTCAAAACGCAGAGAACAGCTTCAGACGTGGGAGGCCGAAACAATGGAAAACAAAACTCAAGAAGTGAGTATCAAAACTATTGCTGTAACTTAACAAACGTGTACGAACAGCGTTTTGTTTTGCAGTGAAGACAAACTTACACTATCTGTGCGTACAGATTTACATGTGTGAGAAAACCACATCCCACGTTCTTTCGATTTGTAACTAGAGATTTGCACAAATACACCTGGTGCAGATATTTGTTGGGTACAATGGTCATTTATTGATGTCTGCATAGTTTCATCTGTTTTGTTCTGTTCAGTGTTGGGCGTTCGGATCACTGTCCCATTCCGAATTTTCCTAACCTACACTCCTTTTCCTCCTAATTTTTCACCCCAAAACGGCCCGATCCGACTTTATTGAGAGGATCCTGTTTTTGCGTATTCCGGCGGCCGGGAAGCGGAAACACCAGATCGGAAAGGCTAAACGGGATGCGGGGAACGTGTTTTTTGATTTTCTCTGAAAATTGCGAAAAAATCAGCATGGCAAATGCACAAATATGGATTTTTCTCAAAAATGTCGAATGTAAAGGTGCATTTTTCAAGTTCAGTAGATTCCTTGGTGTCTCATGCATCCAGGAATATTTTCACTGGGTCTCTAGCCCGGTCCATTCAGGAGTTATGGCCGATTATAGCTTTCTTAGTCAAAAAAGTGACCGGCGCGGGACAGAGAGGGTTTGACCCTTACTTACAACGTGCACTGGCTTTGTTTTCTGGAGAGACATAACACCTCGGTCTTTTTAGTGCTGATTTACATTTCCGCTTGGTCACATGCAGTTGCAAACCGAACAAGTGCATGGTGACAACACTATTAAGAGATTGTTAGCAGTACAAATCATAGGCTGAAATAAGAAATTTTCACTGGCGGAAATCACGAGCGTAATCAGGAAATATAGTTGGCTGTGAAAACTGCAGTTCTTCTGGTGATGACCAAACGAGGTTGCATATTCGTCCAACTGGGAGGAGGCAAATCACGAGAAGCGGCACGATTTTCCTATACTGCATGGAAATTTCTTACCTGCTGACTACGTACCTGATGGCATGGCAAATTTCTAGAAAAGTGCTTTGTGAATACCACTAGTTTTTGTCATTTGGAAACAGTACATGTACCGCGGACACCCCAGTTGATTTCTACGTGACAGGATCAACCCGAGTAATCCTTAGAAAGCTGCAAAATTGAAGCTTCTGCTAAAAATTTCAAAACCCGGGGGGCCCTTGCCCCCCCTTCTTACGCCCATGCCAGGACGGTAATTTTCCAGGTGGCAACTGTTCATGTTCTGGTCGGCAAACGTACGAGTGGAATTTGCCCTAAAAACGTCTCTGTTTTCTGTGTTTTAGAACTCAGTCAGGAAAATGAGTTTGGGATGAACAAAAAGTTTTCCGAAAAGTAATGCCATTTTAAAATGTATCACGAAGTTTCACCGTACAGCTGGGACAAGTTGTTCTATGAGATTGACTTGGAAGTATAGTTGTTCTGTGTCATTTGCTTGAAAGCAGAATGTATTGTTAACTAACAAAACAATTAAAAGTAGCAACCAAGGGGCGAAACAACGCCGATTTCCATTCGTCTGACGTAGGTCCTACCAGTTTTGAAGTTTATTTTGAAGATATTTTAGTGACTACGCTTTTCACAACCAAACTCAGCGTAGTTACGGATTACGGACTTTATATAGCTCTTGTGTTCTGGAAGTAAATTACGTATGATCAATATTTTTCTTTGATCTTCTAGCACAAACACTGGCATTGCTTTATAGTAACACTTGATGGTATTTTTATACTTTTAGTTCTTCAGCAAAAAATTCTGCGTCTGATTCTCACCGACTTTTGCTGCTGGGTTCCTCTGTGTTTGATGATATTCATCAACCTCTCCGGTGTCGAAATGGATCCTGTGGTTTATGCTGTGGCTGCAATTGTTCTGCTGCCCATTAACAGTGCGCTAAACCCTATTTTATATTCCAATTTCTTGGACAAGTGTATCATAAAGGCCTGGAAAAGAAAATCAAGTTTAACTTCGCAGCGCAGTAAAACAACTACCGCCACTGTTTCGTACACAACAACAAACCATAATCAGTTCCGTACTGGCTTGGCTCATTCCGCCGCAGATAAGGGATCCAGTGACAATGCGAGGGCTTCCTGTAATAATAATAGTGTGGCTCCTGGCTTGCTGTAAAATTCGTTAATATTACGCACAATTGCATTTAAGAAAATACAAATATCAGAAATGAATATCTACTTGCAGAAATATAAATAATGCGTAACTAATGTAATCTTTCAGTTATATGCACAATTTTAGGCTAAGGATGCGAAGTGTATATAAAAGCTGCTTTTATGTAATTGGTGTTTTTCAGTGGCTTTGAATACTGCTGTCGTTCTTTTTCATGTATATATCAGCAAATTGTACATGCAGAGTAAGGCATAGTTACATTAGCGAATGGTTCTACTTAGATAATTTTCATGCTGCGAATCAATCAATAGGGTCAATGTGTGGAAGTTTTTCAGCTTGGTAAAACAGCCCGAAAATTTAGTAACTATATGTTTCGTTAATGCGCGTGCAGCAACCAAATTTTTTGACTGCAATACGTGTATAAATTTCGTTAATGCGTGTGCAACAATCAAATCTTTTGACTGCAAGACTGCAATACCCTGGAATGCTGTCGTGGCTCTGGAAGACCAAGGTCAAATGAGGTCACCACGTGAAACTTACGTAAGCACGCGTCGGAGCGCTTTCCACACTTCAGTAGCTTCATTGTTTTGTGTGACAAGGTGCGCTTGCGGTCATCCTCGCTTTTTTCGATTTTGCAAAGGGAGTGAGTTCGGGTCACGCTGACCCGACGTTATGGTTAGTGTGAGGTGGCTTACGCACGCTAACCCGACGTTATGATTAGAGGGGGCTAAGCGCTAGGTGGCTGTAAAGAGCTGAAACTCACTCAGCGCATTCTTCTACAGTCGTGTTAGCAGTATACAACATAAGAAGTTCTTCAGGCCCAAAATGTTTTTGTTATGAGTAATTCTGTTCAGACATTTAAGAAATCTACACTTCCCCCCTTTTCATCAAAAATCGTATGATATTAGAGTACAAAGTAACTTTGTTAGTGCTCAAACTGCTCAATGGGAGTTATATTTTCAGTGTAGATTTTGTGATAAACTTTAGTTGAAGGATAGTGTACATATATATATTTTTTTAACCGGGTCATGCACACCCGACGTTAGGGTTAGTGTGACAAAACCTGAACGATGGTATTTGGAAACAGTACATGTACCGTGGACACCCCAGTTGATTTCTACGTGACAGGATCAACCCGAGAAATCCTAAGAAAGCTGCAAAATTGAAGCCTCTGCTAAAAATTTCATGGCAGATTTTAAATTCTTTTTAAGTTGAGTTGGTACTTCTCCATTTTATTTTTTAGGTATGCATGGGGCACATCTGACAGAAAAAAATGGGGCACACTCGACACATTGTCACTAGGTCAGTCTAAACTAGGTAAAGCTTGAGGGGTTATATTGGAATGCAGTACAGAATAATTCTAATCTATGAGCATTTTTAGG
>JGI24159J19872_10002468_pt1 | contig 22048 bp, 18 predicted proteins | sample Ectturendosymbi4_FD_19872 | JGI IMG/M metagenome (IMG submission 19872) | reverse complement strand
AAGTGTTGTTGTTTGTTTATTTTGCATTTGGCTTTTTGGTGCTTTCTGTCTTTTTTCAATAGCTGATGTGTCCGTTAATACCAGGACCAAATGCGGCCCGCGTGAACATTTGACATGGCCGGCATCAGAATTTTGTTTACCCAATTTAGGGTACAAGATCGCGTCAAAACGAAACTCCATGATAAGCAGGTACTTAGATAGTATGTCATGAGAAGCCCCTGTCGCTTATAGTTAGATGAAGATTGGATTTTGGATAAAATAAATTGTTTTTTGCGGACCGCCAGGGATGATCCACCATTTATGCGGCCCGTATTAGTAAATAGGTTCCCCAACCGTGTTTTATGCTCATGACAACCTGGCAACCATGCTCGCAAGTTTTGCAACATGCCTCAGCAGTCAAATCGGCAGATATAAATGAACTGCAACCTGATCACTGCATGACATCAGAACAGTAAACCTGGTTCTTGTGCAGTGTGAGTGTCATACCGGAAAATAAACTGTCACTGCAAAATTTAAACCAGTTAATCGAATTAAGTTGCTGACTTCACGATTTCTAGAAATTTTTGGTTTTATGGCTGTTTTTTCCAGTTACGGCTGTTTTTCCTCTGTGGACGCCCATGGATTGTACGGATATTGTTAGAAACTTTTCTTTCATTTAGTAGTATATGCGTAGTTGATAAATTCGTCAAACAAATGTGATAGTTTTTTAGATGAAATTTTGATGGCAAGTGATGGCAACGGCCAACTTGTAGCTTCACGACCGCGTTTTTCACAACGTCTTCTGTCATCTTACTCGCTTGTGCCTTCAAGACTGCAGCCTGGAAGAGATGGTCCCCGCAACTCCTCTGTACACCATGAACCTGTCAAGGAAACTGAATTACCAATGATCGTGGTAAGACTCGGCGTAAAGTTAAAATCGTGATAAATGAAAAACCAGCTCCGAAGCTGATGCACTAATCATTGCGCCACGGTCTGGCTTCACAACTGTAGTGTTTGTCATCAACTTGTACACAGACTAATTAGTGATTTTCGCGTTTTTTAATTGCGAAATAAGCTAAACAAAATTACCTCGTATGCCACCGCCAGGTATCAGTCAGCGATAGTTGCATCTTGTATCGGTGATGCGCGTCGGCAATAACTATAACTGTATTTCGAACGTATGCACAACACCTACGAACACAACAACAACAAAACAGCTAAAACTTGTTTGCCAGTGTTACGTTTACACGTTATTGTACTGAAACCGTGAGTATAGAAACCTTTGCTGTATATTATCAGCTCAGTGTAAAAATAATAAAATATTAGCATTAAGATCCCTTGCAGATGAAAAGTTCGCCGTCTCTCATTTATTTCATGCAAAACTTAGAGTACCTCCTTCTGCAGAACATCTCGATAAAAAATCATGGTGAAGACAAGGTACTGCACGTTACAGGTTGGATATCCTTGGCTTAGGACACTGAGAATAGCGAGAACGCACCCGTGATGAAACACATTCGTTTTGAATCAAGCAACAAGGCGTAGCCTATGCCGGTCAATTGGCAAGGTTGTAGAATGCTGATTGTTTGCGTAGTGATACTCTAAAAACATCAGGTTGGTATTGCGTTGATGAGTTGTGACGACGTAATCTCTTGATTGAACCCACTTGGAATTGCAAGTTTTTATGTATAAGATTTAAACAATGACTCGTTGCAAGACTATAGCTTCTACTTTATAGAGCTGTGGAATTTCAAAATGAACCCAATTATTGAAAAATTTGCGTCAAATATTGGAAAAAATTAAAGGCATTCTTTTAGCTTCACTGCATTGTTGAGCGCTGAGACCAGTCCATTAGTCCATCGCCGCGGTTAGTGCAGTGGATCCGCAATACCGTTGCCAATGTGTCAAAAACAAGTCAGTTTGGGTAAATCAACCTAGAGCCACCTCACTTGCTTGCCATTATCAGAAAAAAGTGCCAAATTGTACATGCATTAAAAACGCTCTGTGCGAAAATGGTTTCGTTGCAATAATAACATGGTTGATTTTCGACTGCGGCATGCGATCTGCCCTGAAGTGCTCTATTGTAGCCTCGGGCTTCACGTTCAAAACGGTTTTGGCGCAAAAACCATTAAAATCAAAGCAGCAACAAAGCTTGTAAAAGTCGTTAAAACGAACCGCACACCGCAATCTTTCTTTGCATTACCTTATGGCTGGCAGATATGATCCTTTCCGAAAAGGGCTTTCCTTCTACACTCATAAACAACAGCAACAAAATCTCCAATTTTTTTCAGTGGAAGTTTTAAGTTTTCGGTTTAAAGTTTACGACATGTAACAGATCCATGGTTTATTTTGCGCAAACGCTGTAGCGACGTTTTCAAACCATTCCTTATTTTAGATAATGCTTTACTAGAAATTGCCTCTTTGGTAAGCAACCATTGATGTTTCATGCATCTGCTTTATTACAAACACTAAGGGGCGTAAGTGTTCATATATATTCTCACAGCCATTATAAAATCATTGTGTACTATCACAATATTAGTAGAGGAAGTGAACTGTTTTATCACAAAATGGTAAAACTAAAAAATTCAACATATTCTTGAATGAATTATTACCTTGATTCTGATAAAACCGCTTATAAAAATGAGCTCATTTTCCGATATTTCATGTCGAAATTCTTTTGTTGGCTTTCGCAAAAAGTGTATGCTAACCTGCACAGCCTATATCTACTGTATACCTAAACCTGGGCGTTTACAGAAAACTTAAATTTTGCCTTAAATAGAACATTGTTACGAGGTAAATGCGTTTTCAAATTTTTCCTCATTTCAGAGGCCGCTCTATTAAAAATTAAAATATTGTTTTTTCGTAAGCAACCATGCATCTGTTTTCATGTATCTGCTTTATTTTAAACATTAACTGATAAAAGTGCTCATGTTTATTCTCACTGGCGGTATAAACTCATTGTGTGGTTTGTTGCCTGTAGTTATGAACTGATGAAGAAAGCTACCTTCTACGAATTATATAAAACGATGATAGGATAATGGGACGCGTGAACGTTTAGCCCGTTAGTCTGACCTTGAAAAGTATCTGGGTTGAAAACTCCTATTCTCAACAAGCGTGTGCCGGCGTGTGGCGTATAGATGCCTACAGGAACTGCTGTCAACTCGTCTGGAAAACGACCAACTAGGTAAATCAGAATATCACCTTCTGCTATCTCGTATTCTGGGTGTTTCTCCAGATACTTACAGTAGGCACAGAACCCCCAGTGTATGAACTGCAGATAACTCGGTCCGGCTCGCTTTACCTCTTCCAAGTTCATAAATACAGGCAACAAAAAATTGGTGGCCAGTGCGGGGCTAATCTTGCCGGAAAAATACGGATCAGTTCAGACAAAGAATGATGGGGATATCTTTGAAAGATGTTGCGTTCAGCAAACTGACAGCTCTGTGAAGAAAATGCATAGCCTACTTGGTAATCTTACCGTAAAGCAAATTTATCGTCAAGGTATTACGCGACTATCGGCAAGTTTCTGTGGTACAGCAGAGGTTTTGGCGAAAACAAACCTTGCAGCATTGTAAAAACAACTGTGAAACAAGAGAAACTATCCTAAAAGCTACCATGAAAGAGTAACTCATCCACTTCAGTTGTGCGACTGTCTTGTTGAAAAATCGAGAAGGCAAGGCAGTGAAGTGCGAGAATCCAGCGATTTGACTTCGGCGGAAGAACCATCTGCCGCCAATGATGAAATGAAGGTTTGAAGATTTTATTTTGCTGAAGGCACAGCAAGCCATTGCCTTTACTGCAGATTTGCAAATAATAGAAATTTTTCCTTAATTGCCCAGAGTCAGTGTCGAAACTGTGGAGATACGTATTGATGCAAAATGCACATGTTGGTATGTCGTGGTCGGCAGCAACACGGAAGGCTGCACGACATGTTGAAGTGGTCACATTGGTTTAGCAGATGAGTAGTTACACTGTTTGCAAGTTTCTGAGCCTGTTCAACCAAAGTTGCCGCGCTCACAGGAGAGATCTTCATCGTACATTCCTGCATTGAAGTTTGTTTTATTCCTGTTGAAAAAGTAGCCCCGACACTGAAGTCAGATGGTGCCTAAATAAAACTGTGGCGCTGTGCTGTTGTGCGTAAAGTTGCATATGCAATTCGAACGAACTCGTTTGCTCAAAGATGTAACAAAGAGGTTGGAAATCGAATGAATTGTTAAAAGCGCGGAAAGTTGCAGTCGTCGCAACCTGAAGATGCGACCGGAATGCTATTGCCTCGTGAAACTTCATATGACCCGAACTTAGAACCCATAATAATTTTGTTTTGCCTTTTGCCGCATCTGCGAAATATCTACTGTATTACGCATCTGGATTTAAGAGTAAGTATAGTTTAGGTGATAAATTACCGCTCCTATTTCGGAAAATAAACTCACACGTTTTTTCTTGACTTCCATAAAAAGTACTATACGCGAATTTGATTTGCGAGCTGTACAATGGCATTTTTGTGCGTTTTGATGTTTTATGCAACGCTGTTGATGAATTAGAATTTGTTGAAGCAAAATTAACATCAACGCCGTTAACACCTTTTTCAAAAAATGGGGGATTATTATTGTGACGCAGTGTCACAATTTGAATTAATTTATTGTAGTCTGCTAAACTTCTGTTCTTAAAAGTGATGCAATTATGCAAACCAGTCTGTCCAGCGACGATTTTGAGGTGGTTTTGAACGCTACGAACTTGTGCGAACCACAGCGTAAGCTTTGTGACATGAAGAATTGCGCTTGACGAATGATCAGTTATGTAAAACTTTCCGGCATGCTTACCTGCATCGCAGCTGTGCAGAACCTTAAAATCACTTGCTACGTAAATCATGCCCTCTTCCAATAACGCACGTTTCGAGTAGAAGACTCTCTGCAGATAGTCTGCCTTCGAATCGCCGTACTTTTTGTTCTGGTATCAATTTGATTTTGAACTGTGAAGTGATCAAAACAGAAAGTTCTGACCGGTAGTAATATTTCGCGAGGCCGCTTGGCCTTGCTCTATTGACGCTATGAAGTTTATTGACTCATTCGCTGCAGCAAAAGTACAGCTTTACGACTCATAATAAGAACAATAAAGTACGATGCAAGAAACATTTCTTAGTCGTCAAGAAGACAATTTCACTATGTGTGAATAGAAAGCTTCTTAGAATAAAGTCGACATCAAAACAGGAAAACAATCGAACTTTAAAAGAACACTTTTTCTCATTAAAATATGTTCAGGCCCTGGTCCCGGGGGTCTGCAACATGTGCAACCACAATAATAATAGAGAAGTTTAGTGTTTTATGATCAAGTAAAAAAACTAGAAAATGCAGCATAATTCTGAATGAAATATTACCTTGATGCTGATAAAAGCACGCTTATAAAAATGATCTTATTTTCCGACATTCCGTTTCAAATTTCTTTGTTGGCTTGAACACAAAGTGTAACAAGTGTAACCACATGATCTATTTCTGCAATTGCAACAGGATGTTTGCGGAAAACTCAAGCTTCCCCTTAATTATAAACTTGCGTACAAGAGCCTTAGTCTTGGCTAGGCAGTCAATTGTTGAATGTGCACAAGGCAAGGTTGAAGCAGCGCAGCTTGAAGTTCGCTACAATATTTCTCGTGCGTAGCTCCTACTGTTATTTGTCTACAATTGCCGAAAATAAAAACCTTTGGGATATTTTACAACACAGGCTCAACCCTTCAATATTTCCTCTCTTGGCAACTGTACCAGGACAACGTGATGCGTGCATCTTTATTCTACCACTTCTTTCAGCGTCCTGTTCACAAGGAGTAGCATCGGTTGACCAAGAATGCGCCTGTTATCACGACTTCCACAGGATGAAAATCTGAAAGCGCTTTCAGACATCAAACTGTTAATCTTTCGATTTATGAACGTTTCGCATTCGTATTATCTCATCGCCTTCACATTACTAGCTTAATTCGTGCAATTGCATAGAACAGACCCGCAGCAATTGAAGCTCGTCGAAAGCAGTACCCTGCCCACATTTTTGTCCCACCAAACTGCTTTTGTGCAGAAAATGTCTTATCATATTCATTAAACATATGAAAAAACAATATGTTTGCCCACAAAAATGTTTATTGCCACTCCAAGCCCTAAGACTTGGCTACCGGGCCTGCATTCAACCAATTAGGTATCAAGAACTTCGTTTTTGCGCAAAAACGTCTTCTCAAGGTTTATATCCATCGTCGTGACGGAGCTGCGTGAGTTAAACCTTGCAATGGGTGAAGTGCATCATTGTTAATTTGAACGGCGCCGACTAGAAAAGCTGTGGTTGACTTTCATACTCTCCGTCTGCAGAACAAAATATAACAATTCGCTGGTAATTATGATTTCTGAAATACAGCTCAAACTATCGCGATCAAGGCTATTTTAACTTTTCATCAAATTTGTTTCCGAAAGAAATGTTCTGAAATAAGTTTAATTTTTAACGGAAATCCAATCTTTTGGTCACCGCAGACGTTATTTTCAAAATGTATTCGCAATTAGTAAGTCAGCAGTTGTGAAAAGTAGGCAAGAATGTTTCAGCATCTACAAATTTTGTAAAAATGCAGCAGCTCGCAAAAAACGTAGAGTTTTCCGGATTCATCAAATTCTCCCAATGAGACAAATCAGATTGATTTTGGTAGAATTTTTAAAATTGTCCCCGTGAATTTGGTATAAGAAATTTTTCCTACGGTTTGTGCAGACTGTTTCCGTTCAGCTTAAACGCGATGTACCGGTCATTGAAATAATTCAAATGTAACAATAAGGTATAAGTTACCAGTGTGCTTCAAAAAGTTGAAACATTTTTCAAACAATGAAAAGGCACTTTTATCTTTTACACGTAAGCGATTCAAAATCTTACAAATGTCTTCAAAATCGAAAGTTCCGTATATAATAACATGTTAATTGTCAAATCTTTTATCACACAATAAAAAAGGGACAATACATTAAAAATGCATGTTGCTACTTTGTTTCAGAAACGTCAACAAAAAAGCACACGCTGTAATGTTATTATATTTCATCTTGTTCTTGGCGATTTTTTGTCAAATTTTTCTTCGCCTTGTTCTGTTTCATAACGATCACAAATCAAATCACTCAAGAAAAATATCCAATGCGAATGTTTTGTATAACAGCATAGTGTACGCAGCAAACATGTCTTGGTTTTGCAATGCCTTTATCGTGTACATAACGATGTACGTCACACACCACTTGTCAAACGCAAAATCTTCAGATCATAATGCATTCATTTCCGCTCGTGTTGTGCAGATCACGCTTGTTGGAAACAACTTTCCGTGCTTTGCACTGTATGTATTGAAATGTTGTGTCTCCATTACATCGTATGCGTTTGTCTGACTACGATTTAGGGATTTTGATTTCCGTAATTTTCTCTGTGTTAAGGGTTCAATCGAGATTTTGTTATGGGTTTAATCGAGGTTTTATGTTGACGACATGTGGTCTTTGCAAACGTTTCAATTGTTTGACGACATTCGATTTCGGTTTTTGCATGCACTCCAAAACAGGTTTCGAAACAAACTTGAAAAACCTTGTCAGAAGTCTGTTTCGAAGCTTCACAGCCAGGCAACACAACCACGGGGCTGATGAACGTAGTCATAACGCGTGTGACGTAGCTACAACGAATGCTTGCGCGTGTGTGTACAAAGTGTGCTGCAGCCTGATGGATGGAATATGTTTTGCGACAGTGTGTTTATGCGAATATATGCAACTCAGTTAGAGATAGATACATGTAGTACCGCAAAACCTCAACCCGTTGGCTATGAAATTGATGGGAACATAACTGATAAAAAAAGAAACACACCCTATAATTACACATGAAAAAGTGCGTTGATCGGAGGCGAGGAGTAGATAAGAATGAGAGTAACAAGCAGTTGAGCATACAAGACAAAAAAAACTTAAATGACGATGACGATGAACACGCAACCAGGTTGAAGGCGCAAGGTAAAGGCACTAGCTGCGTGAAGAGCATAGAAATACCAAAGCCGGAAAGTAGTGCAAGTGAAACTGCTACGCACTAAAAATACCATACGATCGAGACAAGTTAAGCGAAACCAAAATAGTCAACATGCTTTGCTAAGACGAACGTTCTGAAACAGTTTGCGAATCAATGATTCTCGTGCCTGAAGCAAAAGGTCCGTGCGAATCAGGGAATGGAAGTCGTAACCAACGAGCGTTCGCCAGCGGGAAAGGTGCAGAAGGAACTTCCAGGAAACACAAAGTTCACGCCGGTTCAAAATGTTTTGAGATTGTCTTGCCGGAGGAAATTTGAACCAGAAGCAAAATGACAGGAGACTCTCCGCGTTGAAATTGCGGAGAAACGAATCTGGTTCAAAGATTCATTCGGCCAGCATGGCCAGTCTGGGGCCAATTTATATAGGCGTTACCGGTATGGGAACCAATTTATTTCATATCTTTCTGTCTGCGAAACGACTCATGCAGAGTATGGTCGATGATTGAACGGGCGTATCTCTGATTATCCGTCGATTCTCATTAGCTTCATTAGACTCCTACAGAACTTCTTGGAGGAATGCCAACATTCGACACCATAGGTTTGCAACACTTCAACTTAATTTTACCACAGCAACCTTTTGCGCGTCTTGGCGTCAACGAAAACAACACAAAATTCTACTACTCCGTTTCTGAATTAAACTATCTACCTGGTCAACTGACGCGTGAGGAGCCGCTCGCTGTTTTAAGTCAGTTCCCTCAAGTGTCTCTCGTCATGCATTCAGTCAATCATTAAATCGCAATGCATTCACACAACACAAATAATCGCGTACCACACACCGCAGGTCCGTGCAAAGAGCCTTCAGCCGCTGCACAATTAAATTGATTTATTGGCGTGGACACCGCACAGTCTATGTCTAAACCAGGGTGTTTGCCGAAAACTACGTTGTTGCCTTAAAAAGGGCATTATTTCTTTCACAAACATGCGGTATTTTCTCAAATAATTATCAGATCACAAAGCAGTTAAACTTAGACTGAAGTCAAACTAACCTTGAAACAACGAAACGTGTGGTGCGGCAACACCCACAAGCTTTTTGCAGGCCGTGGGAATAAGAGCTGAAAGGTTGAGTTTGAGATATTTCTTGCATTCTTGTCTTTAACCAATTGACGTTGTTTCATTATTGCAACGCAGAGCCCCAGTGGGAAAAATGTGAATCCGGTCACTAGTGATGAAAAACTGTAATAAATGTTACGTTAGTCACTACAAAGCATAAGCGAACCACGGATCCCGAGTCGACTCCGGCGCGCTTCTTCATTTTTTTCGGATCTGGATCCGGAGTCAAAAATTTATGAAAAATTGGACCCGGCTCCGGAGTCGCTTTTCTTCGGCAGTGGGAGGAGGAGTCTACCTCGTCTTTGCAAATATCATTTATTGATTGCGAATATTGCTGATTTTCGGTTACATCGATGGTGGCTAGAGTTTGAACAAGCGTCATATTCTCAAATTTAAAATAACTTTTGACCAGGATTCAGAATTTTGAACAGGAACAGGGTCGGAATCTGAAGATGTAACTCCAGCCACCTCTGCTGCAAATGTAGTCATCAAATATATAGAAGGCGCTAATAGAACATGAAAATGGCAGAAATTATTATAAGCAGACAAGATGCTTATAGGGTTTTTTTCAATACTTCACTTCGTGAACTGCTTATGTGAAGTATGTTTCTTTGCAAACCGGTTCTACACATAGCTCTTGTTTTAGCAACAAAAAAAAGTTTAATAAGCAAATGTGAAACATTCAGAAATTAACCTAAAAGCTGTGCAGAAATAAACGTTTACGTTTCACCAAACAACTGCTAAAGTGTGAAAAAAAACGAAAATGCTTGTAGTATCACATGGTTTTCTATGGAAGTGCAAAAACAGTTTCCATTCAGTTTGTTGATGATATAATTTTCAACATTGCCAACCTTGTTCTGAATAGTTTGACAACCTCAATATCTCAGTTTTGCGTTCTTAAACTTACAAACGCCCTCAATTGTGATAATAAGACGTACTTAACTCAAAATCTGATTTTTAGCATAACTTGGCTGCAAAATCTTTGATGCGATCTTCATGGCTTTGAAGACGTCTTTGCAAGTGAAAGAGAAAAGGAAAACAGGTTAACGTCGTCATTCCTGTCTGCGCACAGCACAAACACCTGGACACTTTGACAATGTTTGCCATAAGGGTAAACATATAAACGAGTTCAGTTGAACACATTACCCTCAAGTGATTAAACAACATCATATTTGAACTTGTAACAGGAAAAGGCTGAAATCGCATTTGTATCATTGTTAATTATCACCTTCACTTTAATGCTTGCCTTAAGTTTTTCAAAACATCTTTGCATATTGACTGTTCCAAAAAAACAACCAACCATTTTTTCCAAAGAAAGTGCATGCGTCCTCGATTTCAAAGAGAGTATTTTTAGCAATTTCAAATTTACTTATTGTTAATTTAAATCCCTCTAAATTGACAAAGAGCTTCCAGCTTTGTGATCAAACAAACCAAAAATCTCCCTTTCTATTGCAGGAAACATTCACCCAACCAGTATGCTGAAGAGAAAGTTTTATGACCGCCTATCTCATAGCGAATATATTTGGCGATTTCAAACCTCCTTCCTGTTTCATTAAATAGCCTATCTCGATTTGAGATGCCGTGGGCTTTCACCTGGTGAACGGCTGCGACGAAGCTTAGCAGGTTGGATACATACGACGATAGGAAGAACGCCAATTTTAACCTCCGTAATATACAGTAAACTACACATTCCAGGATTATCACGATACAAAGCCAACATTAAATCAGTTCTGGAATCATCACTTGTTTGCTGTCCTCTTTCGATTGCTTCCTTAAAGTTCCATAAAACATCATCGTATTCTCCCAATTGCGTAAAACAATCACCCAATCAGTTTGCTGTAGATGTAACAAGCGGGTGGTCAATTTTGTTGTAAATACGTTTGGCGATTTCAGATTTCGTTATTGCTTCCTCAAATCTTTTCAACACATACAGACACTTTCCAGCATTATCGTAACGATCCAACCCTGAATTAGTTTTGGATTCATTGCTTGTTTGCAGTCTTTTTTCGATTGCTTTCGTATAGCTTTTCAAAGCATGTTCGCAGTTTTTTCAATTGCATCAACCAATCACCCAACATCTTTGCTGTGAAAGCAGCTTCCGGTTCGTTGATCTCTTTGCAAATACCTTTGGCTATTTCAAATTGTGTTATTGCTTCTTTAAGTCTCTTCAAAATGCACACTCTCCAGCATCGTCATGAAACGAAGCCAACATGAAATCGTTTTTTGGTTCATTACACGATTGCTGTCTTCTTTCGATTGCTATCATGTAGTTTTTCGAAGCATATTCGCATTTTTGCAGTTGAGTAAAACAATCACCACTCCGTTTTGCTGTATGTGCGAAACACGGTACGTCACGCTTTTTGTAAATATCTTTGGCGATTTCAAATTCCGTTATTGCTTCCTTAAATCTCTCCAAATTGTATAGACATTCGCCAGCATCTTCATGAAACAAAGCCAGTTTTCCATCAATTTTGGGATTTTTGCTTGCTTTCCGTCATTTTTCGATTGCTTCCTCATAGTTCTTCGAAGCATCTTCTTGTTTTCCCAATTCCAAAAAACAATCACCCAACCAATGTGCTGTAGATGCAAGTTCAGGGTCGTCGATCTCATTGTAAATTTCTTTGGAGATTTCCAATTCCGTTATTGCTTCCATGAATCTATCCAAACTGTATAGAAACTTTCCAGCATCTGCATGAAACAAAGCCAGTACTCCATCTGGTTTGCGATTTTTGCTTGATTTCTGTCTTCTTTTGATTGCTTCCTTGTAGTATCTCAAAGCATCTTCGTGTTCCTCCAATTCCCAAAAACAATTACCCAACGAATTTCTCACAAATGCAGTTAACGAGTGATCGATCGCATTGTTTTCTATGGATTTTTCAAAATGTGTTATTGCTTCCTTAAATATATTTAAATCAAACAGACACTTTCCAGCATACCCATGTAACTAAGTCCGTTGGTCATCAGTTTTTGGCTCATCAATTTTTGCTGTCTTCTTTCCTTTGCTTCCTCGTAGTTCTTCAAAATATCTTTCGGTTCTCCCAAGTACCGAAAACAATCACCCAACCAGAGTGTGGCAATGTCAACACGTGGATCGTCGACCTCTATGTAAATATCTTTGGCGATTTCGAATTCGTTATTGCTTCTTTAAACCTCTTCAATTCAAACAGGCACAATCCAGCATAATAATGAAACGAAGCCAGTTCTCCATCGGTTTGGAGATCATTATTTGAATGCTGTCTTCTTTCGATTGCTTCCATATAGTTCTTCACAGCATTATCGTATTCTTCCAAATCCCAAAAACAATCACCCAGTCACTTTGCTGCAGAAACAGTTTCCGGGTCGTCGATCTCACTGTAAATATCTTTGGCCATTTCAAGTTTTGGTATTGCTTCTGTAGTTGGATCTGAATGGTACAAACATAGTCCAAACTTACGATAAAGGTGAGACAATCTTCTTTGGTTGATTTCATCAGTTGTTTCGTTTGGTCTCTTTTCAATTGCTTTCTTATAATTTGGCCAAGCTTTGGCGAAATCGCCGAGATTAAGCATGCAATGTCCAATGTATTCCAAACAGTAACTTGAGGTGTTGTCGCAAATTTCATCGGCCATATCATTCGACATTTTGTAGGCTTCTTGGAAACAATCTGGCGCTGTTTCGTACCTTCCAGCTACAAAGTGAGTGTTTCCTGTCTCCAACACGACTTCATTAACTTTTTTCAAGCAAATTTCTAACAGTTTTCACTGTTGTAAATCTTAGTTGCTTCCCAAAGTGTAAAATCGTAGTTTTGAAGCCAAAAAGAAACAAGCAGGCGATCTAGTTCAGGTGACCACTGTACAAAATTCGAATTGCTTTTTCCAATGGCAAAGCAAACCTCACGCTGAAGCTCCATGACTATTTTTAAAAAGTCCATTGGTGTGTCAGTACCCATAAGCTGAATCATCTGGTGGATTAGTTCTTGCGAATTATCATCACTGCATTGAAAGCCTTCCTGGCCATCTTTTTCCATATAAATTTCAAGCCGTACATAGCAAGCTACTGCAAACTCAAGATCATGAGCAAATTCCTCATCCAGGTTTGGTTTCTCAGTTTCTACAAGTTTTCTGATTTTAGTGAATGACGAGTTTGCAAATATATTGTTGAACCTCGCTAATGCAGATATAAAAAATGTTACGCTGCGATACACAGTACCGCGCGTTTCACATCCACTGCTTTATTTGATGAAGTTCGACTTAAGCGCGATATTACGTTGAATGTTTCAATGCCGTCTATCAACTGCATCGAAAGCATTTCTTTGGAATACTTATTTTCAGTTATTTGTTTTGTGCGTTGCTGAAAAATTTTGTGTAGATTTTTATCTCCCGAAACAAAGCAAGAACACATCAAGACGTCAGCGAGATGGTAACCATCTTTGAGATCAGTGTACCTTGACAGATAGTCCACCATTTCAGAAATAGGTTTGATAAGTTCTACAGCGTGTGGTTTCTTGCGGAGTGCTTGGTCTTCCCAACGGAAACTTGGAAGCTTGGAAAGCCATTCCATCAAAAGAAATTCCATTAGTGGTCCATTTATCGAAATACCAATTATGACTTTCATCTTACGGGTTGTTTACATACGGAAGTTCAGCATTTTTAACAATGGTTTCACCCAAATGTATTACTGCAATACTGCTCAACACTGAAACCCAACGAAAGTACTCAAGTATGTCTTCATAATCTTCCCTGTACTGAATTCCATCCTCAAGAAGTATTGCATGTTCAAAATCTGAATATGTTGTTATTTATTTTATAGCTAAAGATCCCATTCCAATTACTGCATACTGACATGATGCATCGTCACAGATGTTTTGACAAATATTAATAATATTTTTCATTAGATTGCAGTACCAGCGGTAAATTTTATTTTGCAAATCTTCTATAGTATTGATATTTTCACGGGAATTTTCAGAGAAGTCATTAGTTTCAAGCCATTGTTCCACTTTTGATCTGTAGTGTTGAATGATTTGTTTCATAGAATGTGCTTCATTTATTAAAACCATGTAAGAAAGAGCACTTTGCATTAGCAAGTTTAAGAACATGATCAAAAACATCATACAGATCTTTTTTATCTCATCTTTGTTGTCAGAATTTCTTACTAAAGCTGCCACAAACAAAATTACCGATCGTATGAGATCAAGCTTGTTTGGTGAACGCTGTCTATAGACTTTTCCCAAAGAATGAAGCACCTTTGCTGTTTCTTTCGGCTCCAATTCTTCTCCTTTGTCATTGCATATACCTCGCAATTTGTTTGATAAAGACATTTCCTCCTTACGAAGCGAACCAAACGTTTTCCTTTTTTGGTCATAACGTTTGTGTGAGTAATTTTGTGAGCATATTTACTTAATTTTTAAGTAGCTGAAAAAAAATCATTAAATTTATCATGTTGTGAAAAATCACAGCAGGTTTGTGGCACGTGCCATACAAAATTCTATCATTACGATACTGATGACCAATGCTCCTCAATGAAAGCACGGGACATCTTTTTTTTACTTTCCTAGCAGTCTGTTGTATGTGTTTTACATAAATATAACATTTGTTGTTTCATGGGCGTGCAAAAACGACCCATGCTTAAATAGAGGTCAGAGATAGACATCAGTTTTTATACTCACTGTGTACAAATAATACAAATAGTGCATGCAAAAGAAATAAAATTAATTCTCCAAAAAGTGCCCTGAAATGGGTAACATTAGTTAGGCAAACACCTCATTCGTAGTTTTCATTGCAAACACCTCTATTGGCTTCAATAAATTTCTGTCTAAACTTTTAAGACCACATGAAAATGTTAATTCTTAGTCACTCAAACATCGGATATTTGATATTAATACTAGTGGTCCAACGATGAAGAAAGAGTGGAAACACTGGAGAAAAACATTTAACAATCACGTTGCGGATGACGGGGCAGTTAGTGCTAACGTATTTTTGTCGTTCACCGTTTACGAGCACGTTGATGAGTGTCAAACGTACTGTGACGCAGTTTATATTCCCGATAGCTTGTTTACAGAAAGGATGAACGAAATATTTGATGGTAATTTGCTCATGACCGCCAAGCAGCAACCTGGTAAAAGCTTGGAAGAGTATCTACAGGAATTATGACGATTAAGAAAAAATTACCAATTCAGCGCAGTGTCACAGAAAAAACAGAGAATTGGATTGGTTCGCGACGCATCTACCAGTGTTATTTGATCTCATGCGATTCGCCAACGCTTGCTTGAGGAGTTCACCTTGACGACTGACGATGCTTTTGAAAAAAACCGAGCGCTTGACACTGCGCAAAAGAATTGTGAAGTGTAGGCCGATCTTGAAAGATATTCTGCTGCTGCATGCCCAGTAGATGACCATTACGTTAGATTACTCAGGATACTGCGCAGTCACGCGACATATGCGACACATACCAGTGCAAACGGGTGTTTTGTGGCAGAGACAAGAAACAAAATTATTCGAATTGCGCTGCACACTCTGGTGTGTGTTTCCGATGTCATGAAAAAGCATTTTGCGAGGGCAAAGAACCAGTAGAAAGGATAAATGCCACTTCTACCACGGCGTCGGTGTTTCATCCTTCAGACGTACAATATAATGATAAACTGGAACGAGTCTGCTAGATTACATTCACATTTTTGCCTTATCTAGTTAAGTGGCAAAAAAATAAAACACAATGAAAGTTTGATGGGGCAGTAAATGATAAAAGTACTTGCACGACCGACAAGTAAGGCGGAACAAATTTATGGACAAAGAAAAGGAGGCAAATTTAAGTGGGAACGCCGCACAAAATTTTGCGCTGCTCTGCATGAGATTTTTGGCTTCCACTGATTCAACCTCTCATTTTTGTCATTTGTTTCAGTGTCACGGAGTGTTTGACAAAATAATAAAATGTGTCATTCATGTTAAAAACCGCCGTGAAGCAAAACTGGAAGCCTTTGTCAAAATGCAGATGATCCGTAACCAGTGGCNTNGCCAGCACAAAAATTTGGGGGGCCCAAGGGGTATGATTTTAGGCTAATAACGCTATTTTGTTTCGAAAAACGCCTCTCAAAGCACAAAATGACTATATTTTCCAAAAATTGGGGGGTGCATGGCCCCTCTGGCCGCCCCTGGCTACGACTATGTCCGTAACCAAAAGCTTTACAAAAAAAGAATCTTTTGATATCTGAACAACATTGCGTTGGCGGTACTGCCATCAAAGTTAATACGACAAACACTCACCTTCATCTGTTCACTGCGAGCTGAATCACTACACACATTGTTTGCAATAGCAGTGGGTCTATTGCAGTCTTAGCTGTCACTAGTAACAAAAGCGTTCCATCCATAAAGAGTGGGACATGGCGGAGCGCTTGATATAACGCTGAGCACGTTTGATAACGGTCAATAATTTTAGGAAATTTATCGTTCGTTCAAACGCAAAAAATGGTTTTCTAACAGGGGCGGAGATAGGGGGTGCCAGGGTGGGCCACTGCCCCCCCAAAAATTTTGCCTGTCCCCCCCAGTGCCCCCCCCCACAATTTTTCAGGTCTCTTTATGAAATTCCTACACAGACCATTGACAGCTCCCCTTTTTGCAAAACTGGGCCCTCCAGTGGCCCCCCAAATGAAAATGTCTGGCTCCGTCCCTGTTTGTTAACAATTAAATTTATAAGCCGTTTTTACAATACCCGAAGCGCAAATAGTATCTGGCAAAAATAAACAACCTGTCCAAACACCATGGCGCGGAGACCCCAGAGGCGCGGGGTCCAATGTAGTCGCATCGGCTTAAGGTCGGCCCTGATTCGCAATCTCGAGTGTGCGCTTTTTCGGTGGTTTCTGCCATTAAACAACACCAAGCCAAGTTGACATATGACTGTAAAGTTTCGTTACATAAAAGCTAGCTCTGTCTGTCCAGCACTCGTCCATCGCTTGTGCGGGATGTGAAACAAGCCGCGGGCAACTACTGTGAGCTGCTCGCCACTGATTGGATCAGAAGACTCACGTTGCAAGAGAGTCCTTTGCTGACGGTGGTCTTAGCAATTTGGAGGCCGCTGTGCAGATCGTTTTAGGGATCCTTCGCGCTTGCTAAAGTCCCCAGAGCTCCCGTCAATTGCATAGGAATGCACAACTCAACTGTACCTTGACAGCTTATGCTCTAGAAATTATCACAACCTGCTGAAGAAGTCTTTGTATAAGAGCCAGGAAATTCTTCCTCAGCGAGGGAACAACATCGGAGCCACGTTTCAAAAGCTTGTTGATATACCCACTGAATCTGACAATGGATTTCTGTTCGTCTCTTTGCAACTTAATCTTGGAAGTTTCATAGCGAAAGGAGCGATTAAAACTTTCCAATATGGTCAAGAATAAAACGAGACAAAGATTCGTGTTTAAAAAGTTGCTAAATGTTATGAACTACTACAGCATCAATATGGTTTTGTGGCATCAAGGGAACAACCGGACCCCTGGTCCGAACCCGGTCGGGGAATGCATTTTTTTGAACAGTTGAAAACAGTTGGCCAATGGCAAGCATCAACATTTTACCGAGTTTGGAGCAAGTTATACTGTTCTAACTAAACAGCATTGGTTTTGACAGCAAGCACTGTTTAGCTTGTTCAACTCAGCTTTTCTTCATCTCGTGTTTTTTCTTCGGTTCACTTCACGGCTGAGCCGGTTTGATGTCTGTTACAAGGTCTCACGGGATCCATGCTTCATAATGAGAGGATTCGCTATTTTTACAGGCAGGCAATCGGCATGTAGTACAGTCACAATGGGATAGTCTACCAGTAACAGGTTGAAAAGTGGTGAACACGTTTCACGTTTCTGTGCCTTGCTGTTTTTTAAGAGACTTTGAAAACTAAACAGTGTTTTCTGTTGGTAGCAGTTGAGAAGGTAGTGGCACGGGAAGTTCCTGCAATGAAAGTTATGAGGTGGACAAAAAAGTATAGTAGCTGTGGCATTGTGTATTATATAGTGTAAATTACAAATCTTTTATTTACTTTGGATAGCATCTCTATATTTTGAAAACTAGTAGGGGTTACTGTGCAAGTGAAATGCGTGGGTTAATAGTGCTGAGGTTTTCAATTTCCACTTTCTCTAAGTGCAGTTGTTATTGCTGTTGCACTGGGAACAAAATCATGTATCTAACTTCAACATGCAGTTTCATTACGACTTTATCACATAAACAGAGTTGTGACGTAGGCCATTTATAAACAGGAGGTGATGTCGAAATCTAAAAATTCTGTTTCACTGGTATGGCAATTTTTATTGTATGTGATGATCCATGCAAAGCAAAGTGCAAATGCGGAAATGTTTGCACACGGGAAGAACACCTAAAACCTTATTCCAACAAAAGCCTTCTGGATCATGTGCATGGAGCGCATTCCACTGAACATGCTCAGCTGAAACAAAAAGCCAGCAAGCCGGTAGAAACCACAAGCAGTTCCACGATTCGCTTATTGAACGATAAACCTGGTTCCAGCATCACGTGGAACGTCAGTAACCATTTGGTGCAAATCATCCTATGCAGCTCAACCACCTGGTTCTGGAATGGACTGTAGATGCCCTCCTTCCTACAATGCAGTAGAAAATGGTGCATTCGTGAGGCTCCTAAAGGATGCATGTCCCTGGTTTGCAGTTCTCAGCGCAAAGTATCTGCGTGCGTGCTTGATGCCGGATATTTACAACAAAGTGAAGAACAAAACGTTAGAGCTTATTCATGATGAACAAAATGTGTCTTATTGTTCTGTGGCAACTGGCATGTGTAGTTCTCAGTCAATGAATGCATACATGGCTTTGGCAAAAAAACTTCATAAAGAAAGCAACTTGGCAAAGAAAATCCGCAGTTCTACAATTATTGCCCTTTGCAGAATCGAGAATATTGGTTGTAAAACGAAAAGTTATTTTTGAAACATGATGTTCCGCAACACAGAAAGACAGAAACTCGTCACGGAAATGAACCACAAGTCTTATTCGGCGCCAGAACCACAACGCCGAAGTCGTTGAAAGAAGCTGGCTTTGTTTTTCTCCTTCACAAACTTGCCTTTATGCTGTAGTTTCACTTGTAGATTGATGTGCGCGTTTCCTTCTTAGAAAAGGAATCTGCGACTGGAAGCACGCTGAGGAGCCGCGAGAAATCAGTGGAACATAATGATCCCACGATTACGTTTAGCCGCAGATATAATAATCACTATGAAGAATTGATACAGAGCTAACTAGTCAGGTCAATCAACGCCAACAATATTCGACATCGCTTCTGCAAAAGTGTTGTTTCTGTCGTCAAATTTCTTGTTGAGCGAGTACTGACGTTTAGAGATGATGGAAACGTTGGATCGCCCAGAAGTTTTTTCATACAAATTTCAAAAAAGGAAATACGATGTTTCTGATGACCAGTTTTGCAACAGTTGCACAAATCGCTAATCATTGTCAATTATCATGTTGCATCATAATGTTTTGTTACAGTTGAGTTAACAAATGCGACGTCACAAGATAAATATTAAGGATCCGTGGAAATACTAGTGACTTCATCGGTCATCCCCTACCTCCCACCACGCCTGGGCCCAGGGCTCCCAACATCTAAATACGGCGCTGACACTTAGGAGTTCGTGGCAGTGCTGCTGATATAGTTAAAGCCGTGAACGATGGTGGTTTGAAACGCGTTGGGCGTTTTGTACATGGCTTGCATCTTGTGGTGACGAATAGCCTAAAAGAGCAGAAATCGGAGGCAATGTTGCTTATAAAAATACGAAGCATTGTTCGTAAGTTTCATCACAGTACAAACGCAAAATCTGTGTCAATGAAAGCCCAAGAATGAGAAGGAATGCCTTGGCATACCTTGGTCGTAAATAAAAGGACACGCTGAAGCAGCACATATCTGATGCTGGAGAGATTTCTACTGCAAAAAAGCAATTATTCTGACCTGCATAGGATTTGAAACGTTTGGCATTCATATGCTCGAAATCCGCGAATGGGCAATTTGCCAACCGTTGTGACATAAAAATCTTAACTGATGTCTTACATTTTTGTGAAAAAGAAGATTCTTGCATATCTGAGGCAATACCAAGTGCAAAATCTATTATGATAACTTTGGAAGAGACTGATTACAAATGAGTGGTTGAACTAAAGCAGTGGTTCTCAACCGTAGGTCCGCGAAGATTTTTTGCCGGTCCGCAAAACATACTAGATTTTCCGTCAAATACTTTCGCAGAAATTTCATCAAGTAGACCTAACCGAAAAGGGTTAGCGTTCAAGTTGAATTCGGTAAAACCCTGGCCAATGACATGTAGCTTGCGATTGAATAGACTGGATAGTGCAGTTTCGTATATACTCAGTGTTTGTACTCCTTCCGGGATGTCACGAGTGTTCTGTGGGGCGTCCATCGTTGCTTGCACTGTGGGCCACGCCGCTGTTTTCGCAGTGAATGCTGCACTGGTGGCAAGTCAATGGCAGCACGTACGTGAACCATTTTCTTGTACCCACCTATTAACGTCGAGCACGAGGCTAGACAAGCCCAAGTACTGTCTAACAAGTCTTCGATGTGACCCGANGGGGAATCGAAACCAATCTACCAGCTTTGATGGCGTATGCTTCACTACATGTATCACTTAGCCGGTTTGGACTGGATATTACGGCGCAAAATAAAATCCTTGTGCAGTTTCATAATTATTGTGTTCTTGCGAAAGTACAATGGCGACTACTGGTGGTAAGCAGGGTTTTTAAAAATTTAGCTTTGGTGACCGCTGGCAAATTTTGAGAGAGTGTTGTCTGAAANTTTTTATCATAAACTTTGTGGTATGCCACTGGCAGTAGCTATATTAAATATATTGCGGAAGATTTAAACGCAGTCAAGAAAGCAANACGGAATTTTTCTTTTTTTTAACAAGGAATGATTCACTTTTCAGAATAGAACAACCCACAAAGTGCATATGAAGCCAAGTACCAGTATCTCAATTTTATAACAATCTACAAAAAGACTATGTGCAGATAAGTTGACCAGGATGAACTAAAAAGCGAAAAGGAGAATTTGTTAGAGAATTTGACAATAAATGGAATTTGAGCTTCACTGTAGCTCCATGTAGTGAATAGCCGCCGCGGCCGTTGTGTTTAGTGTGCTCATAATTTCTTTCAAATGATGCAATGAAACCTTCCACACTTGCTCGTCACTGTCATTCGAGGAAGAGGCGTGTAGAAGAGCTGGGAGAACGGGGCGACGGCCCAGGGCATCCAAAGAGTTAAATTAAAAAAGTAAAATACTGTAACTAACTTCGTATTGTAAGGCTACTAACACATGCTGCATGGATTAAATTTTCGAAACTCGTTTTGTCAACACTGATTTTTACGTATTGCCTGCGTTTCTCACATTTTTCAAAACTGCAATTTAGTAGATTGGCATACAATCAAGAAACTGCCCCAGCACGCATCAATAGATCTCTTCACGCCCCTGATTCGAAGCAGAAGTTTTTAAAGCAAGCTACTGGACTATTTTCAAAGACCACACAGCGAGATGTACAGTCATAAAAGCATATGAAAAGGATGGTTACTACCAGGGGTGTGGAGTCGGAGTCGGAAGGATTTTCAACATGAGGAGTCGGAGTCATAGAAAATGTTAACGACTCCGATTCCGGGCAGACCTTTTGCTCACCAATTGTGACTGTTTGTGCCACAAACGTGCGTAAGCGTCACACTTGGCAATTTAAGCAGCTTGACGCTTCAACTAGAGATGATCATGGCTATTCAGATAGGCAGCAGTGCACTAACTTGCATACCTTCACTCAGTAGCCATTCCAGATCAGCAGCGTCCCTTGGGCTCATCACGCAACCTACACTTTGTGAATTCAACCGTTCGGGACTTGTATCGCTGAAATTTCCATTTACTCATTCTAGTTGGCACTATCGTTGCTCCGTGACGTTGGCTACGCAACAATGAATGAGAGTTCTGATGGGAGCTCGTCCATTGTTACGTAACGCACGTCACAGAAC
>JGI24159J19872_10002467_pt1 | contig 22049 bp, 11 predicted proteins | sample Ectturendosymbi4_FD_19872 | JGI IMG/M metagenome (IMG submission 19872) | reverse complement strand
ATGTGTTTCACAAATAATAACACACATGTGCAAACTATGGTATTTATATAGCGACTTATGAGATATGCCATAGATAATATGTTGGCCAAACCATTAACAAATTTTCCACGATATGGTTATTGAACCGCAGTGACTGGAACAAACAGATCAGTGTTTCCCAACCTTTTTACGCTTGCGGCACTCTACAGAAGAGAAATATAATTTACGGCACCCAGTGGCGAAGCCATAGCAATTTTGTTTTAAGGTTTGATGACATGTTGAAGATATATTATTTAATGATGCATTGAAAAACATATTAGCTCGCGGCATCCAGCTGAATATTGTAAATGGCACCCTAGGGTGCCGCGCCACCCCGGTTGGGAACCAGTTTTAGACTTGTAGTGCTCGCTTTCGCAGGGTGTCCAGCACAAATGGCCACCGATCCAGAGTGTGGGAGTCAACTCCGACAGGATTCAGCGTGTTTTCGGACTCCGATCCGGAGTCAAAAATCTGTGAAAACTGGGCCCCGGATCCGGAGTCACTTTTCATTTTCGGCAGTTGCACGAGTCTGGGTGAGCTTTATTGTGATTGAACCCTGCTCAGGTAACCTGGGGCAAATTAGACTATGTCATTTTCATTTAGGTTTTCAAAGACTTAAACAGCTTTTATTAAGCACATTTCCTTAATTGCTGATTTTTTGAAGAGTTCTTTCAAGTAGTACTGCCCAAATCTGCATAGTTTTTGTAGTTTTTGAGTAAGGGAGGGTGTTTGAAGTGATTTGGCAGTGGTCATTTTCTTCGTGACAAAATGATAAATGTCACACATGTAACCGGAGACACATTTGGCGAAAACAAAGCGAAACCGAACTTCGTCAGGTAACATTGGACATTTTTGGCCAAATCAAGCTTGACACTTAGATCGAAGACCAAGTTCTGTAAAAGCGATTCTCAAGGGAGTTCGTTCTCAAAACATGCTGCTTCGACTGCCTGATTCATGATAAATCTCTTTTGTTGTTATTCAGACCTGTCAAAACTTTGAAACATCGTCCATTCATGCGTGTGTCTTATAAGCTCGTGTTTCATCAAAGTAAATGTATTAGCACCATTAAGCGCATACACTCTCCTACCACCACGTATATATCCTCATCTTCTTTCATGTATTTGTGTGTTCCTTGTTACTGCGATGCATGTTTGAAGTCTAGCGCCTTGCGTTTGAGAGTGAAGACGCTACACAATACAATACAATTCTTTCACGAGATGATGCGTTTCCTGAGGTACGTTTTCTTAAAGTTTTTGGCATTTCGTAAGGCCTTCAGAGTATTCACCACTGTGCTGGCACGAAAGGAAAGATGTTGGGCTTCGAACTTGAAAACCCGTGCCCTTTACACAGGTTGCAGAGAGATACCTGCATTCCATGCCAATGGTTTCGACAAATTGCGAAAACGAAAAAAGTGTTGATGCTCTGAAGCAGCTTTGCATTTCAGTTTCGCGAGACGTAATCCCCATGAACAACTTTAATCTCAGTCTCTTGTCAGCGACAAAGGTAGAGATCACTCAAGAACGTCAAGACAGCACTGGTGTGCAATGGCAATGCAATTAAACAAGGAGTATTTACCGAAGGCGCGGCGTGCCACTTTCTGTGCGTCTGAGCATTCCGCCTTTTCTCGAAGGACAACAATGTGGCAATGAAGATTTTATTGTCCAACAAAATTGAACGTTGATATTTTTCATTTCACAGAGATCTACTACTTCAAATGACTTACCTAATGCAGTGTGGTTCATGGTGCGTCGCCGATTGTCACGTTTTTTTTCGTAAAATTCGCCATTTTGGCTGGTGATACCAATGTGCAATACCAAAACACGTACTCAATGCGCTTTTTGGGGGAAAAAGTTGTGCTTGTTTTTGAATTAATATAATTTATTTCGACCTTCAACTTATTTCCTATGGTCAGATGACCTTAATAATCAAAATTATTTTGTTTCAAACAACTTGTGATTGATAGTTTGCCACTAATTGGCAGGGATGTTTGACTCTACACGTATCCTAAACGTTTTTTCCGCGGAGGTGGATTGTGCTTGTCTTTGAAACAATTACATTTTTATCTGAAAGTTATTTTCTATGGTTACATGGGTTTGGATAGTCAAAATCATTTTGTTTACAGTAGTTTGTAATTGTTAGTTTGCCACCGATTACTGTAAGCAAATTTCGCCAAAATTGGCTAAGCTCATCATATGTGTAACAAAAAACGGAATAGTTGCCGAAAACAAACAAACTTTTAAGTCCGAACCTCATGTTATGCTATTGCATGCACATCTGCAATTTTGAACACAATACGGCATGGGTCTTGTATAGACTGCAATCAGAGGTTACTGGTGGCATTTCGGTTATTTTCGTGTAGTTTTTGTGTCACTTATTTGCCTATCCCACGCTTTTTCTCGGCGTGGACCTGGTTTGTTTATTAATGAAATAAACACAGGTTTCTTTCATTTAATGACAATTTTTTTCGACATTCAACAAGTTACTTTTTCAAGGTCAGATAAGTTTGAAAATAATTTTTGCATTGTTGCAACAGCCGTTCCTGCACTAGAAACGTCCCAGTAGGCCTGGGTAATGGTGAAAATGCGATTTAGACGCAGGAACGGCAGTAGTTACTGACCCTGTTTGTAAAAAAAGTTAACTGAGCAAGAATTTACAGAAGGATTGGTGAATTTCGGTTGCATCGACGGTTGACGGAGTTTCAACAGTAGTCGGATTTTCAAATATGCAAAAATTTCGGACCCGGATTTAAATTAAAAACGTTTAGAAGAAAAGCGGAGTCGGAATATGAAAATGTGACTCCGGCCACCTCAGGTGTCTAGTTAGATCCAACTATTGCGCAGACTAACGCTCCGTCGCATGGAGGCGGTGCGAGCATTTTGGATGGTCAGTTACTGCTAAACAAGACTGCTTAGCGCAGCATTTCCCTACCTTTTTAGGCTTTCGCCACCTACAAAAGAAAAATGCAGTTTGCTGCACCAAGTGGCGAACCCATGGCAAATTTGCTTCAAGGTTTGATGACATTTTGAAAACGTATTTCTAAAGATAGATTGAAAAACATATTAACATTTTGGCATCCCTGAGTATTGTAAATGGCACCATTGTGTGCTGGCGTACCCCGGTTGGGAGTCACTGGACCACATTGTACAATAGACAAAGATGAAGTGGCGTTGTCGCAGCTCTTTTAAGTGTATCAAGTCATCGTAAATATAACACCTATGAATGAAGCTCACACTATTACTTTTGTCGAACAACTCAGTTTTCACTCTCGGAATATCTGTGAAGATAAGTGTCATCATCAACTTGACACAGAAATTAATATTTAAAACAGGATCCTTGCCCGCGTGAGATAAACTTTCCTATCCTTTATGCTTTTCGTTGACGTGTTATGAGCGACCTTTTCCACCACTAACGTACTGGCGTTGTTTTCATCCATCACAGTGTTTCCAAATACGCACGCTAAGGCTTGGTTGCCAACGACACCAATGCAATTTTGTTTCCGCAATCTGCATACCGACGTTCTGAATGATACAGCGTGTTGTTTCAAGCTTAATAATGAAACCTTGTTTCAAGCTATGAAACCGTTCCTTTCCTCAACGAAGCGTCAGTTAGTTCAGGAATTCAAGGGAATGCAATTACTTGAGGACGATGTATTTTATAACGTTTTATTATCGCAGCGTGTCGTAGGTTTTAAAATTTTAATTACATCTGAAGTAAGTTTTGAAGTTCCAGTGAACGCAATTATTTGAGAAAGACGTAATTTCAAGTTTAATTGTCGCAGTTGGTGTTGTGACATAATTACTTCAGTCTCGATTTTGCTTGGGTTTTCTGCGTTTCAACGTTTCACCTGTTAGCATTGCTTGCATATCCATGGACTGACAATGAGTAGTGTTACGTGAAATCTATTTTCAATAAAAATTTTGCGAGATTCCCTCCTAAACTCACATGTGGAGATTAACTGCTTGAAAAAAGATATGTGCAAGTTTGAATCATCGCAAAATGATGGAAGTAGAGTCCAGTCGGGTGATTACTCGAACGCTTACTGAAAACCTAGAGTCTGTAATTGTTNTGTGCAATGAGGTTTCTGAAANTCTGTTACTGAACTATGCAGTCAAATATTTTGCNGGCTTTACGCACTACGCTACTTTCATATACCCAGTTAAAACATGTTTCTGTTTGTTGCAGCGTAGGGACTTTCCATAGCTTTCAAGACGCTGAGCATAACCTGCAAACCATCGACGATGTTCTGCGCCAAAAATTCATGAGTAATACGAAACGAACCACTTGTTATGTTCGGAAAGCCCGAGCGGCATGTGCGGAAAGCTTCGCACTGTGGCAGCAAGCAACAATAGAGATCATGCGTCGCAATTTCTCTATTACTGCTTGTTCGCGCCACATATATATATTGTTGTTCTTCACGCACATCCCGTTCGTGGTGAATCACACATTTAACGCAACTCCAAGTGGTTGCAACACACTACTTTCTTGAGAAATATAGACGTCATCCTTACAGCTTACAAATTTAAAGTAAACTACAAAACCAACGAACAAGGTACATGGTTTATTTAATTCTGAAAAAGTTTCAGATACCTCACTGCTGTGTTTTTCGTCCTGCTCTCTATCACGTTTTTGAAATTGCTGTGAAAATTTTGTCAAAAAAGGCTTTTTTATTTTGAATCACCTGCTGCAACGGATGAGTCGTCAAGATCCGAGTGCAAAGATATTTCTTCTTCATTTTGCACCGACGAGGGTTTTGGTGAAGTGGATTTGCTGACGTCACTCTCCTCTCCAGCTTGGCTGATAGATTGAGGTTGTGGACTGATCTGGCCTTGAAGATGCTCTAAGCACAAATACTCCAGTAATATCAGGTCATTTTTTTGCCAAGATCGGAAAAATTAGTAAAAAGCTGACAATTGCTGAATGCAATGCTTGAACCATCCTAAACAACATACTAAAAGTCCCCCTGTGTTCTAGCTTTTCCTGGTACAACGTTATGATGCCATGGGTGTCATGGGTGTTGAAAATAGTGTTTCGCACTTGTTCATCGCTTAATTGTGTTGTGTGCTACATGTAGCTTCATGGGCGAAATTAGGTAGGGGAGACGAAGGACGTGCCCCCTATTTTTCTTGGGCAGTGGGGATATAATATGCCATGTCTCCCCATATTTTTCTCTTTAAATTTTGTATATGGAGAGATTTCATAAAAGAAAGTGACGTTTGTCACATTTTGTGTGAAGAGCTTTTCATGTCAGATGTTAGACATAGCCAAATTGATGCTGAAACAGAGTTTGATGTGGTATCACCGATCTGAGATTTTCTATAAATTTTAGCTTCGATAAAATGATTTTTAGCGTTGTGCAAGTTTCCCTAGACCGCGAAAGATTGTTAACTGCTCCTGTCCGACATGTTACCGTGTGTGGTATACCGTAAGAAAGGTCATTATCTTGAAACAATGAGAGTTTAAAAGCTGCATTTGTGCGTACAGCCATGATTCGTTTCGTGCAGAAAGGTAAGTTGTTCGTCGTAATGTTGATTGAAACGTATCCTGAAACTGACAGCGAAAAATTTAATGATGCAAGTTTTGTCGTAACATTGGTTGCAACGTATTCAGAAACAGACAGCGCAAAATTCGCAAAATTTAAAGATGCAAGTTTACAATGTTAGAAAGTTACATTTTCATGCAAATCTCTGCGAAATATTTGCCAAAGACCAAAAACTGCGCTATTGTGTAGGCTTAGTTTTAGGATTGATAGTTTTGCCAAAGACTGTCTTCAATTATTAGTAAACAGGATTTCAATCCAAACGTTGGAGAAGTAATGAGGTACTTCTTTTTTTAAACCTGTCAGAGAACCTGGATTTTCATGTTTCTCAGGGGATGTCGAGAACTGATAATTCCTACTCTGTTCAAAAGTAAACACTGTTAGCATGGATGAGGAGAGCATTTGCTTCCTGTGTAGGCTGCCAGATGGGTTTAGTAAAAATACCGGCCATCTACTAAACATTAGGCTGTGTCGTAATTCGAAAGTGCATATTAAATGACACGGGATTCTCAAATAACATTTTGCAAAAAACGTTTTCTGACAATGCATTTATTTTTCGTGTTAATTTCATAAATTCCCAAAATACTTGGATTGAAAAATTTTCAAACTGCGCATAAACGTAACCTTTGTGAGCAGTCTATAGCCCTATGTAAAACATTAGAAAAATAACCTACTTTATAAAAGACGCTAACTTCAGTGTGTTAAGTGAACGGAGGGGTTTTCTTAAACTCTCAAAAAATAATGGACTTTGTAAAACCTTTTTCACATGTTGCATATCAATTTCTGAAGTGAACATCTATCCGTACACCGTTTCATGTTATATGCTTTTTCTATGGGAGTATTTCTTGTATAAACACCGTTACACATCTAATAAGTTCTTGCATGCAATCTTCACTCAGTCTCCAACCAACATTTTCTAGCTCACATGAAACTTTTCAAACAATTTCTCACTACCTTCTGGACCACTACGACTGCATGAAGAATGACTCCCGATTGGTTCGCTGGCCTTTGAGCTAATTATTGTCTGGTGACGAAATGACGCGTCTGTTCAATACAGCCAGCATGTTTGTGAAAATAAAGCGATTGCTATTATTATTTTAAAGATTGACATTCCCTGTTAGCACTGCAACAGACAGAAATCTTATTACCATCGAAAACTTAGGAATAAAGCGTACGCCAAATTGTTGTTAGAACATTGCGTATTCAAACACAGCCATGGACGTCGGAAGGGGAGCAAGGGGACCTTGGTCCCCCCTGGATTTAAAAAATTTGAGCAGAAAAGGTTCTTTTCTTAGTTTCGAGTGGGAAAAAACAAATTTCACCATTTGTGTCCACCTCCTGGAAACATTTTGGAAAAATCCCCTGATGGCCCCTCCTGTAAAAATTTGCCCGACGACCATAAACCCAGCCTTTGGCATTGGCTTTGCTAACATAAATAAGCTAAACACTTTCTTCGAGGGGATTAATTTTTGTACATTTGATCACATTAACGATGGAAACTGCTTTAAACCAAAAGAAATTTTTAGAAATACTCAATCAACGAAAATTGTTCCGCGTATTTTCAACTCAAATTATCACCCAATTTTTATAAAACACACAAAAGCTGCAAACAACTTGTGTGACAAAGTTAAGCCAATTACTTCTGGTGGCTTAAATTTGCNTACATCGAGTTTTACAGCAAGAGCNATAATAACGAATGAAAAAAGACTTATTTTAGTTTGTGAGCGTTTGATTCTGGTGTTCAAAGTGCTTTATTATCCCTAATATCTTTTAACAAGCACAAAACATGATCTCCTTTCATTTTACCTTGTTGTGAGCTAATTTGAGGGGTAGAAGGGGCGGAACTTTTGTGGTCGGCCCCCGGCGACACTTAGCCTCGCTACGCCGTTGAGTATAATATTTCTGACAAAAACCTCTCTATGCCGATTTCACGATTAATTGCCAAAAAACGCTAATACAGATCACGTTTGTTGCGCGACGGAGGATGGTTTGTAGGAATAAACAAAGACAAACATCCCCTTCACAACCTTTCATATAAGCACAGTCTGATTCGAACTGAAATACATTGCACTACATGTGTATTGTGAACTCAAGCCTCAAGTTGTGTGGCACCATCGTAGCCAGTCCAAAAATTGGGGGGCAAAATTTTGATTTCAGGCGAATGACATTATTTTGTTTGGGAAACTGCCTCTCAAGGCACAAAAAGATTATGTTCTAAAAATTTGGGGGGAGACATGGACCCCTAAGTCCCCCCCTGGCTACGCCTATGTTGTGTGGAGCACCTATTAGAGATTGCATAATGGCTTCTTGCATAAGTTTTTTTTNTTCATCGAAATTCCAGTAAAAAGCCTTGCAGCTATGAGGTAATTGCAGGATGATGCAGTCATACGATTAGGTCATAACGAGTTTATGACATTACGNTTTCATGCTCCTTTGTTCATTAATGTTTACATCAATACTTCAATGCATTTTATAGCCGTTTAATAAAAAAATTANTCGAATAAAACACCGTCATCTACTAAATTATATCTCCGTGTGAGGCGTTTTTTCTAATTAATGTAATCATTGACATTGTGACGTCATAGCGGTGAAAGCTCAAGGAGGATACACAGGGACTTTTGTAATGTTGTCGAGGCTGTTGGGGGGAGGCCATGTACCAATTTTCAGCTTTTTACTAATTTTTTCCAATCTTTTTTCCAATTTGACTGGCCTACAAAACGTCTTGAATTATAAATACAGTATTTAATATATTTCTATCACAACTGTTAGATTACGGTAAGCTATGAAGCGCTCGAAACAACATATATCATTTTTGCACGTATATTAATTTAACGTCAGTTTCTTTTCGTGAAAAAATGATTCAAAGAGTTTACATATATCGCGGTCAAAAAAGATTGTTTAACTTTGAAATCCATTGCACTGCAAATTAAACACTCCTTTTTGACAATTATTGATTTTTGTGCGAGTTTGGGGACAGAAAAAATTTCTATTTTGCAAAAATTGTAGTTATAACATGTTTTACCCAGAACAAAATTGTAGATATTTTGTTGCGTTTGTAGTATTGTAAGACACTAAATTAAAACTGTGTTTTTGATATTGCCGACTTGTGGCTTTCGGTGTTAGGTTATTTTTTTCTTTCCATCAACAGACATTGGAATGCTTCTGGTCTCTTGCGAAAGTTAACTATCAACAGTTTTTCAATAGTTTTTTCCATAGACTCACAATAACTGCGGTATATGTGTTTTCATCTGTTTCTACGTTTAGGAAAAATACCAATATTTGATTTGGGTTGCCTGAACTAATTTTGAAACTCCAAAAACCAGAAGTTGAGTTCAAAGCTTGAATTTGCACTTGCTGCTGAAATAATGCATAAGCTAACCAGGCGCTCTACGCTGGATCAAGTTGTTCGTCTCACGCAGATCATTGAACAAGTACTGGAGGCTGAAATTGTCTGTTGCACAGTCTTTCTCGACCTCACGGCAGTTCATGATGCTATCTGGTATCTTGGTCTGCAGCAGAAGTATGAGCGTCGGAAGGAGCGCAGGAGGACCTCACGCAACTGCTGATGTACTCAAGATCCTTTGTGTTATGCATCAGCAATGAACAAGCAGGTATCCCCTTCAGAACAAGGAACGGAGCAGCAGAAAGATCTGTTTTAACCCTTGTTTGTACAGTGTCTGGGCAGGGGTTCTAGGACAGAGCCACCCGAAAATTGACACCTAGGACAACTGCCACCCAAGGCATATTGAGTTCATTGTTTTTAGTGCCATTAAAGCAATTTGAACTTCAAAAAAGTTTCTTCGTTGTCTGACCACTTTAGAAACGTTACTTCAAATTTAAAACTTTTGGGTGAAGGATGCCGTATGGATATCATCGCTTCTTCATAAATATTCTTAAGTCAGTGCAAAGCTTTTATGGGCTTTTTCCAATGCTTCACATCAAACTCTTTCAAACACATTACCGCATTCATTCTACGCCCTCATAAAACGCGTTTTCTTCCATTCATTTTACGTGCTGTGCATTCTTTTATCTTAGCTTTTGATTTGTGAGTTACCTGGCAGCAGCAGGAACGTTGCAACTCACTCTTACTGCACTATGTTGAAGCAATAATTTCGTAGGCCTAACACAGAGGTTCTCAACCATTGTGCCACGAGAACTCATATACGTGCCGCAACGCGACATACCAAACTGAATTTGATAGCTTAGGTGATGCGTAAAACGCATTATCGTAGGTGGCTGTTGTCCGGGCGGCACAGGGGTGTAGTTCTAAAAAAGAAACGTGGGAATGCACACAATAAACTAGACATTTTTAACAGCACTTCGAACTGGTTTTTATCAGTATTTAATGATGTATTCACTTTTAATTGCAAACGAAAACATAAAAAAGGTGTGGTATTGTGTTCCCCGCCCAACCAAACCCCTGGGGTGGCAGTTGTCCGGATAGCAGTTGTCTTAGGTGGCGGTTGTCCTAGGTAGCTATTGTCTGGGAGGAAGTTGTCCTGGGTGGCGATCGTTTTAGGTCGCAGTTGTCCTCGGTGGGTGTAGTCCGGATACCCTGGACAGTTGACTTTCCAGAATCCTTGCCTAGGCGCGACTTCTACGCCGATGACATCATTTTGACAGTTTCGGCCCCCACGCTTAAGGAAGCAGAACTCATCCTGTCACGCGATTTCGCTTTTGTCAAGAATTACCTGACTAATTGAAGACTTATTTTTTCGATTTAAAAGGCTGCGTGCTCCGTCTTCCATCTGACTAACCACTTGGCCAAATACCACCTAAATATCAAATTGCAACCTAGTGTAACAGTGAAGTTCGACCCGTATCCATCATATCTCGGCATATGTTTTCATCGCTGAATGTCGTTCAGGACACACTGCCATGTGACCAGAATACCCCATTAAACTCACGAAGAGAGTGTGGTCGCGACTCCCAAAGTCCACCAACAGTGCACCCAAAGTGCCCTATGTGCTTGTTTTTGTTCTGACTGTCATTTAATTCATGTTTCTTTTACTGTTGTGTTTCTTTTCCTGTTTACTACCATATTGTGTCTCTGTTTCATTTGAGTTTTTTTTCAGGTTTACTGTGGTTTTCGTTCGAAACTGTGTGAAGCATGAACAAATCAATTGTAACAGGTGTTGAAGTAAGTTCTTCTTAAGATCCAGCTTGGAATGTTGTGAAAAATTAAAGAATGAACGAATTTGTCTTTAGCGCTTATCAGGTGAAAAGCTTTCTCCAGAAATTGTCAAGTGGCACACAAAGAGTGTGCATTTTGACCTCTTTTTCATGAAATGAAAAGATTTGGTGTTTTTAACAACGGCATTTTCTATTGCATTTAACTGCGTATAAGTGATTTGGGTGTACAGAGAGTGTTCCCAAAGTGCACCGAAAGAGCGCATCCAAAGTGTACCGAAAGCGCAAGTGCCCTGGAAGTCCTCCAGAAACCCTCCAGACTTCCAGTGGAAGTGCACTGGAAGTCCTCAAAATGAATAGGTGTGCACCTTAAAATGGATCCTTAAAATTGACCTTAAAACGGATCCTTAAAATGGGGCGTGCGCACTTGCACTCGAGAGAGCGCTTATGTGGTTCCCAGAACACTTTTTTTTTTAATGTACCATTTTAAATCAATAGACCATTCATTCCTTTTACATTCATTTTCACACCTGTTTTTCTTCTCGGGAGGGTTGCGTGGAAGGGACAGCAGCAGACCTGTCAGTCTCAAAATATCTTACAGTTATTAGCACATCCCTGATAGTTCCTCATGGCAGAATAATCGCAGACTTGTTCTCTTTATTCCGAGAAATGGCTCTACTTCGAAGGTTTTACTAATCAAAAATTTTACTGCGCACTTCGGCGAAAGTTTCCCACAGTAAACTTTACGCAGAAATTACATCTCAGCTGCTTGTATTTGAAATAACACTTTTCCTGTCATTACCCAAGATTCAAGACCATAGGCGAGAATCGGAATAAAACCGATTTAAAAACTGAAAGCTTTCAAGTGTTTGAAATCTCCACCATGATTGAAAACTTCCTAATCCATGGACCGTTGATACACAAAATGTTCTTTGACATTAGAAAAATTTTGATCTCATGCGCTTTGAACAGCACTTCAAAAATATTACACAGGTGTGCATTTTAGCATCATAGATTAACATGTCAACATAACTCCAAAAGTTTGGAAAGGACATGCTATTGCTCATTGCTTGGTAAATAAAGACAATTTTAAAAACTTGCGCAGAAGGTACCCTCAGCTGACCAAGACTTTCGGTCGTATTATACACAGCACCAGGAGCGATGATCAGTTAAGTCAATCGTCAAGGCCGGACGAACAGCGCCCGATAAACTTCACTGTGAGTTCCTATAATGTACCTCGATGACTTACACAAACCTTGGATCAGGAAATTATTTTCCACCTACGTACGTCTTCGTAAAATTCCTAAATTTTGGAAAATGGCTAAGCTTCCGAAACCTCATCGATAACCGATAACTGATTTGACCCTGCGAAACTAGCCCTGTAATAGCCATTCATTGCTGTTTCATTTCGGTCTTCCTTTTGCCTTTGACTGAGTTACTGCGCTTGCATTCTTACGAAAATATACACCACAGCACGGAAAGTACGATTTCAAACTTATTTTCCAAAATAAAACAACAAAACATTACAGATGTAAGTTGCAAGTGTAGCAATTTACGCGTTTGTTTGAGACAAAGAATAGGAGGTTATTTTAGTTTTTAAATATCTAAATTAATTTTTACATCCTTTTTCCCCTATGCAAATTATCTGTATTTTGTTATAAAATCTTGAACAGTTTTATTTTGTATTTATCCAATTCAGGGAACGCTTTGAAACTCTGAAACCTCAAGTAAGTTTCAGTGAGGAGCAGCTGCTACTTGGTTTGAAAAGTATCTGTGTATTCTGAGGAAAAGAAACGAAACATGGCAATCTTTTGAAAAATTCCAGATTTACGTCTAGATCAGGGGTGGCATAGGTGTTCCTCACGATTGTTCTACACAGCACTTGAGTGTATCAGAAATAGTTGTCTTTCTGTACTTCAAAGCGTTTCCTGTTAGGTCCACAGTTTCAATTTCATGCAGTACATCAAAAACATAACAAAACTACCTGAATCTTCTCCGGTCTCTGGAGTGCTCACAATTGTGGCTGGCATAATATCTTCGTTTAAATCAGAGGACTGATTTTTAATTGTCTTGCTGTGTTTACCTTTTCGAAAAGCTGATTTGTATGATGGTAAAAGAAAAAATGCAAACCACACAGGCAGTTGCGATCTTCATGGATTGCACGAGGCAACTCAAAGCTCGAAAACAATTTTGGTTGTAATCGTGATTTGCAAAAGCGAGGTTATAATGAGAAACACTGCATATTACAACAAACAGGAACGCTTCACTTTCTTCGCTGATATCTTACCGAAATTCCATGAGCCCATTTAACTTGTATCAAAACTCACNGAGAAAGCTCGACGGACTTGTTCTTTTTATTCTCCACATTGTGCATTTCACGAAGAGTTGATATCACGCACATTTCGCACATAGTTTTTCATAGTGAGTTGATGTCACACATATCGCTTGTGAATTGATATCACATACACCCAAAACTTTTGCACAATGGGTTGATGCCAATCACATGTTTTTGCAATTGCCGATTAGAATCTTTTATCTATTTGTGGCGTTTGAAGAAGCTTTTTTCATGATTTAGATTGCTTGTTCATGATTTCGTTTTGATCAGTAACGTAAAACTAGTCAATTTGGTTGCAAGACTTCATTGCTGAAGTATGTAATGCATTCCTTGCTTTCCAATATAGAAGATCATGCTCAGTTCAGTACAAACAAACCACTATAACCATTTGTGGAAATTTGGGACAAGTATTTCATATCAAGAAATGCCGTCTTTGAACTTTATTTGGCATTCTCATTACATAGGCCAGGGCCTTTTTTCAAATATTTATCACAAATTTTCACAAAGTGGAATGCTCTCGTCAGAATGTCAACCACGATACTCACCAGTATCAACTGTTCTCATGATAGTTGCTAGCGGTGTTTGCGAGCTCATTTGAAAGGCAGAATTGTCTTGCACCACGTTATGTCCATGATCTGCAAGCACAAGCACTTCTAAAATGAATAATGGACTTTGCTTACTTTTTCAAAAAATAAAACAATCTCATCAAAAAATCCACCTTCAATATCATCTATGTCAACTGTGCTCATGACAGTTGCTAGCGGTATTTGCGAGGTCAGTTGAGAAGTAGAACTGTTTTGTACCACATCATGTCCATCATCTCCAAGTCCAAGTACTTCTGAAGTCAATTTTGTAGTTTGTTCAATTTTCCAAAAAACAAAAAGATGTTATCAAAACATAAACTTTTAATCAAAAATAAAAAGATGTTATCGAAACATAAACTTTTAACCTCACCGGTGTCAACTGTGCTCATGACAGTAGCTAGCGGCGTTTGCGAGCTCATTTGAGAAACAGAATCGTTTCGTACCACACCATGTCCATGATCTGCAAGCACAAGCACTTCTAAAATCATTAATGGACTTTGCTTACTTTTTCAAAAAATAAAACAATCTCATCAAAAAATCCACCTTTAATATCATCTATGCCAACTGTGCTCATGACAGTTGCTAGCGGTATTTGCGAGGTCAGTTGAGAAGTAGAACTGTTTTGTACCACACCATGTCCATCATCTCCAAGTCCAAGTACTTCTGAAGTCAATTTTGTAGTTTGTTCAATTTTCCAAAAAACAAAAAGATGTTATCAAAACATAAACTTTTAACCTACCGGTGTCAACTGTGCTCATGACAGTTGCTAGCGGTGTTTGCGAGCTCACTTGAGAAGTAGAATTGTCTTGCACCACATCATGCCCTTGATCTGCAAAACCAACTACTTCTGAATTCAATTTTGTAGTTTGTTCAATTTTTCAAAAATAAAAAGATGTTATCGAAACATAAACTTTTAACCTCACCGGTGTCAACTGTGCTCATGACAGTAGCTAGCGGCGTTTGCGAGCTCATTTGAGAAGCAGAATCGTTTTGNACCACATCATGTCCATGATCTGCAAAACCAAGTATACTTCTAAAATCATTAATGAACTTGGTTTAATTTTTCAAANAATTAAAAAGTATTATCAAAAACCACCTTGAACATCACCTGTGTCAACTGTGCCCATGACAGTTGCTAGCGGTATTTGCGAGGTCAATTGAGAAGCAGAATTGTCTTGAACAACCTTGTTTCCTTCATCTGCAAAACCAAGTTCTGCAAAATTTATTTTTGAAATTTTACTACTTTACTGAAGGCAGAGCAGATATTTGCAACTTGAAAGATGATATGTGTGTATCTTTACAATACAACCTTGTGATAAACAATAATGCTTAGAAAGATGTTTTTTTTCAAAAAAAACTTTTGAAGCTTGTGCGCATTGGTTGAATCTTGAAATCTTTAAGGTGGATTTGCATCGCTCACTGAAGATTGGCAGTAAGCACACCTTTTAAAAGGCACAACGATCATTTAGGTTGACAGGAGGCTAAACTTAGCTGTAAAAAATGTGATGCAAGATGTCTTGCATCGATCAGCAATACAAAAATGCCACTTCACCTGTAGTAGAAACATGTCTTTGATAAAAAAAAGGCGTACTTGATAAAACAAGAAAACAATATTCCCCCTCAATGCGGACCTGCCTCAGCTTAAAAATGGGATGTATCAATGAAATCAAAAGTGAAGCAAAGGCTTGTTTATGTCATTTACAAAACGTACTTTACTTCAAACGAGAAACTTGAAACTTTGTAACGGTTAAGAGTTTCGATTAATCCGACGTTCTTCCCCTACGTTTCACCAGCAGCACAATTCGAGAATGTGGATATTTTTCAGGAAACGACTTCAGTGATATCAGAAAGAGATTTCTTTAGGACTTTCGTTGTTTTACTGCTTTGCAGTGTGTTTACATCATCAAGATTTTGTACAAAATTTTGGTAGGTTTCAAAGTTAATTTTTGGCAGAATCTAAGTTAAATTTGGCGAACCAACGCTGTTTAATAAGAGTTTGCTTACTTTAACTTTTACTTACAATAAAAATAATTGAAAAAGGCCTTCAAATGAAAGCCAGAAACTGATTGCTTCTTTTTTTGTAGCATGCACAGAAGCACACCTACCTTTTGCACTGGTCACCGTTGTACTCACGATAGTTGCTGGCATGAAGCTTCCAGAAATAGACTGGTTGTTAAGCACGCTGGGGCGCTGATCTATGAAAATAATATAAATAAGCAAATTGACAATAGTAGGCCCTATGCGGTAGTTTTTTACTTGAGCGTGGTTCCACAAAGGTTAATTTGACTATTTCGAAGGCCAACAAAAATGTGGAAAGGTTGAAGAGTTGTCAGCGGTTTCACAAATTGGAACTCATTAATTCGTTAATAGACATTGTTGGTTTCTTGAAATGCGAAATCTGACGTAAGCGACATGTTAAATTTGCTAATGTTTTTATTAAGGAAAGAATGAAGTCTGGCAAAACGTACAGTATTAACTGGTTGAATCTTGTCAAAGCATCCTCACAGATAAAATTGTCGAGTAAATTGCAGTGAAAGCAGTTTCTGATTAACCTCTTTACTAATTTCACTGTCCCTGTCGGATGTAATATTGGTGGTAATGGCATGGGTCATACCAGTTTTTCCATCACAAAAAATCACAGAACGTATTGTTCAAAACATCGACTCTTGCCCTGGGTCATGAAAAAAATAACAATACTTCCCTCTATGGCCGGGAAAGTATTGCTTTTTGGTGGTACATTGGTGTCCGACTATACCATTTATTTCTGCGGAAAACACGATTAACTGCAAATAAAAAAACATGAAGGTTCCCAGTAGGAATGGTGGAGATGAGCCTTGAAAATTTGAGCTTTCGTTTAAAAAAATAGCATTGACCACTTTTTGGCTTTTCACTTTATTCTTATAAAGATATTTGCAGAAAATCAGAATAATATTCGGATTTATGCTGATACGAGTCACATTAAACTTGCCCTGACGATTACATGGAAGATTCATCACTTTTGGTGCGACTGGTTGGTTTGAAAAAATAAAATCACGTTCACACCAAATCAGTGCAAATGTTTGTTTATAAAATGAGAACCAATATGGGTACGTATGTTTCAGTCATACCTACAACGAACCTGGAAATTGAAGCTGGCGCAAAAATTTCATCATAAAACCCGTAATGAAATTATTGCCATAAAACATAGTTTTGCCCAACGCTACGTTTTTACTCCGAAACCAACAAATTACTTCAAATCCAACTTATGTTGCATCAGGGCTTGCAACATTCCCGAAATTTCACAAACTTACACAAAAATATTGGTTTGTTTTCGTAAAAATTTGGATGACCAAAAATCAAACAAAGTGTCATCCACATGCCATATCTAAATTCCATGAACCGTTTGTTCAGATGTATTCATCATTCGTGAAATTTTTCCTGGTTTCATTTCACGTTGCAACATTTGCTTCATTCTCAAATTTACCATCGATCCAAGATTACCAAATGCTTTTATGGAGCAACTGCTCTTCAGCGCTCCGTGCAGTACGATAATACCTTCAGTGAAGGATTCTTGAGAACATTTTAGTGCAGATTGCCAACAACTTCATTTGAAAATAAAATGACGAAAAAAGTAATAGTAATATCATTACCTGCCGAGAGATTACTTTCGTGCAGTACAATCCTATCACACAATAGCACGTTTACCAAGCTTGAAGCTTGCCTCGGTGAACGTCTGCATTATGCAACAACCATTTTACTAATATAAATGCTGCAACAGGCATTAAATGGCAAGATAAAGTTTCTTCGAAACGTCACGTTGTATTCAGTAAATGGCTTTTAAGCAGCAGCGTTCTTTCTTTTCGACGTTTTTTCCATTGTTCAGCAACTTTGCTTTTTAACAATGCACAGGTGCACTGGGCAGAATGACAAGAACCAACTTTTATTTTCAATTAAACCTTCAAACAAGTTTTTAATATTTTTCCTTTGATTTTATACCTACTCAACTTTGCAAAATCTCAAAAAAAAGTTACTGTAAATCAGATAGGGTAGTTCTTCTGTAGGTTATCCCCTCCCATTCTGAGGTAATGATGATTTTTCAGTTTAGTCATAACTTATGCTTTGTGGCCCTCTTTCTTTACTTGGCCACCCCAACCGCTAAGACCTAGTGACAATTCTGCCTCGAACATCATCATAAAGCTTACTTGTTACTGAATTCGGTTCACCACCCGATACCAAAGCTGGTACGCCGCCAAGTGGTTCAAGCTGCACAGATCCATCATCCACTGCGAAAAATATATTCAGATTTTTCAACAAAAATCTTTGAAATAGCTTGTTTCTTTTCTACGAAGTTGTGCGATTATATAATTAACAATCAAATTTTTTCGTTGAATGATGAGTGAAATAGTTCATCAAATTAAATCGAAACATCATCTATTAAACCAAGATATGCTATTGTTTCATTCACTTTCGATTGGCATTTACCAGTTGTTTAGACAGGATTGAATTTTGATGTCAAAGCGGAGAGTTTAAAATGCTCATTTGTACCATGAAACGTAACATTAAAATCCACTGAAATAAGCACTGCTGTTTTATTTAAAAAAACACTGTGACTTCATTTTTTCTGAAAATAACTTGATCAGTGAACACTGAATAAACCATGCAACAAACTGGATCTGGATCTTACTAGTTTGGAGATACTTATAGAAATTTTTACAGCACAATCTAGTAGCAGATATTTTGGCCTATCAATTTTTCATTCTTACTTTTATTGAACATTCCGGTGCTCGTATTGAACTGCCGAAGTAACATCGTGTTCTGGGAGCGTTCAGAAGGAAGAAAAAGCTCTATATTTTCGAGAGCTGTTGCGACACTGCGTAGAATTGCTTGCGGTGATTGTTGGTTAAGGAGATCTGACAGCTCATTTCTGACGACAATCATGTTGGGTCGAGAATCTGGATTTTCCTGCCAACATCTTTTCATGACACACACCAAGCAGTCAATAATTGCAAGATCGCCTTTCAGTGAAGCATGGTCTTCTTTAAGTGTGTCAATGGCTTCGGTATCGGGGCGTTCACCATCCTTGACTGCCTCTACATACTCAGCTTCAGATGAAAACTGTGCCATTGGCAACTCGCGACTGAGTATGCCATGCAGAATGATACCATAGCTGTATGTGTCGTGTTCTTTCTTCGGCTTGGGCTTTCGTCTTGTAGAAAGTCGTTCAGGGGCAGCATAAACTCTTGTCATCTGACCTTGGGTTGTCTCTGTATTAGTCATGACAGACATGGTGTTTTTCACAATATTTGCTCCACCAAAGTCAGCAACTTTGCACTGTAAATCCTTCGTAAGAAGAACATTGTCTGGTTTTAGATCACCATGAACTAGACGGTGTTTCTCACTGAAGTTATGGAGGAACGATATTCCGTTTGCTATTTCTGAACACATCCGAAGCCTTAAATCCATGTGGAGGACAATATCAACGTCAAGCAACAGACGCCACAAGTTTCCCCCAGACATGTACTCGATGACCAATCCCATTGAATTAGTCCAGACTGACCATCCGAAGACTCTTACAATATTTTCGTGATTTGCTTTAATAAGGAGCTCCAGCTCCCTCTTAAGCCTGCGTAAAAGTTTAAATAACGTCTACGGTCACGTGTATTTTTAACGCACCAATAAATATTCAACAGGCAATGCAGCACGTGCGCGTTTCTTGTCTTTGAAAGCAAGTATTCACAAATGTACATTGTGTCGCTAATTTTTTTCATTTCAAGTGAATGGTTGTATTTTTGTAAAAGGCGTTTATTTTTGGAGTCACTCTTTCCATCAAAAAAGTTGCCGCATCACTTATTTTCTGCCAGCCAGAAGATATTTCTTTATTTGATAATCTAAGTAAATTATATATTGAAAAGAATCCATTCAGAGCCAAGAATCAGACATTCGGATCTTGGCAGATTATATATTTCCTCACAGAGTAGACAATTTCAGCTCGTACAAAGGGAGAATTGGGGTTTAAAAACTTTGCTCCAGTAATGCCTAATTTCACGGTTTGATGGCAATGACAGTATGCAGTAATTGCATCACAATAGGCTGCACGTTTTTCGGTTCTGTCATTGCTCTGTGGCTAAATACACCTATATCAGCAGTACAGAGAGTGAATCAACTGCTACTTCGTCCAACTGCAATATTGTGTCTCGAATTATCACTATATTGGACACATTAGTTCTTTAATGTTTAATGCGTTCTTACTGTGTAATTCCCACTAGTATTCCATCTGCGATTCAACGAGATGTAGGCTACTTGTTTGCAAACAGCCCAACAGTACACACGTTGGCCTGCAAAACTACATAACCGCAATTGGTCGCTGTTTCCTGTGGCGCATGCGAACGCACAACGCTTTTTGTTCGCCATCATTCTACTTCTACATCGAACCTTTTGACATTACGTTGTTCCAGTGGCGGATCCAGACCAGGTGTTTGGGGGGGCAGTGAAATTGGGTCGCCAAAAAGGTCTTCACTTGCTTAAATACCTAAGGTTGTCTGCGACAATCGTTGTGTGGTACACAACACAGAAGAGGTTTCTTTTTGTAGGCCAAAAAGTGGCTATTTTTGTTGGTCGAACTATGCGATTTTTCAGGGAATAACCACAATTTGAAAGTGCTTTATATCATTAATTCAGAAAACGTTTGAAATGGGTTCCAATCACTGGGCCTCATTTTTCTCAAGCTAAACAGATCTCGTATATCTACAAAATGTATTTAAAAGGTATAAAAGCATGCTGCGCGGAAGCGTTTCCCACTGTTTTGGCTATCCCTATCAAAACCATTGAAGATCAGTGTCTGAAACGCATTCCCGACCTGGTTAGAAGCAGGACGGTTCTTCCTAGGCTTGGACGTGACAACTCATGTCCCACGATAGGACTCAAATAAAAAGCTAAATCACGATCACGCTTCCAAGCGAAGCTTGTGCATTTACATGTACATGAAAAACTTATTTATTACTGAAGCGACAACTCAAAAACAACACGTGAATGAAAGGCATTTGCCAGGACACTACTCCCATTTTAGGTANCTTTGCTGGCTATCGTTAAAAACGATCTCATAATCGCATGATAGATTTACACTGGGGCTTAAAGCATATTTCCATAAAATACGTTTAACGCCACTTATAAAGGTAGATTTTCAATCAAGTCTAAATACCGTTTCACATTTTTCGACATTGGATTGCTGATGTGAAGAAAATAACATCAATCCCATTAGACCAGGTTATTTAAAAAGTTGTGACACTTTTCCTATTCGTTTTCCTCAAAGTGGCGCAAAAATTCCGGTGAATTGACGAATTTTCCCCTCCTAATGCCCAAGGTTCCCGTATGCCTCTGGTTAGAGCTGTGTACCATGATTTGTTGAGGCGCGTCGTTGAGCGCAGTAATGAGGGGCGTAACGACGGGGATCAAGAGGCACAATTCCCCGGGCGTCGAATCACTATGGAGGCGCCAAAAAGTCCTAACAATGTCACAAGTATTTCAGTGCAGTACATTTGCTTCCGAAAGACCTCAGGTTCGAACATGGGGGCGCCAAACTTACTTCTTGCCCCGCGCGCCATCTAACCTCGTTACGCCCCTAACAGTAATTCAGTGCTCCTCTACGTTGTCCATGTATATGAAGCGAGGAGTTGCACAATTGCATATAGTTACGTTAGTCATAATTCTTTGAGCTAACCGACAATAATGTTCAATGCATTATTGCATAGGTTCTCAAAGTGGGGTCCGCGGACCCCAGGGGGTGAAAAAATTGGTGTTTGAGGGTCCGTCATGTAACAAAAACTTCAAGAAATTAGAGGTGATGAACAGCTTGAAAACACGTTGGCAGTAAACCAAAAGCAATAATGTTAAACCTCTCCTTTGGACTTTGCGTAACCATACTATTAAAAGTCATTGCTACATCAGTGAAGTTGTTTGTCAATCGTCATTATTATCTCACAACTTCAAAAGTCAGCAGAACGTTAGAAAGACAAGTTATCCATCCCTTAGTCAGTGTTGCCACTTTAGCCAATTTGCTGCTAAATCTAACAGGTTGCTCTCATTGTTAACTGCAAAATTTTCAATCTAGCAGTTAACTGATTTTCTAGCAGGATTTAAAAAACCGTTTGGCAGGTTTAGCAGGAATCAAATTCCTGGCCAAATATTTGTTCCAACAATTTTAGAGGTAAAAATTTTGCGCCTTCATGAAAAATTATTTACCTTCTTTCTGATGGTTTATATTGGGAAACACAAGGACCAACGGGCGCAACTAGCTGCTTTTAATCATTTGGATGCATGAACAAACTATTGCTATTACCATTGGAGTTTTTATTATGGCTACGGCCATTTAAAGTCATAAAAAGTAATATTTCCATGTTAGGTCATAAAGTCATATTTTGCATATTTTCAACCTAATTCAATAAGGAAACCATTAAAACAATCTCAAAAT
>JGI24159J19872_10002466_pt1 | contig 22055 bp, 10 predicted proteins | sample Ectturendosymbi4_FD_19872 | JGI IMG/M metagenome (IMG submission 19872) | reverse complement strand
AGTCGCAGTAAAACAACGCACATTGCATCATTTTTATCTTCTGACAGCTGCTTCAGTGCGGCCCAAATAGCCAAAATCTCACTCCTTATTCTCACTGCTGCCTCACTCGACAACCACCTTGTTTTGAATGCACGTTGCAACTGCCGACCTTTTGTCCTTGTTGTAGTTTGCTGCATCGTCAGGCAAGCCGATCGCAACGGTTAAACAGTAAAACACTTCCATAAATGCAGTGTTTTCTTTGCAAAGTGTTTTCGCAGTTTTGTACACTGTATTGTACAAATCGGCGGCGGTATAGTAAGAGGCCGAAGCGAGGCGGTGCCCGCGACAATGCACAGATACCTAACTTACATTTGCAACCATCTGTTGCAGTAGCTACGTGCAGGAAATCATTCTTTCCTCAATTCGTTTTACTTCAGTACAAGGCAAAACCATATCTTGGCTTTCAGAATTTAGGGTGTCATTGCAAAATTTTAGGGTGTCACTTTGACACCCAAAAACGGCTTAGAAAAAACACTGTTCTAGTGTTCCGTAATTCTGTTTATTTTTTGTGTATATTTACTTTTTCATATTTTTTTCTTCTGGGTGGACATTCTATGCTTTTCGGCATGAAATAACACTTTTTAGTTTTTTCTGTTTTGCTTTGTTTTTCTTTTGTACCTCATTAATTAGTTTTTGTAACTTTTTTTGCTTTTTTGTTATTTTTTAAAAATTTCTTTGTATTGCTAAAAATATTCTAACCATACAAAATTCCTTCACTTAAATTCGATCCACTCATCTGTGTACATAGGCATGCGCTTTCACCTGTGCATTTTCTTCGCCGTGTTCTGCGCTCGTTCGTTTTTTTCCATATGTTTATTTGATGTCCAACTGTTGTTTTTGAACACTTTTCAAAAAGTGATAAACGGTTTGGTTGACCAGATGACCGCCACGGTCTTTCACCAATCCTATATGACACAGCACCCCCTCTTTGTTTACATTGATCAGCTATTGTGCCATTGTGTTTTCATTTGCTCTAATGTTCGCTAATGGTTGGTTTGCTTCATGCGATGACTATTATGGTGCTTCTGCTTGTTGGCTGAGTCATATGAAACAATAAACCATTACCATTACCACGGAAAATGTATGTTTTGGATTTGTTGGTCACCATCGTCGCGACATTACAAGAAGCGAGGATAAATGTATGTTTGTTTTATCCTTATTTCCGAGTCAAGTCCCTACGTTTTGAGATATTGGTCAATATAGGTCTACAGCTAGGTAAATACTGTAGGCTACTTCTCCAACGTTTTGATTCATATCCTGTTCACTAAAAGTTGAAGACAGTCTTTTGCAAAACTGCCCATCCCAAAACTAAGTCTCCACAACAGCGCTGCTTTTTGTCTTCGGCAAAAGCTTAGCAGAGATTTGCCCGAAAATCTAACTTTCTAACATATACACTAGCATCACTGAATTGTACGCAGTCTGGTTCTGAATACGTGACAACCAACGTTAGCAAAGCCAGGTACATTTCTGCACGGAACAAATCATGGCTGTACTGTGGTCTCTCACATGTGCAGCTGTAATACTCTCACTGTTACAAGAAAATAACATTTCTAACAGCATGCCACACAGGGTAAAACGTCGGACAGAAGCAGTTAACCATCTTTCACAGTCTCTAGAAACTTGAAAAATGCTAAAAAATATTTTATCGAAGCTAAAATTTATGAACTAACAGAATAAATGATACCACACCAAACTCTGTTTCAGCATGAACTTGGCTAGGTGTAGCCTACCTCCTAACATGAAAAGCTCTTCACACAATACGTGACAAACATCATTTTTATTTTTGAAACCTCTCCAAATACAAAAACTAAAGAGAAAAAAGTGGGGGGCATGGCATATTATATGCATCCCTTTGAAAAAGTGGGGGGGACACGTCCCCTTGTTCCCCAAAAAATTGCGCCCATAACTGCAGGCGACTGCTCTAACATAGAGGTCCTTACTGCTCCACTACCAGTACAGAAAGGAGCTGGTTAAAGCGGCTTATAGCAAATTAAAGCACGAGCCAGGTTGATTATAAACTCCGTTTTCAGACAAATATGCCCAAATAAAGAAAATTTGATTGCACTCTCTGTCTACGTCCGTTCAGATTTTACGAGTGATCTGCAAGCTCCCATTTCCGCTTAGTTTGGGCAAAGACCCACGTCGGTGCTTCTGCAGTGCAAGTCATTGCAGCGCAACGCGTGAAACTTATTCTTGCACCATCAACGCCGAGCATAAGGCTGCAAATGCCGCATCACTTTTCAAATATTCGGTTTGACGCGACTGGAAATGGAATCTGGTTTGCCAGTTTGAGAGATCAGTTTTCCACCCACTGAACCATTAAATTGGCAAAAAATGAAACACAACTTGCTATATTCCATGTACGATGGTTGGCCCACATGCGTCTTGCCTCATCACAACTCGCCTTGCTCAAATAAGTCAAACAAATTTGCCTCTTAAACAATTGTTAATTAGTTGAACAAGTATGGGGCCGTATAGAAAACTATGTACAGGTATTGCAGAAAAATAATGTAATGCAAATAAAATTAGATCCAATTGTTTGCAATAATATGAAAATCAGACATTGACCAGGAAAATGAAAATCCCAGCTTTGCAAGTAAAGGTTTCGGAAGAAAAAAATAATCTATATAATCTTGTATTAATATCAACCTGCTTGAAAGCTCGAATTGTTATTAGAGTACTGTACTTTCGAACGTTACGCTAAAGACAGCGCATGTTTGACTTTACATTAATGATTAAAATAATATAAAGCAGTTCTTTGTAATTAAGTTATCAAAATTTTGAGACACACCTTGGGTAAAAAGAGTGCATTTTCAACTATAGGAAGATATTTTTAGCAGGAAATCTTGTTTATTCTAATTTTTTATTTAGTGATGATTTATTACTTAATGCCATTTACTTGCTGCTTGAGTAAATTACGTGAATTTGGGAAGTGTTAAAGAAAAATCATTTTATAATTGGGAAACGATTCCACAATGATTTGAAAAGAAATGTTGGACTTGGGTATGCAGATATTCGAGGTGCACGAGGCGGTAAAGAGAGAGGCAACTTAAAATTACGCACACTTTATGCTTAATAATGTTTTTTGAAATGTGTAAATCACTCCAATTTTTGTTCAGTTATTTTCCGTCTGGTGGCGCAACCGCTTGGCTCACGTTAAACACATGACGCAGAAAACTGGTAAAAAAACAGGCAGCCGTTTCACGCGTTGCAAGCACCTGTATAAAATAGCCTCTGCTATGGTATCGATCTCTCGCTGATATTTCATTTGCTGTATCTCATTCATCGAGCATAGTCAGCTGTTCAGATTGAGAGTTGTTAGTAATTGTTTAACTAAGGAAGTTTGAGCAGGCAACACCGGAAAGCTTTTCTGTGTTGCTAAATGATTTTGTTCATCAAGACATATATTTTGTATGAGACCTAAGTTTCGCGATATGCCTAAGTGGTGGAAAAATATTCCATGGACTTTAATCCAAGCCCTGGCGGTTCGAGCCATTTTCGTTATTCACTGCGTCATTGTTACGTACCGAGTTGTGATTGCTTATAATAACACAAGGTATTGGCTACTTACCATCCTCATTATTGGCATTGCGATTGAGACAGTAGTGACTCTTTGGAAAAATGGAGGCAATGAATGGAAATGGTAAGTTTAACATTTTATTGATTTACGTGTTCATAATAAAATGTTCATAATAAAAATCTTTTAATATCCGGTGACTCCAATCAAATAATATTGATATAAATTCATGTATCGGTGTTTTTTATGTATAGTTTTTTTTCCCGCATTCAAGGATAGAAATGAGATGGACACAAATTGTCAAATTCTAAGTAAACAGCGGATGATCTTTGTCCGATATGTTTATCTCACTAAACTCCACAGCTTCATGTAGTTCTTAAGAAATATTTTAACCGAAAACCAGATACTGAAGTCAAAGGCATTGATGACAACGTCTCATTGTATACAAACCAATAAGTGAAAAAGATTTCCGTAGTTTAGTTCACTTTGCAATTACAATGCTGAAGATAAGTTATATGTACAAAAGAAAAACCTTGTGACACAAACAAATCAACCATTTTTCAATTTGACGAAAGTATCAAAAGTACTTGTTCAATGAACCTCCTCTTCAGTTTTACTGTAAAAATTTAAGAAATAAAAGCTTATCTGTATCTTTAACGAGTTCCAAGCTACTGGAAAGTAAGAATAGTAAAACTGCGTTTAAAAGTCGTTTTCTAGTTTTGAGCAAATTCGAAGTTTTTTTTTATTTGCTGGCTATCAAACATAAAGCATATGGATTGATAGCATTCTGTTTGACTATCGACCAATTCAAAAAGTAGTTTTAACAACTCAAAATAACAGCAATTCAAATCGTGTTTTTCTTCGAATCATTGGTTCTGACAGTTTTACTAGTTTTCGACAATGTGCGTGCATGAGTATTACAGGCATGAAACGCTTATCTCTAACAAGGAGCTTTGTTTAGGTTTTCCCCAGGAATATTTTTCTACTTGGTGGCGGCTCTTCCCTCCTTGTGGTTACTGGAGATACAACTGATGAACGTTCGCCTACAGACAGCACTAGACATTGCGAGCAATTCGTCGACAACGGATTTCGGTGAAGTTTTAGGAGTAAGTACCAGCTTGTAATTCAAACAAATTATACTGAGATGATGTTCAGAGCTAGCTGCTGTTTCAACCAGGAGAACAATTTCATTGCAAAGATACATTGCGAACTGAAAAGAAGCCAAAATCGAGCACCTGTGCTTGAAGAAAGGCACAAAATGTTAGCAAACATGCAAGCAATGCATGTGAAAACTAGTTAATTGTTTTCGATCGTCAGATGAAGTGTTAGAAGATAATTTTTTATTTCTGTGTCAAGCAAAAGCTCATGATGAGCTACGCGATACACACTCCACTGCCTGCTTCAAAATATTGAGACACATCAGACAACATTGCTTTTGAAAACACTGTGAGTCTTTTGAAATGACCTTCTAGTTTCTTAACATCATTGGAATATCAATGCTTTTTGCACAAGAGTTCGTTTTTGGTGTATTTATTGAGTCTTCCTACGTTTTTCAATGAAAACTACATACAGCATGTACAATGACATCACATATTCGCAGCATAAAAAATAGGTGTATAAAAACATACCATATATAACGTAATTTGCAGAGGAGAATAAAGGTAGAGAAAGAAACACTTAGTAAAAAAGGATAAAGGGAACCAGTAGAGATACAATGTATATAGGGAGAGAAAGAGAGAGAGGAAAAAATACGAAGGGAGAAAATTTTGAAGCTTGCATGTTGTTTTATTGCCTTGCACGTGTTTTAGCTTATAGAGCATTTGATAAAATTTTATGGATTGCATTCATCAATTGCGCCAAGACAATGCCCAATCAAAAAGACGAATGTTTCTTGTTGCAAAATTTTTTTCGGTTATTCAATGAGTATTACGTCAGCGTAGGTTTTTGAAGATTTTGTGTAACGGCTACCAGCTCTTCATGAACGTAGTATTTGGTAAAATACAAATTTCAACTCAACTGCCAGAATTCATTGATTTTCTTCGTTTTCTGTATCGCAAATTCTCATCGTTCACTTCAGGCTTAGCAACACACTACAAAGGGGTTAGTTGAATTTGAAAGTACACCTCCATGAAAAGAAATCAATAAATCTACCAAAACATAGAATGCAGGGAAATCTGAATTTGGAAAACCTTGCTTTTCAACCGAATTTAAATCAAACATCCATTGGTTCACACATCAGGGAATCGAATCGTGGCATGTTTTTGAGATTAAGATCTCAATCATTGATAGGGTCTGTCAGATGCTACAATAGCTTACAGGTTTATCAAACAGCTACCAGTATTGCTTCGATAGCTTAATAAATAGAAGTTTTATTAACATATTCACTCTATTGCCAGGTGAACATTCCTATTTCATTGGATTTGTCCGGATGGGCCTTGGCGATGGAGCAAGCTCTTTTATTTATTCTGATTATCGGACGCTGGGTCCTGCCCAAAGGCGATGTGAGCCGTGATCAGCTGTCTCAGATTCTTTTGGTTTTCTTGGGAATGGCAGCGGACATCATGGAGTTGTTTGAAGTTTTCAAAGAAGACAAGGTCAGTACTCCCCGTGATTTTCTTTATGTCATCACTTGTTTGCAGTTCAGTTTTCAACCTTTTGCCCTTTTGTCATAAACAGGAATGCTAGTACTAAATGATTGCAATGTTTAATTTATCTACAACATGTATTTTAAAATTTTGAGTTGCATTGAAAATCAAACTGGCCACGGTCAGCTAGGGAAGCACTGTAATGTTAACTTTTTTATTGTCATTCATTTTGCGTTTATGTATTCAATAGCCGGAGGGGCATACAACGTTTAGTGGAACCTGGTGATTTTACTGTACGTGTAAAAAATATCAACTACTACCTTTTGCGATATCTTCACAACCACAATCAGAACAATTACCTAAGCCAGGGGCTGAACTGAAAACGTGAAGAATATTGGAAATATTTGTTTAAAATAAAGAGCCAAACACAAACATTTTTTACATGCTTTTTTGTTCAATTGTCTGTTTCTATTGCAAAGTAAAGGAGTATATCGCAGTAAGATTTCTAAACCAATTCGTTGGCAAAACTTTGAAGGTTTAAAAAATGTCACTAACGATTACCTCTTGGATGCAATTGAGCAAAATAAAGGGAACTAAATAATATTTTTTGTGTAAAATAAATTTGGCGTGAATTGACTTTACTTCAGTCAGCTCTTAACCTTATTTTCCTTAACCTCCGTTTCCACTCTATATCTTGCTTCCACTCATCAGTCGCACAACTCCTGCACCCGTGCGTTCTGTCGCGACTTCCATTGCTCTTCAGTACAAAGGTTGCCCAATTGGGGTTGGCCGGAAATATGTTATTTTGTCTCTGATGTACTGCGTTTCAAACGACAATTAATTGATATACACTGTCAATTGTTCCGAGGGGCATTTTTCTGATATTTTTTATTTTTGACTTGCTACAATCTGCATTTAAAGAAGTCATTCTTGCAAATCAAGTATTTCTTAATTGGTAACTTAACGACATTGTTAAGATTCTAGTTTTTATTGTAAGTGTTTGGCCCCTTTTATCCAGTCATCAAGGTTTAGCGCTTTTATCAATGTAATTTCTCCATACATTGAAAGAGTATATCAAGTATTTTGTGTGTCACAGGAACAAGATTTTTTCATGGGATTTTTTTATGTGTAGGCTACATAACACTCTTTCCTTCCAAGAGTAATCGACAAAAAAGTGAGCCTTTTTATGATGCCAACTGCTAGGAAGGAGTTTTGTGGGTTTTATTAAAACTCCACATAAAGCAAGATATTTATACTAACTGGTGTTTTGTCACTTTTTTCTATATAATATATCCAGAAATAGTCTGTGGTATAAACTGTGGTATTTTTCAAGACTTAAGTAACATTGAAGTACGTAGTGTACTTCATAATCAGTGCCTTGGACTGTTTCGACTGGGGCTGAAAAAGCGATCAATTTTCAAATGTTCGGTTTCATGTTGTATTCAATTTAATGGTTGCACTGCATCATAAAAGCTTTTGCATGGAATAATCCCACCAATGCTACTGTTTCAAACGTATTACTTTTCCAGTAGCGGATCCAACGATGGGTCACTTTGGTGCGATTCACTGCTCCAAATGACAACAGACCCCAGAAGTGGTCTTTACTTTCGAAACGCCGCCCGTAAAAATCGATGACCTTTTTATTCTCCTTTTTCTCTGCGTTTACATTTTTCCGAAATTTGGTGCTTGCTTACGGTGCTCTCCAAAATTCAGATCCAGATTCGCCAATTCCTATACACATGTTAAAGATGTTTTTGAAACCCACTATTAGTTGGGAAACTGTCAATTGTTGAATCAGACATACAAGAGCCCAGCGCAATAATGTGTTTTTACGAACAATTACAAAGCAGATCAGTTGCATTTTTTACTTGTTTGCTTGAAAACACTCTAAAATCTTGGATAACAATGTATTGAAAGGAAAGCTAAAGCAATCGACCTGGTTGACTGCGCAACTAATTAGGGAAGTAAAACAACTGGTTAGCTGCAGCTTCTTCAAAAATCTATGGATGAAACCTGGGAAAGTTGTTCACAACCATAACTGTGATTGAAATGAACATTCTTTTCAAGCGCCTCAACATCAGGATTTGTACTAATTGCAGCTTTTACAATTCAACACTTTTATCTTTTGACTTTAATGCACGCTGTATAACTTCATGCGTTTATTACCTTAAATCGTAAGTACAGGCATAAGTTTCAAATCGAAGTTTCACTAAAACTTCAAGAAACTCTGCCTTTTTGAAATCTGACCCAACTTTACTTTGATAAAATTACCGCCCAAATACATTTTTCAGAAGTTGGATGAGACACACGTTCAGAAGGCGTGGACAACTTGTGGTAGCTGCGCTTTCTAACTATGATCTCTATTACAACGACCGCATACACAAAATTTTTGAACCGAGGGCAGCATTGCATCCTTACTTTGAGTCAAAATATTCAACAATAACATGATAACTAGGGCAACCAAAAGTCAATAAAGTCAAAATTTTTCTCCTATTTTTAAAGTTCATGAACTGTCGACAAACTAAATGTCACGCTCATGCCATGAGGGAGTCTTAAGTTATTAGGTCAAAAAAGCCACAATTTGTCATTAGATCAACATCTGTCTTTGGGTCAAACTTTTTCCAGCACAGTTTTTTCTCTTCGTCGATATTTTATTGAAACTGCAACAGCAGGTATTGATATGCTTTTGCAAGTTTTGTTGCATTTCTGTAATAATGATGGGTTTGCTGCGATTTCTGACGTATTAATTACGTTTTGCCCACTACTGAACGATTGAATATTATGTAGGATAAGCGTGGTAAGCAAATTGCGTGGTAAGTAAAAAATATAGTCAGAAAAATGCTTTGTACTAATTGTTATTGGGAAAAATTTGAATACCAGCTTGTATTGATCACAAGATATGCGATGCTTCTCGCAACAAATTCAGTCCACTAAAATTTCTAAAGTCCGCGTTCAGCTTTTATGCAAGTATCAGTTCAAAGACGCTCCTCACACAATTGATTGACTGCATCAACTTTCTTCAGAAGACATCCAGAACGTTTGGCACTTTTAAGGTGCCTCTTCTTTTCTCCCATAAGGATTGTCAATTTTGGCCCCTAATGCTTCAACCTTCAAGTCACGATAGTTTTTGTTCGAGAAGAGAAAATAAATAAATGCTGAGGGACAACTTTTACGATTTCCTGAGCTAGATACGCATGTAACCTCGATCAGGGCACGTATTGAACAAAATAACTCGCTTACTCAAGGGGATCTAGTCACCAAAAACGTGCTGGGATGCGTCGCGTTGCTCACGCCTTTCGGTGAACCGAAAATAGCTTACGTTTTCAACGTCAAATGCAACGGAGGCCCGAAAGTGCCAAGTAGCAAAAATTTTGTTTGAAAACTCGTTTCCGATGGAGGAATTACACGTTCTAATGTTTGTCCAAGACGTGAACGCCCCGCAAAACGTGTGATCGATTCAGACAAGCCGCAGACCTATTCAAGGGAAGCGACACACCCCGGTCGTGCTGTTTGTAAACTGGGTTGTCACTGCGCCGTCATTGCCCTACAGAAAAACAAACACGNAAAAAACCGCTCGACCCACGCGAAAGAGTTGAGAGAGGTTGTTTTGTCAGTAATGCGCAGCCCTGATATACGGCTGATTTNAGATAAACACCATCAAACTCATCCTGCATTGCTGTACTTCAGTCTCAACAGTACGTGGCGGGTGTTGCGATTCATGTCCACCGGATAAACTTACTGAGTATCCGGCTTCTTGACATAGTTGGTATGTGATGGTCAATCCCAGCATGCGTTTATTTTATCTTTATATTACATCTAAGCCTTGTGCCCAAGACAACGCTCTATAGAGCATGCTGATCAGAGAAATGTGAGCAAAAGACGTTCGTCACTTTTTGCACGAATGCTTCAGATTTTTGTAATTTACTTCGTGGAAACTGCTCAGACTTTTGTTTCATGAAGCGCCCGGTTACTGTCAGTGTATTTGCGCACAAAATTACTTATAACCATTGCTTGAAGGTGGTAACATCCATAACATGGCATCAATGCCTTTAGTAGAGAAGCACTATTCAAGACCTCAACTTTCGACAGACTTTCATTTGTGAAAAAACGGAAACGAACTCTATTTGTTGTATTGCTTTGATTTCGGCAGTTGGCAGCAATCTGAAGCTTTGAGTGCGCTCTTGTCTGGGTGACTTATAGTGAACATGTTGCCAGAGAGGTGGTATGGCTGGTCACTTCAGATGAAAAATGCACTGATCACCTAAGCTCTCGATTGGAATGCAGGCCTTTAAGGACTGCTCTTTACCTGGACCCTACCCNTTTTTATACCACCCACTCTCTCCGCTATTGAAATAACCCATTTGATTTTAACGCTAGCGTATGGAGTTTTAACAAAAAAGATTTAAATCAGTGCCCGTGATCAATCACTTTTAAAGTTGATACAAGCAAACCTTAACCGAAACTGTGTTTGAAAGCTCATTAGAGTTCATTTTGCGTGTTCTTACACTAGAAATCATATAATAGGAAAAATTAATATCTTTCATTAGGGTTTCCTCTTGAAACGCTTTAAGCTAATAGGGTTTCACTTGCAGTCAGTTGGAGAAAAAAGGGGTTTTATTTACGGATCCCTTGTAACTTGCTGTTGTTCTAAGTGCCGGTGGGATCACATCCAACAAAACAATAAGTTTTGAATTACGAAAGAGTAAGATAAAATTTTTGACATTCAGTCGGATATCATAACCGCGATTTCAATACCTGAAGAAATATAGTGTTAACATGCACTTAATCCACATTATGTGGGTTTTGGTTTAATCCGTTAGATGCCAAGATGTTTGTTTAGGCAGCACATACTATCAGCAAACAAATTGTTTGGCAACACAAAATTGAGATATTTAAAAATTGAAGAAAATATTAAAAACAACTGTTAGAAAACACGAATCAACTGCATCTAATACGAGATTAAAGAGCAAGCATTGGTCTAGTCCAATAGAAACCATACGATCATTTCAGACGTTTTACCAAGATGCCAAAGAAAGGAAACATTGATATTGAAGAAAATCGACACAGCCCGCAAGTGCAAACACCTCTATAGTTTTATTGTTTGCAATTTATGCACACGTAAAAAATAGAATTTTTTAATTTTGTCGTGAATTCATTACAGTCCTGCAATTTTGACAAACAGAGCCTGAGTGCTTGCCACTGTTGTTTATCTCCAGTATAATACATCACTGGTGTCAGGCAAACATTTAGTGGAGATTGCCTTTACATTGATCAAATTTAGGGAGAAGCTGGATTGTAACTTGAAAGTTGGAGCGTTTAAAATTATTTTTGTCGATAAGCCGCACATACAGTTTGCTTTTAGTAAGCAACATGCACTTTGTTTATAAATAAAATCAAAAATTTTGCAGCTTTTCCCCACATTCTTTTCACGTTACTTTTTTTTTATCTTTTTACATGAAAAGCAGCGTTGCCAAGAATCAACTTCCTCTAAAATCGCAAAAAAACGACCTTTACGTTAGTTTATTTGTGCCAGGTAAATGAATATCACACCAATTTAACTACATTTAAGTGCTTTAAATCTGCAAACAGATAAACAAATAGGAACTGTCCTTTATTCACCCGACTGACTGCACTAAACTACATCCATTAAAGGAAAAGTTTCTTGTTTGCTTCCTCAACAAAATGGTAATTTTTTATTTTTTGAAATGCATTTACACTTTGAAGTATGTTTTCTTCCAATAAATATTCTTTTTTGGAGGCTGTCTGATGCATGCTCATTTGTGGCTCTTCCAAGGCTAGTGTATTTACCAACCTTTACCTGGGTTGCATCGATGCAACCGAGGTCGTGTTTGCAAAGTTGTTTTGTGAACGGACCTTTCTTAAACGCTTTATGTAACCGTTAATCTTTTCACAACTTTCCGGTGTTATCGAGCAAAGAATGAGATTGGTTTGTTTGCGTGTTTGTTTCTTTCTTTGCTCGGTCAAAGAGCGTAGGCTGTTTAGCTCCAAATAGCATACGTTTGCAGCGTTATTCCAACTTTTTCGCTTTCTTTGCAGGTCATATATGCTCAACACTTGATCTATCCTATTCTGTCGCTGTGGTCGTGGAGCTTGTTGCAGTACACGCTGATGATTACTTCAACAAAAGCGCGAAAAACAAGATTTGGTGGAACGGACGACCAATCTGTTCATTTGTCTCTCTCGAATTCGAGGTAAGGGCCTGTCGCGCGGTTAGGGCCGCAACACCTTGTGACATTTCAATATGTCGCAGCACAGATGACATCGCTGTACGGGTCGTCAGTTTTGTCTCGCACGTTGAGTTACAGCGAAGCAACAACAGGTCGACTTGCGCGCTAAGTCGCGGCAGTGCTGTTGCCAATCAACGTCTTAGCCAAAAGTAAGAGCCTCAAAAACCAGTTCACTAATATCTCCGGGGATGTTTTGAATTTTTCAAAGGTCGTACTCAAGTTGCGAATCTTTTCGCTCCCACACGAAATGCGACCTTTGTCGTGTGACTGTACCTAATATATTCAGCAAAAATGCCATCAATTTCAGCAAAACCAGAAGATCCACGTGACTTGCTCATTTTCATTAGAGTTTAATGCTATCGCAGCACAAAACATGAACAGAGCACACATAAACGTGAGTTGAACCACCAGGCTGACAAAACACACACCCTCTTTTTGAATGCCATATTTTTGCTTACGCAACTTCGTTTGTTGTTATTTTCTTGTAACGCTGGGTGAGGTTATCACGACAACTTGCTCGTTCCGGATTCTAAGTTTAGAAATCCGGTTTTGAATGAAGAGAAATATTGAATTAACGCACATGAAGAAGCGCTGTATGTAGACATGGCATTTAGAGAGCAATGGAGCATGCCCATGCCTGATTTACTGTAACGTTTGTATCATGATGTGTGTTACACTAAGTTATGCGATTGGGCGAGGAGCCTGGGGCTCATATGCTGAAATGGGGTAGTTTTAAGAAGGGCGATATTCTTCTGGGTACGATAACATCGCCCGTGGACCACCACAAATAGGAAGCTGCTCAATGTCCACACTATGGGCAGTCGCTGGTATTCATTAGGCAGTGGGTCGCACTTCTTATTCTGAAAAATATTTATCAAGTTAATTGACCATTTTTTGTTACTTTCTATTACTACTAAAACTTTCTTACCTCTTTTTTTATTTAAAGGGGAAGATGCTGCAGCAGCGCCTGCTGTACATTGGAAGAAATCAACGCCGACATCATTGGAATCATAACCACCATAGTGATGCAGGATGGTCCATTTCTATGCTTCCGAATGTATTTGTTAGTTGGTAAGTACATTGAAAATATTCGCAAATTTTTCCTGCTTACCTTTCACCACGTATATCTGCAATCTGAATCCAGATTTAGTGTATGACAAAGTGGTAAAGATTAGAAATAAACTCCCTGCTCAAGTTACCTTCAGTGCGCCCACTGCCTTCAGATTACTTGAAATGCAACCAGGGGTGTAAAAATTGCAAAAACATCATTATATTGCAAGCACTGACTGTGAGTGAGTAGCACCTCAGTTAACCAATTTTCAAAACGAAACTTTTCAAAAACACGTTTCTCTTCGTTTTTCTAAAAATTCATAGGTGTGATTTTCATCTCTACGTTCACACAGCAAATCAATAGCTCTGATGATCGTAGAAACCAAAGATAGTCTGCACTGCAGTCCATAAAAGAATGACCATACGCTACGTGGAGCGAAATCTCGTTTTTTCTGGATGGCCACAAAAGCATTTTGTTACAGTGTAGTGAAAAACCCGAATCGCAGCAGAGGTTGTTATATAAGAGTTTTATGCAATGCGCAACATTATATACCTTACAGCAGGAGTCTCCAAACTATGTCCCGCGGGTCAAATGCGGCCCGCGAAGCCATTTTATCTGGCCTGCGATGCCATTTTGTCAATAATGAAAAAATGATATATTTACGAAAATTTTTTTGATTTAGTAGAATGTAATATATTCCGAAACAATCATATTACGCAAGATGTCTGGCCCTCAAACTGTTGTGTAAAAACTTGTGTGACTCTCGGACAAAAAAGTTTGAAGACCCCCGCCTTGCAGCATGCCCCGAAGAGAGCACGTGAGGAACATATAGATTTCTCTATCTTTAATTATCACGGTGCAAAATCAGTGCAAACAAAAAAATTAATAAGACATCAAAATTTCAAGGCAAATTGGAATTACTGATTTACATCCAATTCCACGTACAACATTACTGCCAGTCTGTTTGGACATATGCTTCAAGTTGTTTGCTGAAATTTTTTCACGATTATTTAAGCGGAGGTTGTGTAAACTTCCGCCTTTAGCTGTTTCAAAAGTTGTATTTGAAAGTCCTATGTGTTAGTCTTTTCATACTGTTCCTTTCTGCATTTATCAGACTCAGTCTCTATTGCTTTGCTCTTTCACTTGTTTTTCGGGCAACATGTGTGTCTCTCAACTAGTTCTTGCCAACCTCAAAGCATGTTCCACAAAAATGTATTGCATGCAGCTGCTTTATGACGTCGGCAAGGAATGCCGAAAACAAGTCAGGTGCAGCTAGTGCCAAGCTTGTAAAACAAAAAATTACACCCTTATTCTCCGGCACGGTCTTCATGGCAGAGCTCATGGAGCCAACAAAATGGTTTTGCCCAGGCGTGTAATCAGCTTGGGACACTAGGTGGGGCGAAGAGTTTCCTGATAGGGTTCCAAAAATTTTAAAGCATGTCCAGTAGTTTTAAACTTTTTTCCAGGGGAGCGAAAAATTTCCCAGGGGTTTCTCCCCCCTGCGCCCCCCTAGTTACGGCTCTGGTTTTGCCATATATAGTAAAGCATGCTTTTTTGCTGATTGGTTTGCTCTTCGCAGGCTTGGGAATCGTAAGCCAAATGATGATATTCTTCACATGCAAAAATCTTCTGGTACTTTTACTGCAAATTTACCGCTTGATCATAATCTACTTGGATCCTGATGATAAAGATGAGGACGGCGACGCAAGTTCACAAGACTCTTCGGCAAAGCGACAACATTACAGCGACATTTCCGCCGAGAATGCTGGGTCCAGCGTTTTTACAGAAAGGCCGAATGTGGGCCGTGCATCCGGGAACGGCGACTTGTTGCAAGTCCGGTCGGAGACACCGGGCGTACCAAGAAGCAGGAATCGCGTGTCTCCTTCGCCAGCAAGCGCCGAACAGCGAGCTTTGGCGCAAAAGGCAGGGCTCTCCGAGTCACCGCATTGGACTGCTGACTCACGTTCTGTCACTCACAGGAATGCCGATCACATCGGGAAGGGCTCAGAGGACAGACTGTGCCAAGTCGAAGCGACTGAACAAACTACGCCCGGGTCAGACGATGACCTGGAACACCCGCACTCGGTCGGCAGTTTGAGTAGCAGCGAGGAAGGATATTGCAGCTACGCTGACCCGAAACGAAAAGGTCGCAAAGCCAAAGGAAAACAGGCGGCAAAACGTGTTTCCGACCAGAATCAAAATATTCAAGAAAGATGAAGCACAAAACTTCTCAAGATAAAAAATGCGATCAGGTTGCGGCTGGAAACAGCTGTTCGTGCCTAACAGTGAACACATGACATGAGCAAACTGTAGCTTTGAACTTATTTATGCAACATCTACGAGCGATTGTTCTTGTATTTTCTACGCATTACTTCCCAAACAACTTCCGCCTTTCTAATTGTCTGGGAAAAAGTTTAAAAGAAACGTTAGCTGATACGCCAATAATTTTTAAACGTTTGAAATATCCAAAAGGTTGAAATATTTTAGCTTACTTATTAAGCATGAAAGAAACGTACCAGTGTATCAAACAAGATAGCCATTAAAATTGTTGCTAATTTGTAAAGGTGTTACGGAACAAAGAAGACCCGTAGCCACTGGGGAGGAATTCGGGGGCATTGCCCCCAAATTTTGTTGTGCCCAGAAAAATTTTGTTTGAAAAATATAATAAAACCAAAAATCTTTCTCACTTAAAATGTGTTTTGCCTTCACAAACCTTAAAAAACCTTGTTGTGGGCCTGAGACTTATGCATTGAATACTTGGATAATAGTTACCAAACATTGTTTTATGACAGAAAAAACACCCTCTTCTGGTTGAAATGTTTTCATCAAATTTCAGGCAAAAAAAGTTGTGTTCGCAATGTCACCTTCGCTATAAAACAGTCAAATTATGTAATGGTGCATTTATGAAACCACGTGGAGAATGGTTTTCCAGGTCATTGTTGAAAAGTTTTCAAGTTTGATGGTGACATTTGCATTTCGGGTTTGCACAAAGGGGAATTTCAAAGGATTGGATAAACTTCAAGTAAGCCATAGTGAAGAATTTTTTATTCAAAAACTATATATTCACACCGCAGAAATATGGAGGTCAAGCAGAAACATTAGCAAGAATTTGGTTAGGCTATTGTTTGAAAATAACTAATTTCAGCTCGTGTACCTAGAAAATCGTTTTCATTCCCGTATGTCTTTCATTCTCACATGTTATGTAAGAAAAAAATTTTGGTAAAACCTCTCGGCACATTGTTTTCTAAGAAAGATGGGAGAAAAAATGTATAGGAACTAAGTCATTTGCCGTATTTCTAATGTTTGTGATTTTGGATGACCTCGTGATTTCTGCGGCTTTTGTGCTGATCATGATGTCATTTTTCGATATGTGCTATAACCGTGCTATGACCACTCTTTGCAACAAATTCAACAGTGTTAAAGGTAAACAACCGCTAGTTTCACTTTAACAACTCTAAATAGATGAGGGGATAGCTTGCAATTTTCAAGTGCTAATTGAAATTTATACTAAATCAGAAAAGTTGTTCTGGTTCATGACTGAGATCAAAAAGTAATTTTTGTTTGCGTAGGCAGCAGCTGAAAAGAGTCTATGCACTTATTTGTTAAGTATGTTATTTTTGTTTCTTCGTTTCAAAATGTTTAATAAAAGATGTTTACTCTCTCTTACCCAAACCCAGCGATAACAGCGTTTTGAGGGGTGTAACCAGTTTTTAGCAAAGTCAACGAGAGGATTCTTCACGGCTCACTGCTGTTGCACCCATGGATTTACAAGCGACAGGGTTTAAGCAAGGACAAGAATTGCCTTGGAACAAGTGTTTCGTTTCAGCATTGTCTAAATTTTGGACTTGAAAAAGACCCGCCCAACTATGTTTCCAGCGCCATTTAGATAATTAACATACGTCAAGCCAGTAAAAGCTCTAGCATACGTCACAGGAACACATCTTCGCAACAGTGCCAACAGAATTCCACTAAGTTCGTCCATTTTTAGTCTCTAAACAGAGAATTGAAGAACGTAAAACAGAAAGCCACTTACTTTCTTTTCGAATAATTATGAAAAAGTTTTAAGATAAGCGTTTTTCGAAGGCAAGTTCGTTTCCGCTGTTGCGATACAATTTTTCAAACACTTTGCCCACTACAGTTTAGTGAGAAATTTTACTTCAGAGAAAAATCTCGTTTTGTCTACTTTACAACTCTGCGCATTGGCAAAGTTAAAAAATCTATATTAAAACTGATCCACATCCACAAATTACTTAAATTATTCAGATTTAATTTTTATGTTTACCAAAAAACTAATGCCATTCATTCATCGCATTTACGAATATTATTTTGGTTGCCAAAACACAACCGCTTTTTTGCCTTGAAAAGTAAAAATTCGAAAAATTTCCCGGCATGTTGAGTGGGGAATGATGGTCGAGTGCGGTTCAATTCATTCACAAACCAAACGATGTCCATTTCTTTCACCGCAAAAATAATTTTTCTTGCATTAGAAAAACCCCAAACTAGAAAAAAAAACAAGTTTATTTTATCTTTCAACCTACCATCACCTTCTCTCTTTGCGCAGATGAACATTTTGATCTTCGATTGATTTTCCTTGATGCGTTAATCCATTCTCAAGATTTGCAATGATTGGTTTTCTTAGTATTGCCATTTTAAAAAGAAGATTTAGCGTTTGTTGATCCCAACACGACCCTTCTAACCAAATCAGTTCATCGAAAAATGTTTACTGACAGCTCGTCCTCATCGCTTACAGATACAGTTCTTCTATGTACATGCCATCTTAATTCGAGTTGATTACTGCAGTTTCGGTTGCAACGCACCTTTTTGCAACCAGCGAAAGTAGACCAATTGTTTCGTGTGTGTTTTACTGAATCAAAGCACTGCTAAGGAAAGGTCCACATTCCGCTTTACTGACGGTGCACGTCAACAAACGTGCGTCATAATGAAAAGCGTTAGCGAAACATTTTGCTGCTTGACCAAGGTCGTGATGCCAAACGTGGTTACTCAACGTGATGTGCGAGGTGTAGGCTACCACCAAGACTTCTCCGTTGCGTGACACTTCTGACGTTTTCGCTGAAAGAAATTTGGTTTATGTAGCGAGTTAGGGGCGCTCGAACAACGGCTCCTTGCCGTCCATTAAGTAAAGTTTGCCCCAAGTAAGTGACGCTTCGCTACACGTATATGTATGGGTGGGTGAGGTTTATCCCACAGGGTGAATAAAACAATCTGAAATGGCAGTAGCGCGTATAAGCGTTCAGGCAAAGCGATGCTGAGTGTACACTGTGTAAATGTCACATACAGTCGGCCTCGTCGTGGTATGTCTTCCGTTTGAATGCCAAATCGAAACACAAAAATCTGTTTGAATTTATGAAGCCACACCTGCTCTGAATGGTAGCGTAACCACAAAAATTCCATAATTTTTTCAGCCAGTTTTGTACAAGTGAGCAAATTTTCTAAAATTGAGGTGCTGCCACCCCTTAGTTTTTATTAGACTTGTTTGTACATTTTCTTTGCGCTCAGTCAAAAGCGCTTTTCCACTTAGCACCAATGCAATAACTGTTTCACACCAGTTGGTTGCGTCTGTGAAGTTCTTGCTTCTTTGTTCCACATGTTCTTTGTGCGGTAGGATTTCTGGAATGACAAAATATAAAATATAGGCATACTTTCACTATAGCGTTTCAGCCAAAATTGTTTTTCTTCAGTGGCGTGCAGAGAGGGGGGGAGGGGACGAACGGGGCGACGGCCCCGGGCATCCAAGGCAGGGGGGCATCCAAAGAGTGAAATTACAAAAATGAAAATGCTGTAGATGATTTCTCCTATTGTAAGACTACTAACATATGCTGCATGGATTTAATTTTCCGTTTTTTTGTCAACACTAGTTTTTGCGTATTCAAATGCCAGTAATTCTCATCTTCTGCAATACCAGGGACGTGTACTCTGGGTGTGCGCCGCACACCAAATCAAAATGATAGTGACGCGACTTGTTCCACATCGTGCGATCAAGGGAAAATCACAAAAAAAGAGTGGAAGGTAATCAGGGTTGAAAAAAACAACCCACTTGTTTTTTTTAATCCGTTTTTTTGAGTTATTTGAAAAGAAACAGGTCTTTTTTCTTTAAAAAAACACAAAAACCCGATTCTGAATTGTTTTTATTTCATCATGCAGTATCACCATTTTCAGAATTACACAATAATAACTTATTATACCAAATATGGCATTCAAATTTGAGGGTAAAAATGTGCCCCATCTTTGTTTTCGCAAATGTTGTTGGTCAATTCACTCCAAAGTGGTCAGGCTTGACAAGCATGCGCACAGCAAACAGAGAAAAGCCACTCTACAAAACTCTGCAGTTTCACGTCAAGTTCATGTACATGCCCTGCTAGTTCAGCATCTATACAGTCAGTGATGAGATTCAAGTTTTTTAAAAGAACGGGTTCTCTCACTCAAGGACTCACTAACAACAGGTTCTCCCATTATCACTTGAGAACCCCTGACTTAAACCAACAACAGGTTCGCTGTATTAAAGAAATTCCAAGAACAGGTTCTTGCGAACCGGTCGAATGCCATCACTGCATAAAGTGTATTTTTTCAACATATGGTTTGGTATGGTTCAACATCAGAAACAGCTTGGATGTAGTGAAGGCAGAAAAATTGATTAAAATATATCGATTTTACAGAGCTGAAGAAGATAATCAGTAGACTTTACTCAAACTGTTCAAATTCTTCTTCTCTCTTTTTCATGTCCTTCAAATTTCGTTGCTGTTCGTTTGGATTCATTAAAAACACATTTTGAGTTAACTGTACAGGTGGGCTGCTTATTTTACTTTTTACTTCATGGTATTTTTTCAAAGGAAAAGAAAAGAATGGGATTTTTGGTGGGTTTAATGTTTTTTAAGTGGGCTTTTTGAAAAAAACGGGTGTTTTTTTGGTTTGGTCCAATTACATCAACCCTGAAGATAATTATGGATGTTTAATTGATTTTCTGAGCCAAATTTCAAACCTGTTCTATTTCAACTTGCTTGATTTAGCTGATTTTATGAAGCATCGCACTAGCTTCCCGTTCGTTTTTTGGGGTAATGCAGTCGCACACCTGTGCTGGCAATATGTGCAGCATTTCGAGCTTCGTCATAAATGAGCAGTTCAGACGGAATGGTCATAACGGCTCACACAAGTCGTATCTGTTCTTACCCCTCAGTAATAGTGCATATAACCAGCGCCGGATTTAGGGGGGGCCCAAGGGGCCCAGGCCCAGGGCCCCCACCAAAGAGGGCCCCCCACCATGTTCATGTGTTTAGCCATATGTGCGACATGTGCGTGCCACTTAGTCGTTTTTAACGAGAAAAGTTTGTTTGTAGACGCTATTAATTACCTGTCGGCCAAACAGCAGCATTTCACTTGAAGAATATTTGATATTTTGACGAAACAACTATTAGACATATTGGTTCCCTGAAAGTCGGTGAATCTAGTGACTGCAAGCCCAAGCCACGTAGAACACGTTAGCTTACGTCTCTACTCATTTCTGGTAGATTTTGTGTCTACTTTACTCACATTTGCAAAGGTCGCATATGAGTAGCATTGCTAATTATGGCTACTATACATTGCTAATTATGGCTACTATAGCATTGCTAATTATGGCTACTATAGCATTGCTAATTATGGTATTTTGTAATACATGTCCACTTTTTTAATGAGAATGTCCTCATTTTTGAATTCTTGTTTTACGTAGATGTAATCAGTGGCGTAACTAGAGCTTTGACTCAGGGTGGAAAACTAAGCTAAAAGGGACCCACTGGCCACTGTACAGGGCCCACTAGCCAACACTCGGAAAAAACGTGAGAAATAATGGTGAATCCGGATGTGGATAGCTACGCTAAAACCTTAATCACCGGAAAATAACCCGAAAAAGGCAAGAAAACGACCTACTTTAAACCAAACGAATATTAAAACTGAAATATCACTTAAGATGGCGGTGCGGTTTTCACATTTAGATTACCAGGGGGGCATTTTTCCCATCTGCCTCCCATCATTTGCGTCACTGGCTATGATATATTGGATTTGCATGCAGTTAGCTGTCCCTACTCTACTGCAACAAGATACGAGATGGTGGCGAAGCTTAGTTTGTAGGAGGGCCTGCAAGTTGTCTAATTAATCTATGTTTTGGTTGAGTTAATTCTCGGCTGGAAAAGCAGGAATGCTTTCACATTAATTGTTACATAACAGTGGTAAATCTTTTTTCAGTATCTCAATGACCTTGGCATTAGTGTGCAAACTGCTGACGCCATCATACTGTACTAGCTATGCTGATGAACCGTGATACGGTTGATCAGTGTATTGTACATAGCTTAGTGTAGTTGTTTCTAGTAGTTATAGCGAATCCAGGGGTAAAAAATGCGGTCACGTACTCGCGCCGCGCAATCAAAAACTAAATGTTTTTGAGGCTGAGTGAATTACGTGTGGTTGCATTTGCACAGTTCTGTTGTGGTTAAAAATAACCCCAACATGTTAACACATGAAAAGCGATAATGTATGGAAAGAAAAATACTCCCCTGACACTTTGACAAGCAGAGAAATAATTGCTCGAATTTACAACCAAAATAACAAGGAGTGGCAATAACCAT
>JGI24159J19872_10002462_pt1 | contig 22072 bp, 14 predicted proteins | sample Ectturendosymbi4_FD_19872 | JGI IMG/M metagenome (IMG submission 19872) | reverse complement strand
GGTGAAAATCAAGACATTAGCTTGGAAACAACTTTCACACTTAGCCTGCCTAGCCATATTGACATCGACATGTTCTTTTTCCGGTGTTTTTGTTTGTAATCCTTGGTTTCTACTTATTGTTCGGGACTGGGTGAATGTTGTTTCTTGCCGAGTCACTCTCTAGCCTGTGGAATATTTTTTCTTAGAAAAAATACACTCCAGTATTCATATCATAAATTCTCTCCTCGCAAGTAACTGTATGTGCATTTGTGTAAGCACATTCTCGACTAGCGGAAAAAACAAACGGGAACCTTGCAAATCAGCGAAAACGTAAATTTTACAAACGATGGTGTCACGAATTACGTCACAGGGGCCCTCCAGTAAAAATTTCCCCGGACCCCCTACCTTTTAACAAAGCTAATTCAACTGCTGAGGGGCATCGACTCGACAACCTTCCGGTTCCTTCAATGCCCTGGAGTCCCTGCATTGATTTGTGTTTTTTTTCTAGCTGAATATCAATTATCGCCAAATAAAATCAACTCAACTTTTAATCCGCCTGTGGTGGTGAGGTGGTTTCTGGACGCAAACGATAGCCCGAATTCCCACCAAAACATGATTATTACTTTTTGGCCCATTTACAATGTTCTTTCAAATTTGCATGCAAATTTATTCCATGGTGTTTGCATTAAGTCGTCAAATTAACAAGCAAAAAGTATGCGAAAACGGTTATTCTCCTTTGCGCAGGTAATAAAGTTTTGTAAAATATCAAGCTCACGGGGGGGGGTTAACCCCAAAACCAACCTTGCGTACGCCCTTGCATGGTCTGATGCTTACGCACCACAATTTAGAATGTGCAAAGTCTAGGTTAAATCCTGAAAGTCATTGTTTGATTAATGGTTCATTTTTGCTAAACGAAAGTTTTTGTAAAAAGTATCTGTTTAGTGTGGCAAGTTTGTGATGCACCCTTGTGAACCCTTTCGTAGTGGTGCACCCCACGCAGATTTTGGTACACTTCAGGGTGTACCGTGCACACCGGTTGAAGAGCGCTGTATGAGAGAATTGACTGAGTCACGGACTAGAGCTGCTGTTCAACCTTCGTGGGAATAAAGTAAAATCAGTGTGAAACCCAGCTTTTTACTATTCAGTCAAGCCAGATGCAGCAAAACAGGACATTTTCTTATGTGAAACGAAATAATAACAGCGACGGTGTGAACAGTACTGAGCAGGGCAACCAATTTTTTGACTAAAAACTTAAAATTTTGACTTTATAATTTACAAATTTTGACTTTATTTTGACCTATAAATATCTGCGTTTGTAACTGCAAAATAATTCAGCCTTAGATGCCGAGGTTAATCCAGAAATGTATTCATGCACTCAAAGATTTAGAAATTACACAAAATTTGGTTGTTTAACTTCGGGGATGATATATTGATAAGTGCATTAATAACTACAGTAGAGTCAAACCTGAGAATATCATAAAGCTGAAATACTATATGCATAATGGATTGATCATTTACCAAAACAAGTACCGTATGACCACATTTCTCGCCTACCATGCCTATCCTACATAATATTCAATCGTCTATTAGTGGGCAACAGCGCCGGCCTTAAGCCGATATATCTGCATTGGGCCCCGCGCTTCTGGGGGCCCCGCGTCATGGTGTTTGGGCAGGTTGTACATTTTTTGCCAGATACTTCTTGCGCTCGAGAATTCAGTAGAAGCGGCTTATAAACCTCATTGTTAACCAACAACGCTCTTGTTGGAACTAGCGATGAATTTCCTCTATTAGCAAACGTGCTCAATTCTCATGCTAAGGCTTTATTTCTGCGTTTTATCATGGCCGTATAGCACGGTTGACTGAACACGATGACGTCATAGAATCACTGCTCAGAGGGGCCCCGCGTCTAGGTCTTGCATTGGGCCCCGCGCCTGCTAGGGCCGGCCCTGCTGGGAAAAACAACATTATTATGTCAGAAATCGCAATAAACCCACTATTATTACAGAATTGGAACCAAAGTTGCACAAGCATATCAATATCTGTTGTTGTAGTTTCAATAAAATATCGATATTTAAGAGAAAAAACTGTGCTGCAAAAAAAGTTTGACCTAACGACAAATTTTGACCTAATGATAAATTTTGACTTTTTTTGACCTAATAACTTGGGATTCCCTCATGGTTTGAGCGTGAAATTTGGTTTGTGGGCGGTTCATTAACTTTAAAAACGGCATAAAAAATTTTGACTTTATTGACTTTTGGTTGCCCTAGTAATGAGCAATGTAGCTCAAATGTAAAAGAGGCACCTAATCCGAAGCGGACCAAATGTAATTCAATTGCCAAAGTTAGAAAATGGGACGATAAATTTTTGAGATACGGATTCTTTTTCCAGATGACCAAATTCTGAATGCAGCAGCGACATTCCAAAATTGCAAGAACAACCGCGTCATTAAATTTCTTGCTTTTTAACTTCTGTAAAAACTGTTCCTTTGTTGAAGTGCCTAATAGCGAAATATTTGATTTCCTTACAAGTAAGTCGTGTTATTTTAAGTTTTGTTAATGGGGTTTCCATGAAAAACGCGAAGGTATACCAGGGGTTCCACGATGACAAAAAGGTTGAAGAGCACTGATATCGAGTTGTATTCTTGTATCGCTTCTGAATCACAAAAATTTTTCAAACGAGTATTTTATTTGAAACAAATAAATTTGACCACGGGGGCCCCCCTTGCTGCGGGGGCCCGGTGCAACTGCCCCCGTTGCCCCCCCTTAATCCGGCCCTGGTTCTGCCCATGTTCCATCAAATAAAAGAAACTGTTCATACAGACTAAGCCAATAAACTGCCGTCTTTTTGATATTCATATAATTATTTAGCCAAAACATCTTCATTAGAAAGGTCGTTCCACGCACTGGCGATTCTAGAATTTAAAAAGTGGGGTGGCCACCGCGGAGTCAAGGAAAAAGTAGGGGGGCCAACATAAAAGTCTTATCTTGCATGGTGATTTTTCATTGTTTTGAAGATTAAGTTGCTGTGAGTAGCCCTATCAAACCCAATACAGGCTTGTGAATATCGTTAGATATGAACTATGGTTATTATTCACTGGAGACACATAAACGCCACTGTAGATGCAGTCACACACACGTGTACTGCTATGTCAAATTCTGTGCTAACCATGCAACTTTCACAGCATTGCACATGTAAATCGAAAGACTATTTTCCATGCACAATTGTGCCGGCCCTACGTGAACGAAAACAACTCAGCGAAAGTGAATACAATTCACATGAAAGCTAAATGGTTCCCATCACGAATTCCATCTTGAAACAGAGGCAAGTAGGCTGTTGATGGCCAACTATAGTTTCATCAAAATATTCTTCTTGCAAAGCACACAAAAATAAACCATCTTCCAACTGATTGGTGACTACTGACTAATCCGCTTTTGTGGTAGCTTAGATTGTGGTGTAACCATAACAATGTCATGCAACTGCTATTACGAGTCTAATGCCCATCCGCAGCGTGGATAGGGTGAGCACTATTCAATGCAGTATGAAGTTAACAGCAGCGAGGTTTTGGCACCAGTTGCACATAAGTAACATAGCAGCTGCGCAGATAGGTGTGCATGTACCTGATAGCAAGATGTAACAGCTGGCGTAAAACTTATTTTGCAGAACATTCCCAACAAAGTCGTTCATTTTAATATTCACTGATTTTTCCTCTGACTCATCCTCACAAGCTGACTTTTCAACCTTGCACTGCTTTATGACTGTCTTGTCATACTGTAAGCTAAACACGCACTAACTCTAAACTAAAAAAGATTCAGAGAAATAGACAATGAGCAATGTAATTCTCACACAGATCCCTGCACAGTCTACGTTTGAATTGTATATCCAGGGGCGTAACGAGGTTAGATGGCGCCCGGGGCAAGAAGCAAGTTTGGCGCCACCAAGTTCGAACCTGAGGTCTTTCGGAAGCAAATGTACTGTGTGGAGGAATGTACTTGTGATATTATTGGGACTTTTCGGCATCCCCCGCAGTCCTTCAACTGCTGAACCCTGCAACAATTCGGCTCCCCCATAGTGATTTGGCGCCCGGGGAATTTTGCCTCCCTTGCTCGCTCTCGTTACTCCACTGTTTATATCATCATCACCTCAATGTAACTTAATCCTTCGATCATCATGGCGACTGTCAAGTTCATCCACAATCTCATCCAAATCTGTTTTTCAGCTAGTACCTTTCAATTTAAAATAGAGCAATGTTACCCAGTCTTTCACTGGTCATGGATTTTCTGGGAATGTTGTTTTACTAATTTCATTTTTGAAAAACTTCTATCGCATGAAGCGCCGGTGACGGCAATAGTTACAGCTACCAGTAATAGTCAAACGCAGCATTTTAAGTAACTATAAATGAATAAAATTGTTCGATCGATAGGCAATTTCGACTCCTTCCGAAGCAAATTCTTCGCCAAAGCTGTTTCACGTTTCAAATCATTTTCACTACATGAATTTGTGAATTCTTTCAAGTGTGTTTCTGAATAAGATTCTATTCAAATATTCTATTTGAATAAGGGCTGAAGATGTGTAACACACACGAATCTAGCTTCCTTACGCAATAAATTGCGATCGATTCGCTTGGTGTTGGTCACTGCTGTGACTTTACAATTATTGCAAAATTCTATGAGGTTGCAGGACACATTAATAGTGTTAAAAATGTAGTCACGAACCACTTACGTAAGATGTTTCTAAGTCGTATACACAAGGCAGCAGAACACAACACAACAACCAGGATAAGTTCAGATAAATTAATTGAAACTAATTCTTAATGCTTTCACAAACCATTTGATACTGGGACAAGCAACAATCTGCTGCTGACAGTATAATCCAGCTCCATCTCACACTGGAATGCACGAAAGATCAATCTTCCCATTTCTGTGACTGTTTCTTACTTTCGAAATGAATTTTTCAACACCACGACCGCGGTCTGACTAAATTTCACGCAGGATCCGAGCAACCACTGGTGTGTCGTCATAAACACCTCTAATTACCCGACCGTCAAAAACAACAACACAGCTTAATATCATGAATTTGGGAAATACTGAATGCAGGCTAGAGGGTTTCCAAACTATCGTTTTCTGGCCGAAAGTTATCTACTGTATTAAGTCAACCAAACGAACTAAAACGGGAAATTGAGAAAAAACTGGGGGGTCAAACGGGGGGCCAAGCAAAAATCTGGGGTGCCCATGGCCCACCCAGCCCCCCACTTAGAATCGCCACTGGTTCCACGGTTGACTGAACACGATGACATCTGATAACAGAATGCTGGAGCGGAATGTGAAAGCCCTTATAACCTGTAAGTTAATACCGACTTTTCCTGGTGTGATTTTTACGAGAAAATACAATCGAACAAAACTTGAAAAAAGTATTTGTCTACAGAAAAGTATGAGTATATATTCACTAGCACGTTTTGTGATTACAGATGCCCAGGTATGGTAGATAGAAAGACTCACTTGATTTTGTGTCCACCTGGGATTTTCTGTTCAAATCTGGGTTTTTGGGTGAGTCTATGTGAGATTTTCCAAAAAATGTTATTGGCAACCCTGGATTTTGCATCTATTCACTAGCCTTGGGTAGTGTACTTGTAGTCATCTTTCACAAATGCGGGAAATGATTTACACATTCATTTAATTCTCATGATGACCAACTGCAGTGGAGAACGGTCACTTTCTCAACTTACGATGGTAGAATGAACAAAGGACCATAATTAGACAAAATAAGCTGAACAATATGATTCTAAACAGTATAAAGCAGGAACTTTTGTGTGATATAGACACTATGCTACCAGTTTCATAAACAAATTCGGGAAATCAAAAAAATGCAATCTTATGCAGCAGGTTTGCTGCTCTTGACAATCGACTTCGAAACATATAATGTGTGACTACACTAAATTTAGCAATTTGTTGATGAGTCTGGAAGCATTAATTACTGTCTCTGTACTGTATTTATGAGCTTTGCAGTAATGTATTCCTTCTTGGTAAAAAGATACATATGCACTTTCTGGTAAAAAAGCTGTGTAGCCCATGTCTACCAGCTGCAATTTAGGACCAGTTTCTTTGCAATACGAAATTTAGTATGCTTGGCAGTCGCATGGATGCCCACAGAATGTGATAAAGGGTTAACGGTTGTTCACTTGTTCAAGTGTGTTTTTAACTTGGGGCCCCGCGCCTAAGTTTTGCATTGAGCGCCGCACTTGCTGGGGCCGATCTTGTATGTGACCTATGCAAATCTGAGTAAGTTAGACGCAAAATATACCAGAAGTGAGTGGAGACTTAAGCTAATGCGTTCTACGTGTCTTGGCCTTGCATTCACTAGATTCAGATACCTGACCGACTTTCAGGAAACCGTCTAACGAAAAGTTAAGTGTAATACAGGTAGTTGTTTCGTCACAATTAAGGCCCGGGTCTAGGACAGGTCGGCGATGGTGGTCGCAAATGTTTTATACGAAAAAAGTGGTTTTTAAATACAGTAGAAATGCCCTATAACGTCACTTCAAAGGACCGGAGAAAAAGCGTCGCTATAGGCGGACTGACCTCACAGCCGAACTACAATTAATCGTTCCTAAAATGGCGTTCTAGTTGAAGGCCAGAGCCTGGCAGTTTACATTTGTTCTTTGACTGGATTTCCACGTACTGTATCGTGTTTTCACGAATACTCTGATAAGAAAAACTAGAATTTGAAAACACTGGCATTTGTATTCACATGCTATACAGAGCATACAGTAATGTATTACGTTTCGTTTGTGCTGTTCTTGAGACAGCTTTGTCTAGCACATGCTTTTATTTTTTTAGAGAATTTTCCACCATACGCTTCTGCTTCTTTTGCTCTACATTTTACTCACTGCCCCACCAAGTCTCGGTCAAACTGACTACAGTCGCAAAAATCCCCCCAAATCCCTAATACGCATTACAATAAAACATGTAACGATTTCCCTCGACTTACTGATGTCATTGTTACGCCATACCCACGGCAAAACTGTGTTGGAAATAGTTTAAAAAATTTGGGCCCCTCTTAGAAAACTCTTCGCCGTTCCAGGTGTGCCAAGCTGGTCACGGGCCCGTTGCGAGCTGAGCGCAAACCTTGAGGGCTGTACTTCCCAGTTCAGGAAAACAAATGTGCGCTTTAGTGAAGGTTAGGTCGTTTTTTTCAACACCACGTACGACCGCAAATTGCAAAACTACCTGACGAACTTGCTGACGGGTTCAATGGCCGAATCAAGGTCAAAAAGTTTATTTCAGCATTGTCAACCTAATTCGTACATGGCAGTTATGTTATGAAGTGCATCATTTATGTAACTTCCAGCAGACGAACTCAATATATGTACTGTATGTTACGCAGGGATGCAGAACGCACAGAGAAAAATACGTTGTGCTGGCAAAGACGCAGCGCAGCGCAAGCGGTTTAAAATAGGTACAGGTAATAATATACAATGTTTTAAAGTGGATTCATGTACATCTTGACGAAGGTAGTGAAATAATATGAAAGGCCGATCGTTTAAATAACGGCACCAACTCCAAACATGAGCGACACAAATATAAACACAGTAATAACGAAGTCGTGACGAAAGGTCTGCTCTTAAAGTGTTGATCAAGCAAATACGTTCCAACGGAACGTCAAAACTTATTTTGGTGTCAATTTCATTTTTGAAAGGTTATGACGGCTTAAACGAAAAGAATATTTGAAGTTTTAGCTCCATGCGTTATGGGCAGAGTTTATTCATTGACCATATCAACAATGGGCTTTTTTAAACCTTCCGCTATTCCCAAAGCTTACTCAGAATGGAACTGTCCATTGCGGATGGATGTTGTGATAAAGGTTACTTGGCAGCGCGTGAGATTGAAGTAAATGAGTGAAGAAGCTCTGGTAACTTCCTCGTGAATTTCTGAACTGTTTAGGAAGTAATATTGTGTGGCAAATTGCGAATTACTGCAAACGCTAAATACTGATGGGGCTGATAAATACAAGTTAAAGTGGAACGAATGCAGTTAGTTCTGAGGTGAGCCGCGCATCCATGTTACTACAACTTTTACAATTACGACCCTTCTGCATGTCCGGGGAACCAGCGCAAACTAAAGAAATGTCACAAAAATGCCACACGGACCTTCCTTGTCGAACCAACGACACTTCACCGAGTCTCGACAGAAAAAGAACTGCTGAGAGCTACCTGTATGGGCCACTCCTTTCGACGAAGCGAGCTGGCTTTGTAATCTTTGAAGGCAGTGGAAGTAGCTACAAATTAGCTTTGAAGGCAGTGGAAGTAGCTACAAATGGCAAAAGAAGGTGTCACTAATCTTACCTTAACCTTAAACAATTTACAATCGCTGTTTTCGTGCAGCGAACCGGTCAAGTGCTTAAGTGAACCTGGTGGGGAAGTTAGGTATGATGCAACAACTCTGTCAATATCTACAAGCAGTGGGAGATAATCGGAAGAGCTTAGGTATGTCTATTAATTTGCTATTCGCATAAATAAATGCAAGTGAAGAGATGGTGTGGCGCATAAATATGCCGATACATATTCTGCAAAACATCTTTGTGATCAACAAACAACAAGCGTGTGTTTGTAGATGAATTTTACGATTTACATCGCGCTTAACTTGTGCAAAACAACGCTTTGCAACAGCAATTGCGGCTCGGGGCGTTTGAGGATTAATCCCCCATCTAAATTCAAGTTCAAGACCCTTGACAGGGCAGCAATAAGGTATACAAGCAGGTGAAGGTAGTAAGTACTGATCACCCATTCAGTTTGAAAGCAACCGAAGAGATTTAATCTGACGAGTCAGGATTGTTGTAAGCGCTTTCTTAGCCACCAATACTGCAATGCTGATGCCTGGTATCGGGCCAAAGAAAAGCACATTGATTAACATTGACAAACCATTGAATGAAAAAACACAACTATCACAACTGCATATAACACGTATATCAATGACGGTAGGTAATCAATACGATATAAAAATCAACCAAATTCAAAGAAGTTGCGAAGTCAATTTCGCAGAAGTTCCGAGGTATCTGCGTGAGCATTTGGTGCAGGAGAACACCACCCATATTTTTGACGTCGACAGCGTTGGGATATATACATCACGCAAACCAGCACTAACGACACTCCGAGAAACCCCATCAGAACGTACGCTGCAATCTAAAACAAAATAAAAATGAAACAAGTTCAAGATACGGAAGAAATAAACCTTTTGAAACACACCATCTATTAAACGTAGCAATAATCTTGTGGGTAGTTGCGAATTGAAAAGATACCGAACATAACCTTATTAATTCCTCTTAATACAGCAAAGCGCTGCGAAGTCTGGAAATAAAACCGAAACTGTTAGCTTGATTCCGGTATCACGGCGTAAAAACGTTTTTGCTTGATCACAGACACTCAAACTTCGTCATTACGAATAAAGACGCGAAGATACAAAACCAACACTATTAGAATACAAACGTTTTCGTCCAAACTCAAAATTAAGGAAAAATGCAACAAACTGTTACTTAAAACTTCCAATACATAAAGTTTCTCATAAACAAAACACGGAGACACTTGTATTTGCAGCAGAGGTGGCTTAGCTTACTGCAGTAGCAGATAGCCTGGATCTCGGAACGTATTGGCAAGAACTCGAGTTTAACCATTTGTTTCTCTCGTAGATGACCGGTTTCTCGGAAGATATCTGTAATTGCGTTGAACGAAGTTCTTCATGATCGCAACGAGCAGAAAACGAATTTACTTATACTACAACATTTGCGGGGAAAATTGCATTTTAACAAAACAGAGCCATATCTCTTTCAAACGGTTCGAAATTTTTGTACGTGCAAAATGATTTCAAACAAAGTATCGAAGTGATGATTGTAAAAAGCATCGCAATACCCATGTACACTTTGACCGAGCAAATCCAATAGTGTCGCGCTCCCTGTTGAACACGACGTAGTATTGTTGCATGACAACTGTTCCTAAAACAGTTCCAGTCTCTGATGGAAATATAGCGAAGTTGTAGCAAACGGTGCTGCTGCTTGATCCATTGGCGACGTACTACCAACAAAGAGGATCGTAAGTGTTCTGTCGACATTTTTTCCGTTTCAAAGGTTAAGCAATTTCAAACCAGAGTGCGCGGTTGCCCGAGAGTTTTACCACATATCGACGTAAGGCGTGTCACGCCGCGTCATAAACATACCAGATAAAAATAAACATCGATGGCGCTTTGCTACCACTTCAGTTGTGGTATCACGCGCACCAACATTGCCCTTATAGTAAAAAAAAAATGATTACCAAACAGACAATTAATAAACACCCCAAGTCCCAAGCATACAAGTGCTTTGGAAAACTTCGCATATGCAGAGGGTAGACATCACGCGGCAACAAATCTATTAAAATAATAAACCATCTATGGCAAAAACCTATCGCCAAATGTTCCTACTGCAAACAATTCTCTCCTGATAACTAACGTTTGAGGAACACAAATGCCTGCACTCTCCCTGTTGGAAGTACACTGTAGGCGAAGAAAAACTTGTCAAATGCGAGCTACTATGACCACGAATCATGTTGGACGTCATCTACGCAAGTTAGCGTGGAAGACGCGAACGTAGAGGGCACACTGTAAGTAGAAATCAACGTCATTGCACCTGGCCTATAAGAGTAACTTCTAGGTCACCCACGGACAACAGCAGCCAAGTTAGTGGTAACCAACTTTAACCTATATCGGGCCAGTCCAAGCAGGAAGTACGGCCTAGCGATGTTTATCGACGAGCAGCTGAAGTGGACACTTGTCGATCAATCTCCAGAAGAGTCGGAGACAGAGCAGTTGCGTGTAGGCGTTCAAGGCTATAACATCAATAACGTCTACAAACCTCCACCCTCACATTTCTTGGCTATTTCAACGTTTCGGCATCTGAGCTTGTAAGCATGCTGGGACAAGGAGTGCTACATCGCTCCTTTCACGGAGCCCCAGTGGAACTGACTCCGATAGAGCCGCTTTGCCCCTACTTTTTCGGATCGAGCAGAGGAAACAGGAGCGATGGGAGGAAGCTGTCAATTCCATCGACTTTATGCACTTCAGCCGAACACCATCAATAAACTTACTGGCAGGTCTGGACCCTTCTCTCGCCTGTACCCCGTCTCAATGAATTCTTTCGCCGCACAACTCGTGAAGAACGGGGCACTCAAGACTAGGAGCCGCGAATCCCCCACGCTCGTCAACAAGCAGCTGTCCGAGCTATGGAAGACCCCAACACCTGAGAGGAAACAGTATCTCTGACCTTTTCAGGCCAGTCGAGCTTGCTGTCGCCCTCAGGTGCCTGAAACCAGGAAACTCTCTGGGTCTGGATTCTATCTTACCAGAGTTTATACTCCACACCGGTTCTGCTCTCAAATTTTGGTTTTGCGATTTCCTCACTTCCTGCTTCCACCAACGCAAAATTCCAAAGATCTGGAGAAAAGCACTAATAGCTGGGATCCAAAAACCGGAAAAGCCATTAAAGGACCCAAACAGCTACCGCCTATATCTCTTCAATTTTTAATTTTCGGATAAGGATTGTATATGGAGTTTATGAAAAAAATTCGGATTGGATCAGGATTGCCAAATTTTCTTATCCGTACACCACTGGCACCCACCCTCCCGGAATGACCCCCCAAGAACAGCGTGGTCCTGCTCCGCACCGGTGTCGGACGTTTCCGCTACTGCTTGCACAAATGGCGTATGACCTCCTCTGCGGCGTGTGAGTGCGGCGCGGAAGAACAAACTGTCCACCATGATTGTTCCCCCATGTGCAATCCATTAGCCACCTCATGGACTGCACACCTTGATGGTTCTAGACCAGGGGTTCCCACCTTTCTGTTACCATGCACCCTCACCATTCCGACAGATGAGTATGTACCCCTTCAGCATTTCGACAGATGAACATCTACCCTAAAATTTCTTATGACAAAATATTTTATCATGGCTGGTCATAGATACATTTAAAAATAAACATATTACGATTTTTCAATATATTCACTGATATACGTGTAAGTATTTGCAAAGAAACCTAAATATATTTTTGTAAATATATTTTTTTCTTCTATTGCTAACCTTAAATGTACCCCTTCAGATAGGCAAATGTACCCCTGGGGGTACATATACCCTAGGTTGGGAACCTCTGTTCTAGACGATGAGACAATTGAATGGCTGCTCAACACCAGCCCGAGATCTAGTGCGGCCAAGCAGTGGATTGAAGAACTGGCTCAAACGACGAAGAAGAAGCTGGCGACTTTAATTGCCAGCATGTCAACTGAATTTCCGCACAACATCTGCTGACAGAGATAGTCTGGCCACACGAGTAACGGCCAACAACCTTGCGTCGTTGAATAATAATGTAAAAGGTGCTGCCAGTTCCTTCTCTCGTGGATGGAATGTAGGCACCACACATGGCCCTAAATAAGTGTCGAATGTAAACAAATGTGTTCCGCCAAAGTTCTAGCGGTTTCAACATTTGACCAATTTGACCTTCACTTACACCACTCCCGCAGCGAGTGGTGTACCTTATAAGCGATTCGGTGAAGCGCTGGAATTTGACAGTAATCATTTTCGTTTCCTCACAGACGAAGGACTGCCAGCTCCGGGCATCATCAGTGTTGAGGCGTATCAGTATTTCTGTACGAACTTTATAACTTCGGCCAAAAGTCCAACCACGTCGTCAGCGAAAGAAGTATGTGCCATACTGAGATTCGGAGTGCGAGCAACTCCATCCTTACTTCCTTCAAATGCCAGCAGGAACTAACATCTGACAAGCTTGCTTCGTGCTGTTATCCTGGCTCGATGAAAAGGGACAAGAACGTTGGGACAAAGCTGTCCACTCTATTAACTTCTCACACTCTAGCCGCAAGGCGTTGAGTACCATGAACAAACTCTCTGAAAGGTCGGGAAATTGCCCTCATCTCAGAACACTCCATGCTATGACTTTACAGCTAGTAGAGAACGGAGTTCTTAAGATAAGAGACAGTAAGATACCGGGTTCGTGATAAAGGAGGCGTCTGATCTCTGGAGGCTTCACTTCAAGGAATTGTTGTTGCCCTGAATCACTTCAAGTCACTTACGCTAGATANCGAGAACAGCTTTTCGGATTAAGAAGACCGGATCTGTGTTTGTTGATCTCACAGTAGCATCCAACACCGTATAGCACCGCGTCCACAACTGCATGCTACCGAAACTGCTTTCTGACAAGCACATGATCTATATGGTCATGGAACTTGTCGGAAATGCAGTTTAGCCCTAACTATCGGTAATGGTAGCGCAGCAGACCAGGATGCTCACATTCCTGTTGACACATCGACTCACTTCGCATCAACATTTCGCGTCGTTCTGAGGCGGCTTACTGGAACTGGTTGGGGCGCTGGAGCAGCGCTGTGCACAATAACTTCAGCCCTGTTCCATTCGATGACAAAGTAAAATATGGGTCACTGCTGTTATCCTTCAAAAAACATCTTCAACAATCTGGCAATGCACACTGTGAAACATTGGGATTTTTAGATTAAACAAACTTTCAAAGCATGAGGGCCCACATAACTTCCAAAACGTATGCATGAAACAAAAGTATAGCGAAAAGATGACTTTCAAAGTTTGCTGCAAACCCAACTTTCAGCCACTACGCGCAGATCATGGAGTTATTACTTTTTCTCAAAGTTTTGATGGTTTACCAAGGTATATCAACAACCAATCGTTTTATACGGCACTAAATTGCTTCACAACAGCCGCCACAAAGGCAATCGTTCAACACGTTTCAGCAACTATCACCGAACACCCGATTACTATTTCTTTCGTGGTTCTAGAAAGCAATCACAGGTCAGGTACATGTTAAAGTTACAGGCAGTCATGGTCGTAATCAAAACAACACCTTTAGAACTTGTCTCTCAGAAACTTGCAGAGGATGAGATGCTCAGGCCAGTGGTCGGCAACCTCTTCCACACTACGGACCGGTTCAGAGTAGCCATCATTTTCACAGACGGGCCTTAAAAGTTGCGGCATATAAATACAAAAAAATGAATTACCTACGTTTGCTTGCATGTGAATTTAATGCAGCTCTCCATAAAGCTGAATCAGTGGGAGCCTTGATTTTGTTACTCTGCAGCGAGATGGTGCCATTTGGGGTGATGATAATAACTCCCACACTGTATTTATTACGCCCAGCGCCCACTTTGTGATATTTTCTTCACAACACTTATGATCTTTTGTTTTTAACAATAATTTATTCCTTCTATGTAGACCGGCAACGAATGCCTCGTGGACCAGTACCAGCCTTGGACCGGTGGTTGCCGACCCGGCTCCAAGAGATTTTTCGCAGAAAGTCTGCTTCCAAAATAGCGTAGTCCGTCTGGCGAAGCATCTCATGCAATGTTTGAGTGGAACGTTAAACCTTTAACCGTATTTCAGCTGGTTCAAGCGCTTCAATTTAGGAAATCCTGGCTTGTGCGGGTTGACTTAAACCTTACGACAACTACGGTTGATTACCCACGAGAAGCGTTCCTTTCAGACAATAACTGAAGCTGAGGACTGAACTTATCATTTGAGTACAACACCGCATCATTGTTTACCTGAAGATAGCTTTCTGGGTAAATCACAAGGGCGAACGTCTTGCTCCCACCAACGGAAGGCAAAAAAATCGTAATAGAGGGAAACCATTCAAACAACGAATGGTCTTTAGGAGAGCAAAATATTTCCTTTTGGTGGAAAAATCCATCAGAAAAACCATGCTGGGATACACCGTTCTGAAAAATAATAGTAACTTATGTCAAACACGTCTTCACCACAAAACACATATTTCTGAGAGCATAGGTGTCTAACTCTGGTCGGTGAAAACAAACAAAATGATTACTACGAGCTGGCCCACCAGCATTACATAGCGGACGTATCACTTTAAAAGAATGGATCCACTGATGTGTACATTCATTCATTTCCCACACCCTGCTTTTTGCTTTTCTTCTGGGGAGGGTCGCGGGGACAGCAGCCCTTGGAGCACTCGAAATGCCTCACGGTTTTCGGCAACCTCAGATATTTCTGCTGGCTCAACACGGGACAAACCGGTCGGTGATGTAATCACACCATCTGGTCCTTGGTGGACCTCTGGGCCGCTTCCCGTGGGTGTACCCAGCAGGACTCGCCTCGCTAATTTTTCCTGGGACATTCTGGTAACTTGGCCAAATCATCGTAGCTACAATTTCTATTCGTATAAGTGGACCGACATTCGGGGTTCTACGAATTTCACAGCTGCGCACTTTATTGCGAAGTATCACGTTGTAAACTCTTCGCAAAAATCCCATCTCTTCGGCTTGTACTTGAGATGGCATTCATTTAGTCATTAGTTAACCAAGATTCGTGACCAAAGGTGAGGACCGGAACAAAGAAGATTTGAAACAGCTTTGCGGTATTCGAAAGGCCCCGTTTTGTGACAACGGAACGGTAAAGCTCACGTAATACTGCGCTTACTTTACCGATCCGTGCATCAATCTCCTTGTTCCGCCTTCACTCGTGAATACCAGCCCAAGATACTTGAATTTCTCGACCTGTTGTAGTGTGCTACTGCTTACTTTTTGCGTACACTGACCTGGGTTTCAGAAAAAACATAATACTCGGCTGCGACTGCTATCCAATTCATACAGATTATGAGAAGTGGTGACGGCACAGTAAGCACACGCCCTTGGCGTCAAACACCTGCGGTGAACGGTTGTGGTTGAACTCCACCGACCTGAACACACTTATCGGAATGCAATGGCTTAACGGCTAATGACAGGCGACCGTCAACACCGTCCTCAAATACCATACTCAACACTCCCAACAGTTTTTCTCGAGGAACATCAGTCGTACGCTTTCGAGGTCGACAAAACATGAGTAGACGTCACTGGCACACTCCCACGCTTTCGCGAATATTTGGTGGAGAACGGGGAATTGGTTTGTAGTGCTACGGCCAGGATGAAAACCTAACCGGGTATCCTCCGGCTTTGTTATAAATTACTGAGACATTTCGGTCATTTGTCCCATAACAGTATTAAAACTCGACGTAACAGTATTCACTTGTCAGCATTTTCGGACATCATGACCGAATTTACTTAATTTTTTCGGTCCTTTAAAAAAATTCGGTCTATGACCGAAAAAAGAAACCTAGTTTCGCGACACCTTTTTCCAAAGCGATTGGCACGCACTTTTCCAGTGAGGCTAAGGAGAGAGATGTCCCGGTATTCAGTGTATTCTCTCCAGCCTCCTTTCGTGTGTATGAGAATGATCAACCAACTTTGTCAATCTTTCGGTGCCCTTCCCGAATGCCATGCCACTTGACACACACACGAGTAACCCAAACAACTGCATTGTTGAAGGTTTCAGTTCGGATTTCATTTTCAAGTTGAAGGTTCCATTTTCAAGTTAGCTGAAACTATGCATAAATCAATGTGTGACCGTTTACCCAAAGAATTTCTGCACCCAGATGTAATTGTGGAAGCCAGTTCTGGCTCTTAAAGATGGACAGTGCTTTGTTACAGCACAGTTGCAGCCTGCTGTTGTCATTTACGTTAGCAATCCCACGTTGGCCGGCATCGCTCGCAGGCCTCCTAAAAGAATCGTAGTTTTAATCCTTCGCAAAGCATGGCGAATTTCAGGCAATGTGCACTGAGTTTGGCCGATATGCCTGTATCAAACACAAGGAGCAGTCTAACAACTTCAACCTGCACATCCTTTCTCCTCTTGGATCCGTTCATCAACAGAGTTTGCCAGCTGATGGCTTATAAGACAGTATCCCCTCCCCAGCCTGGGCAGACTTTGCTCGCTCAACGACGGAATAGAGAAGTTTACACCCATCCTCCAGCTCTACAGTGTTAAAGCCACGACGCTTAGTCGCAGAGATGCCAAACAATCACTGAAATTTGACAATGTCGCTAAATTAGAGTCACAGCCAACGGGAGCACCGAACTATAGGAGCAGGTTAAAAACTGAGTATTGCTGTCCACGAAAGTAGCATCTGCACAGCAGTAGTTCTGAGAGACAACTTGTCTCTTGCACTGCATTTCACCGAAAACCACAACTCGTAAATAATTCAGGCGTGCAGTTTCTGGTTACCGCAGGGCGCCAACCTGCCTAAACTAGAAATATCACTCCATTTCGATCTTCGGTGATTTGAGAAGTTGAGACAACAAACATCATAAGAAAAATAGGTTGCGCGTGCACAAGACGAAAAAAGTGGCAAGATATCAAGTCGCAATCAAAGGTATGGAGATTTGAGGCAATAACCTAAAGAAATTACATGCATATTATTTTCAACAAAAGAGGGTTTTGAATATGGAGTTCATATAAATAAACAGACATGGCAGATTTACATCCCTTAAATTTGTTGTGGGGAGCAAAAGTCAATAATTCGTTCAATTTTGGGAAAACTATATTTTACATAACAAGCATAGGCAACGCCGAAGTGCTGGCTGCACGACGTAACACTGCACTAGCTGGAGAGGCAGGGACTTTCCAAGTTAATATTTTTAATACACAGCTCCGCACTGACACTGGACTGCTTGTGTAGCAAAGGTTTGGTGGCTATAAAACCTATTAAGCTTGAAAAAATCTTTTCACAGTAACTAATCTTTTTTTATAAACGTGCTTGCTGAATTTTCAACTAAATAACTTGTAATAATCAACTTCCTTTAAAAATTTTCTGACGCGAGATCAAATTATTTACTTCCAGCTCCACAATAAGATACTGACATTAGCAATCCAACAGTCATCATTTTATCGTTTTAACGGAATTCTACAACGTTATTCCTAATGTTAAACTTAGGATAACGTTATTCAGATATTTCGGGATACGATGAAATGGGCTGATGCTTTCGAGTTTATTTTTGCATACAGTACTTTCTCCGCTACGCTTGACCTATCAGGAATTTGTGGGTTCAGCATTTTTTTCTGGATTGCTGCGCACGGCTTAACCACGGAAGGGGTAGTTAGTACGCAATGATGTACGTGTTTAAGAAAAATGCAAGTTTTTCTCGAATCGAAAACTTCCAGTCGCTGTACTCATTTCATCGATTACAATATTTGAATTCACATACGCATTCATGCATGATGTTTAATGGAATCAACAAATATTTATTTTGGCCAAAGGTTTTCTTAAAGTTGTCCATGTGGACTCACAGAGATGAAATTAAATATAGTGTCATGCCAATTGCCAAGCTCTTGGAAACAGAAAACTGACGAATATTAAAGGCAAAGAAAAATCATTTGCTTTCTTAACTTCCCTAGGCAGGTCTTTTTCCCCTGGGTTTAGGCTTGCTGAGGTGTACCTAAGCAATTGGACTACAATAGTAGTCAACCATTCGCCTTAAAAACAGACAAGATCGAAAAAAACGGCAACCTAAAAACGCCATCTCATTGCATGAGTCCAATTTAATTTGGATCGTACCTGAAGTACTTCAAATCGTACTTAAAGTATATTTTTCAAAGAGTTTACTCCAGCAAATACATCTTCTTTACGATGATATAATTGCAAATAAAGAGATCAATAACATGAATAACAATTCACAAATAATAATGTTGAAGCGAATTACATCAAATTCACCTACTTTTATTTCTTTCACGACCAAGTCAAACACAGTTTTAGGAAACCGTAAATTGGTAGTTCCACTGTCTATAATGCTTCGCTCCTTATTAAGTTCCTTGCAGTCCACTGGGAGATACACGTTCCCGACCAGCATACTGACAATAACAACTTCGTAGAACAACTTGCGCGTGATTAATGTCCAATGAAGTTGCCCGGTGTACAAGCTGTGGAACACAGCAAACAACTGCTTTCTAAAGCAAACAGATATGACTGTTTCATGATACACCGCACAATTTAAAATTTCTATTCACAGCGACAGTAGTACCGACACCTTAAATCTTAATATTTATCGTAATAATAAAGTTTCCCGTACGTTTTATCAGTTTCCCACAAGTACTATTACGGCATTCAAAATTGGGGGCAAAGAAATGTAACCCATGTCCCCATCTTTATTTTCGCAATAAGTTGTTGGTCAGTTCACTCCCAAGTGGTAAGGCTTGGCAAGCATGTGCACAGCAAACATAGAAAAACCACTCCTGCACAAATTCTGCAGTTTCATGTCAAGTTTATGTGCATACCCTGCTAATTCAGCATCTATAGATTGTGTTTTTTCAATATATGATTTGGTATGTTCCAAAATCAGAAAAAGTTTATTAGAGAAGACAGAAAAATTTGTTAAAATATATAGATTGTGCTTCTCTTTTTTTCGAGTCCTTTAAATTTCGTTGTTGTTCGTTTTGTTGGATTAAAAAAATTACAGTTAACTGTACAAGTGTGCTGCGTATTTTATTTTTTACTTATTAGTAGATTTTTTAAAGGAAAAGTAAAGAGTGTTTTTTTTGGATTGTTTTTTTCACAACAACCCTGATATTTACAAAGCACAGCCAAAGCTGGAGGGGAGCCTTGTTAAAACAAAAACAGCTCTGGAGCTGGAGGCATGTTATAAAAAAACACAGCTCTGGAGCCGGAGCTATTTCATTTTAACAAGAGCTCCACAGCCCTGGTATAAATGAAGGTAGCCATCCAGCTTGCTTCAAAATTGCTCAAATTATACTTATTTACAAATTAGCTGATCAAACAAATTGTAATAACTATAGACCAATCTCCACCCTATTGCAGTTTAATAAAATATTATGAAAATACTACACACCAGAGTATACACATATTTACAGGAATTTTCTATCGAATCATCAGTATGATTTTTAGTCAAAGTTTGCAACTGCCTTTGCAGTGGAAAATATTTGCTCCAACCTTTTAATCAATAAAGAAAATGTGCTTTGTACATGTGCGATGTTTTTAGATTATCAAAAGCATTTGATACTGTTAACCATCACATTTTAAATGTATCTGTGCATTGTGGCACTGTCTTTGTTTTAACATGTATTTGGGGCACCTCGACCAGATAACTTCAGGTTTTTTTTTGGTGTCCTGGTTGCAAGTATATTCTAGCAGTGTTTGCTTTTGCATTGGTATGTTGTATCATAACAAATAAGCCTGTATCAACCCCTGTCTTTTAACTGCTCTGATGACCCTGGAAACCACTATGCAGATCTCCAACGAATGAAGCCAGTTGCACCATTGCCAACAGTAGCTTGGGGATCACAGGAATATACGTTCAGCAGCAGTAATAAGTTGCTGCAAGGAATTACTGTTCCCAGCTGAAATAAACACTTAAGTTGATATCTAGCAAGAATGGAATATACTAAATCTTTAGCTCTAAGCAAAGTCACCCTCCATGTAAGGGTTTTTTCAGTTGTACTGAAATGGCTAGCTGGCGCTCCAATTTGGAAGGCCAATCATGATTTTTCCAACTACTGCATTGTTTATAAAAATCATCCAAGCATCTGAAAAACTCTGTTGTCTTTAAGAAAACATTTGAAAAAATTAAACAAAACTTCCACTTCAATTGCAACATGTATGTTTGAAAAGTAGGAGACAATACAACAGGCATAGTGGTTTTTGTTTTTTTTAGGCAAGAAATACTCAAAGTTTTACATGTAAAAAAATTACATAGTAAAATACTGCTACTTAAATTGCAAGTAACATATCACAATGCTTTGAAGCTGGAAAAATTACTGAATTTTCTAGCTTCAGGACAGGACTTATTTACAAATCAAAAAGACACCGGTTCACATACTGTGGATATCACTACATTTTTTACTTAAATGCAAGAACACCAAATGATCTTTCTTCTGCAGCCACTGCTACTTGCAGCACACAACAAATTTTCGACATTGTCCATGGGATAAGATCATAATGAAATTTCATGGAGCAGGTGGAACCACATGTGTTCTCAACCAACATTTGTTGCATCAAGTTTTGAATGGCCTTTTACCATACTACAAACAAGCACACACAAAACTTTGCAGTGTTATCTTGTAAATAGCATTTCCATACATGCTGACTGCTGAGTTAACAAACCAAAATTTAACCCAATTACAAACATTAAACAGTCATAAACACTGCTTAATATCACCTGGGCTCCATTGGTCCTATAGCAAAAACACCATCAACATCATCCTTTTCATGGTAAGAGCACAATTGCATAGAGAAACGATCAGAAACATTAGCTTCACTCACAATATTTGCAAATACAGATGGTATATGCAATGCTGTTGGCTGAACAAGGCCATTATAAGCCAAACCCATTATTGCCTGAAAACAAAGTAAACAAATGAAGTATATATCCAGTATCAAAAATACTTTTGTAAGCTCTACATTTTCCACCAACATACTTTTTTCATCTATATGTGTTTTAGGATAGATGGTTGATCACTTTGACAAACGGTGAAGTCAAAAAAAATTTGTGTAAATTCAACAACACCCATATATACTGTTATCATACATGGAGTAATCGTAATTGTCAATCATAACTATAATCGATTACAGTTTTTTGAGTAATCGTAATCGATTGAACTGACAAAAAATGAAATGTAATTGATTACATTGCCAAGTAAATCATAATCGATGATTTCTTTCGCAATTAAACTTTGAAATCTTCACCCTACAGCACTGTGTGATGAACTGTGGTTGTGGTGGATGGGTTTCTTCCTTTATCATCGTTTGTTATGGTGATGTTTTAGGGGAGGCTATTTGCCTCTCTGTGTGGGTTAAATTCAGATAGTCCAGGGGCAAGCACAGGATTTGTAGCTAATTCTCGCTTTGTTCCAGCTAGCATTCCTCATGGCCACCAGAAGTAATGTAGTGAGTCTTGTGTAGTGAGACGTAGCAACAAAAATAGGGGCTTTTCTTAACATGTTGAGAGCCGGCCTACGGTATATTCGTACTTGGATTTCAGCCTAAAAACCAGCAGTTTTTGGTTGCCTTAAAAACGCCCTAGCTCCTCCGACGATTGCGCTAGAGAGCTGTTCAAGGGCTCAAATGGATCGGCCAGTCTAGTAGATTGCACTCGAAAAAATATTTTTTGGTTGGGGGGTGCGGATTTTTTGTGACTGACGTCATAAGTGAAGTAGTTTTAGGGTCATTTTGGCTCATGTTACCTGGCCTAGGGCCCAACCGC